>Ga0181537_10001151_pt1 | contig 24578 bp, 20 predicted proteins | sample PEATcosm2014_Bin_39_FD_119765 | JGI IMG/M metagenome (GOLD analysis project Ga0181537, IMG submission 119765) | Peatland microbial communities from MTU Mesocosm Facility, Houghton, MI, USA - PEATcosm2014_Bin23_10_metaG | ecosystem: Environmental > Terrestrial > Soil > Wetlands > Peat | place...
AGATTTCGTCGGTGATCGCGAGCACATCGAACTCCACGCACAAGTCGCGAATCAACTCTAGCTCGGCGCGCGTGAATACTTTTCCCGTAGGGTTGTTGGGTGTATTGAGAATGATGGCTTTGGTGTGACGGTGGAACGCTTGGCGCAATTCCTTTTCGTCGAAGGTCCATTCGCCAGCCGTGCTCGTTGGAGGACGCAGCTTAATAAACTTGGGCTTGGCTCCGCTCAGCACCGAGTCCGGGCCATAATTTTCGTAGAACGGCTCGAAGATGACGACTTCATCCCCTGCGTTGCAAACCGCGAGCAAAGTGGAAATCATCGCCTCTGTCGAGCCGCAACACACCGTTATGTCTTTCTCGGGGTCAACAGAAATGCCTTGCCAGACGCCCATCTGTCGCGCAATCGCGTTGCGCAGATTCTTGGCGCCCCAGGTGATGGCATATTGGTTGACGTCGGCCGCGACGGCTTGCTGCGCAGCCTGTTTGATTTCCGCGGGAGCCGGGAAGTCGGGAAACCCCTGCGCCAGATTGACCGCGCCATAGAGCATGGCCTGCCGCGTCATCTCGCGAATCACTGATTCAGTAAAGTGCTCAACCTTGTCGCTGAGAAAGGTCTTGGATTGCGTAGAAGTAATCTCCGCCATAAAAGCTCTGCTCCAAACCTACTTCTTTATCGTGATCCCCAACTCCCGCAGTTGCTTCTCGCCCACCGGCGTGGGTGCATCCACCATCAAATCCACCGCTCGCGCGGTTTTGGGGAAGGGAATTACTTCGCGCAGACTTTCCGCACCCGCCAGAATCATCACGATGCGATCGAGGCCCAGCGCGATTCCTCCGTGCGGAGGCGTGCCGTATTCCAGTGCTTCCAGAAAGAATCCGAAGCGCGCCCGCGCTTCCTCCTCCGTCATGCCCAATGCGCGGAAGATTCGGCTCTGCACATCCTGGCGGTGAATACGAATCGAGCCCGAGCCCAGTTCGGTGCCATTGAGCACGACGTCGTACGCCAGCGCCCGCACCGCGCTCAACTCCGACTGCGGATCGTGCAACGACTCCACGCCCGCCTCCAGTTTGGGCATGTCTTCTTCGTGCGGCGAGGTAAACGGATGATGCGCGGCCATCCAACTCTTCTCGCCTTCGTCCCACTCGAACATGGGAAAATTCGTGACCCACAGGAATCGGAAGTCCTTCGCCGGATCGCCAGTCTTTTTGAAAATGCCGTGACGCTCGGCGTACTTCTGCGCCAGCGCCAGGCGCAACAGGCCAGCCGAAGCATAAATCGCCAGTTCCTGCGGTGTGACTTTACGATGCGTCGGAAGCGTCGTCTGTTCGCCGGTTTGCGCCGATCCAGCGACAATCACGACCAAGTCACCGGCCTCGACCGTAGCCTTCGCCGAAATTTTCGCCGCCGCCTCCGGAAAGTTCTTTTCAATACGCTTGAAGTCCTCGAACACTTTCGCTCCGCCCTTGGAAATAAACAGGGGCTTAATGGCATCCCGCTCCGCACGCGAAAGCTCGCCTACCTTCGGAATGCGAATCGCCACGACTGGCAAATTCGTATTCAACGCCAGTTGTTGCAGGTTCTCGGGCGCGAAACAGTCCTTCACGTCGACGAAGGCCGGCAGCCTTAAATCCGGTTTGTCGATGCCGTAGAGCCGAATCGCCTCGTCGTAGTCCATCCGCGCAAACGGCGTCTGGATCGTCGAACCTGCCGCCGCGAACGCGGCTGTCAGAAATCCCTCCACCACTTCCCACACACGCTCGGGCTGCGGATACGACATTTCCAAATCGATCTGCGTGAACTCCGGTTGGCGGTCGGCGCGTAGGTCTTCGTCGCGGAAGCAGCGCACAATCTGGAAATATTTATCAAACCCCGAAATCATCAGGATCTGCTTGAAAAGCTGCGGTGATTGCGGCAAAGCATAAAACGTTCCCGGCTGCACACGGCTTGGCACAAGGTAATCACGCGCGCCTTCCGGCGTGGAGCGCGTCATAAACGGCGTTTCAATTTCAAAAAATCCTTGCGCGGAGAGATAATCGCGAATGGCCTTCGCCACTTTATGGCGCAGCTCGATGTTGAACTGCATCACGTCGCGCCGCAGGTCGATGTAGCGATATTTCAGGCGCGTTTCTTCATTGGTCAGCGCCGTGTCCGAGGGCAGGAACGGCGGCAGTTTCGACTCGTTGAGAATGCGCAACTCTTCTGCCACCAGTTCCACTTCACCGGTCGCCATATTTTTGTTCACGGTGTTGGCGTCGCGCAGCTTCACCGTGCCGGTCACGGCAATCACGTACTCGTTGCGCAGGGCCGCAGCCTTTGCATGGATCGCGGCGTCGCGCTCGACATTGACCACGACTTGGGTCACGCCGGTGCGGTCGCGCAGATCAATAAATAGCAGGTTGCCGTGATCGCGCCGCCGGTTCACCCAGCCCATGAGCACGGCCTTTTTGCCCGCGTCGGAGGCGCGCAGCGCTCCGCACATGTGAGTTCGTCGTAGATCGCCTAAATAATCGAGCAAGCTGTGTCCTTACGGTGAAAGTCCGGATGGTCTGCCGAATCCTTGATTATAAACGCAGGCGGATGATAAACGGACGGGCCCAACCATCGGGATTGCGCCGCCGCGCAAAACTGTTAGCATGATGCACTCGTTCTGACTGGAGGCTTGCGTCTTGAATTCGGTGATTATCTTTAATTTTGATCCGGTCGCGATTTTCACACCGCTGACCATATTCGGCCTGGTCGCAGTGATCGCGATGGTGGTCTGCTACGCCTACGAGAACCGCTCGTCAGGATTCATCCTGGCGTTCGCGGGAGCATGTGTTCTGGGATCGATTTATGGATTCTTGCAGGGCGCGTGGCCGTTTGGCGCGGTGGAGTTGGTGTGGTCCGCTATCGCGATCAGCCGCTGGCGCAAAGCGAGGCGCTAGAAGGCATTGCGAGCTGAAGCGCTATAAGCTGAGACGGGCAGCTGTGCCTGGCCCAGCGGTCCAAACTTACTTTCCCTTCGTGGCTTTCCCGTCTATCACGGTGGTCCACTTCGTTCCGTCCGGCGACATTTCAAACATGAAGTTGTAGGAGGTGGGCGAGGTTATCTTCATCGTGAAGCGACCTTTCATGGGCATGCTGCCCATCTTTTCGTCCCCCAGCCACGTCCAGGTATCGCCGTCGAGCGAACCGCGAGAGTCCTCGAACTCGCCCCAGCTGTTGAATTCGCGGTAAGTGTAGACCTTGTCGTCCTTGGAATAGCCCATCACCGAAATTCCCGATCCGTCGCCCATGGAGCTCTTGAAATCGGTATGGCAAACCAGGAAAAATTCGCCATCCATCCACTCGCATTTTTGGATCTCGGTCATCTTTCCGCCCGGTCCCATTGCGCCGGGTTTCATCTCGCCGTCGAGGGTCCAGCTGCCGGTGAGGGCATCCAGTTTCTTCAGTTCCGGCCCAGGCTTGGGCATTTCCTGCGCCAGCGCAGACGCGGCAAGAATCGTGCACACCGCTAAAGCCATCCCAGCTTTTTTCATGACCGCTTCTCCTCGAAGGAACTGCTCGAAACGAACCGTACGTTCATGCAACTTACGGCGAGCAAGAAACGCTATTACAGATGGCTGATCTTAGGCCCGGTTCATCAGCGAGTCAATGCACCTCTCATTGGACGAGCTTTGCGTTACTTCGTGATCACCCCGCAAGCGATGCGGTCGCCGGAGTTGCCGGAGGGATCGGTCTTGTAATCGTCCGCCTTGGCGTGGATGACGATTGACGTGCCTCCATTGCTCAGCAGCGAGTCAAGTGCTGCGTCGTTATCCTCGAACCGCAACGGTCCGGCTTTGCCGTCAGCGTCGACCGTGAAATTCTTCATGTCACCGGCGTGGTGGCCCTCGGGGTTGTCAAATCCGTGTTTCTTGCCTTCAGGATTGAAATGTCCTCCGGCCGACTTGAAGTCCGGCCCTTCGCACTTCGGAACCTGGTGGAAATGGATGGCATGTTCTCCCGGAGGCAAGTCGTGCACGGTGAGCTCAAGTCCCACGGTATGCGGGCCTTTGGCCCAGAGGATTACGCCGCCGACGACTTTACCCTGCGCATCCTTAAGTTCCACGTGTGTCTTAGCAACGCTCAGCGCGGAGCAAAGAGTCAGAAAAAGAGATAAGCCAAAGCAGAACGACACCATGCGTTTCATCGGGACGAGCCTCCTGTCTGGAGTGATTATAACTAAGTTCGCGGAGCCCAGATGGGTACCAGAACAGGACAGGGGATGTCCGCTTGTTCACATGTTTGTCCACAAAGATGTGGAGTATACTGCGGGTCAGAAGCAAATTCTTCGGGGAAAAGTGCAATCATGGCTTTGAATGCGGTGGCAGAAGCGGCGGCGGAGCAGGTTCCGGCGGATTATTTTCAGGCGCTGGAAGAAAAAGTCTATCGCACCATCGAGATGTACAAGTCGGCGCGGCAGGCGCAAGTCACGGCGGAGCGCGACGCGCAACGAGCACGGCAACAACTGAGTGAACGCGACGAACAGCTGGACACGCTCCGGCGTGAGGCGGTGCAACTGCGTAAAGAGCGCGAAGAAATTCGCGGCCGGGTGGAGAAGATGCTAGCGCAGATCGAGTCGATAGCCGAGGAACAGGCCAGCTAAGGCCGCAAATTACGCAGGGAACGCGGGCGACCGCTGAGTGAAATTAGAAATACCAGGGGTTCCATTTTTGGGGAAACGTATATGGCGACGGCAACCAAGGATCAACTGGTGAAAGACGCGCAGAACGCCAGCGTACGGGTAGAAATTTTTGATCAGGTCTACAACCTGCGCGGATCTGATCCGGAATACATTCTGAAGCTCGCGGAATACGTGGACAGCAAGATGCGCGCGGTGGCCGAGGCCACCAACACCATTGATACGGTTCGCCTGGCGGTGTTGGCGGCGCTGAACATTGCCGATGAGCATCATCTTTTGCAGCGAAATGTGGATAGCGGAGCAACCGATTACCAGAAGCGCGCGCATCTATTAGCAGATGCACTGGATGAAGTGCTCGAAGAAAAGCGCAAGGCCGGCTGATCTGCGCCGAGCACCGCGACCGGTCGTGATACCCACGTTAGTCTTCCTCGCGTTAGCCGCGGCCAGCCCCGCGGCCCAAACTACTGTTCGCACACAATCGAACGTTGTACTGGTTCCCACTCTGGTGAAGGACCAGCGGGGCGAAATCGTCTACGGTCTACAGGCGAAGGATTTCATCATCGAAGACGACGGCGTCGAGCAGTTGGCTCGTCTGGATGAGTCTCCCGAATCGCAGCCAGTCTCTCTAGTGGTCGCCATCCAGACGGGTGGCCGCGCGAATTACGAATTCCCGCGCATCCGTGGGCTTAGTTCGATGCTCGAACCGATCGTGAGTCAAGGCCATGCCAAGGTCGCTGTGGTGGAGTTCGACAGCCAGATCCAAGCCGTTCATGATTTCACCAGCGACGCCGATCGGATTGCCCACGACCTGAACGGCTTGCAAGCGGGAGATGGCGGAGCCGCAGTGCTCGATGCCGTGGATTTTTCCATCAAACTCTTGGAGAAGGCGCCGAACGAGCGCGAACGCGTATTGCTGCTGATCAGCGAAACTCGCGACCAGGGCAGCCACGCGGCGAAAATCGATGACGTAGTGGCTGAGATCGGACAGAGCAACGTAGTGGTGTATGCGCTTGCTTTTTCGCCGGCGCTCTCGAACATCCTCGATACTGGACGCGGCAACAACATAGAAGAGATGCACAACGGCGTCAATTTTATCGACCTCATGTTTCGGGCGCGGCAAGCTATGAGGAAGAATGTCCCAAGCGCGCTCGCATCTATGACTGGCGGCGAGTACGAGATTTTCACGACCCGGAAGAAATTTGAAGTGCGCGCCAACGATTTTACCAATCACCTGTACAGCCGCTATCTTTTGAACGTCGAGCCGAAAAATCCACATCCAGGGTTGCACCAGTTAAAGGTGCGGCTCAGAGAACCGGCAAGCAAGGGCGTTCTGGCCAGAAGCTCTTACTGGGTGCAAAGTTCGCAGTGAGAATTCCCCGCAGTCAGAATGCTTCGCGCCGCGGTGAAGTTCCACGACGCCTGGAAGTCATCCAGTACCTGAACTAGCCGCCGGTTTCCCGGTTACGGCCGTCGCCGGGCGCATCCAGCACCTCGCGCACCTTCGCGACCAATGCCGCCAAAGAAAACGGTTTGGGCAGGAACCAGAGTCCGGCGTCTAGAACGCCGTAGTGCACAATCGCGTTACCAGTATAACCGGAGACGTAGAGCAGCTTTACGCTGGGGCGAATGCGCGCCACTTCCGCGGCAAGTTGCCGGCCATTCATTTTGGGCATCACCACGTCCGTCACCAGAAGGTGGATCTCATGGGGATGGGTGCGGCACAAAGCCAGCCCTTCTTCCGGATTGGCAGCCGCCAGCACCTTGTAGCCGCAATGGGTCAAAACTGAGCTCGCGAGCTGATTGAGCTGCGGGTCGTCCTCCACCAGCAGGATGGTCTCGGTGCCGCGTTGGATGCCGGACGATCGATTTTCCGCTGACAACGGTTGAGCTGGCTGGTCCACGCGCGGAAGATAGATCTTGAACGTCGTCCCCTGGCCCAGTTCGCTGTAAACCCAAACGTAGCCTCCACTCGCCTTGACCACTCCATAAACGGTGGAGAGTCCAAGCCCCGTGCCTTTGCCGGGTTCCTTCGTGGTGTAGAAGGGTTCGAAGATGTGAGCGAGCGTTTCGGGAGACATGCCGACGCCTGTGTCGCTCACCGCCAGCATCACGTATCGCCCCGGTTCCACCGGTTGACGCTCGTGGGCGTAGCCGTCGGCAAGTTCGATGTTAGAGGTTTCCAGAGTCAGTTTCCCGCCAGTGGGCATGGCGTCGCGCGCATTTAGGGCCAGGTTCATCAGCACTTGCTCGATTTGCCCGGGATCGGCTTTCACTGTGCCCAGATCGCCGGCGGGAACGGTGAGCACTTCAATGTCTTCTCCGATCAGCCGCCGCAACATGGTGTCGAGATTCAGCATGACATTGTTGAGGTCGATGAGCCGCGGTGAGCGAACCTGCTTGCGGCTGAAGGCGAGTAACTGGCGGGTAATGCCCGCGGCCCGATCGGCGGCCGATTTGATCTGCGCCGTCCCTTCCGCAAGGCGGCTGCCGGGGGGCAAGCCATCCATCAGCAGTTGTGTGTAACCCAGGATCACGGTCAGAAGATTGTTGAAATCGTGCGCCACGCCCCCGGCCAGACGGCCCACGGCCTCCATCTTCTGCGACTGGCGCAGCCTGTCTTCCAGCACTACGCGTTCAGTGACGTCCTGCACCAAGGATGCAACGCCAATTACCCGTCCGGAGTCGTCGACCAGCGGAGTGTTATACCACTCGCAGGAGATAGCTCTGCCGTCCTTGGTGATGTTCTCGTTAGTGCTGCGCGCTCCGCCTTTCTGGGAGATTAGATCTTGCCCCACACGGTCGACGTGCTCTCGGAACTGCGCAGGCACGATGAAGCTGGCCTGCTTGCCCATGGCCTCTGCGCGCGAATATCCGAAAATGCGCTCCGCTGCCGGGTTCCAGGAGGCGACCCGATGCTCCGTGTCCCATTCGATCACGGCCAGGGGCGTATGCTCGACGTGACCCCGCAGCCTCTGCTCTGACTTGTGAATCCCCTCCTCGGCGCGTTTGCGCTCCGTGATATCGCGGCAGATGCCGAGCAGTCCAACCACCTCCCCGCCGGGATCGCGAAACGGGCCTTTGTTGGAAAGGTAGATCCGAGGCACTCCCCCGGATGTGCCGGCTTCCTCATACGTTCTCATCGTGCCCGACGCCACCACCTCGCGGTCCTTCCTCATGATCTCGCGGCCGTCTTCCGGAGTGAAGAGCTCCGCGTCATTCCTGCCGATCACTTCTTCCATGCTCCGGCCGAGAAACCGACGGCCCGCGGAATTAATCATCAGATAACGCCCCTGCAGATCCTTCACGAAGACCGCGTCGGTTGTTCCCTCGGTAATGCCCTGCAGAAGAGAAAGATTTTTTTCGAGCTCGCGGGAACTCACCAGCAACTGGTTCTGTACCACAAACATGCGCCCACCAGCGGCGGCGAACGAGACCGTCACCAGAACAACCGACCAAACAAACTGTTCCCGGGCAATGCCCAGGACCAGGGGAAAAACAATGGCCGGGATCAGCAGAGGAGCGAACTGTCCGAGCAATTGCATGCTGCGGGAGGGTGTGCCAACCTTCCCCAAATCCGCCTCGGATTCGTTCCAGGTTGCAGCGGTCACGGCGAGCAGGCAATAAGTGACGGTCCATAGCAGATCGAGCCACGTTCCCTCTTTGTAGTGCTCGGAAGCCAAAGCGCTGAGCGTGGCGTTGGTGGTGACGGCATAGACACAGAAGAAAATTGTGAGCCTTTGAAATAGCTTGCCGGCAGATCGAAAGCGAGCGAGCAGCCCACGCGCCAGAAAGCTGACCGCAAGCAGGCCAAAAAAAATAATGCCCGCGGTCAAGGCACGCGTCGCCATGGTATGCCGCGCGGCCTGCCACCGCGAAGGGACATAAATGGTCGAGAGTTCCACCGCCAGCACCAGCGAGCAGACCTGGAGAAAATCACAGGTGCGGAGCCAGCGATATCCGCTGTTAGGGTCCAGCGGACTCAGAAACAGCGCCATCATCGCGGGCACGGGCCAAAAGAAAACCAGAAAATCGCTTGGCCACACCGTGCCCAAAGGGATATGCAGATAGTCGTAGTAGTAGGTGTAGAGCACCTGACCCACGAACGCTAGGAAGCCGGAGAGCGCAACCAGGCGCCACACTCGCTTACCGAAAGGTCCCGCGCCGCGCGAGGCCAGCTGGCTCGCAATGGTCGCCAGCAGCGCCGCGAATCCGGTCAGCCAGTCTCCCCCAACCGAAGCGCTATTGGTGCCGAACCTGCGCAAAAGAAGCCCTACATGCCCGAAGACCAGAACACCTGCAGCTGTCAGGACAGCCGCGCGATATTTGAGCATCACCCGACTCAACCTCCGGCGTTGGCCTTCGCCAACCCAACACTCATAGGAGCCTCCGTAGGAATTCCGAGTATACCTTGCTTGTGTAGGCACGGGCGCTCGTGCCTGTGTGGGGGGCGGGCACTCTGGCCTGTCCCTCGCCCGCTGGGCGAATCGGTTTTCACCCCCAGCTTCCAGGAAGTCAGCCGGGAGCAGCTCCATTGTTACTTTGGTAGCAAACCACCTGCCAACTATTTGCAGTCTTCCACTTGCCAAGCGCGTGGTATTTGCCTAGCATCCAGATTGAAAGCCGACCTGCGGGGTTGGTGATGGCGGTAACCGATTTTTGAACCAATGCTGAATGAACGGGGACTCGACTCGAACTAGGATCCGGTGTGCGACGCTCCGTCATGCGGAGATGCCTAAAGGGTCTCGGCGGGTTCCCAACGTCTACCGACGGGTTCATTCTCGGCCCGTCACACGGCACAGTGGGTCGGCTTTGTTGTTTGCAAGTGTAAGGCGGAAATTCCTGTCCGCTGCCTTTGATTTTGATCGTGTCGAGTGAGCACTCCTGCCCGCCAACTCTACCCATCACAGCTGCAGTTTCAAGCTCCCCACCCATTCCTGCTAGACTGATCAAGTAAGAACGACGAAGTAGCGAATCTCAAGCTTCCAGCATCCCATCACCTGTGTATCCACAACTCCTGCATTACGGGAAGTTCTTCCTGCCGACCTACGGATTCCTGGTCTCTCTTGGAGTCCTCGTGGGCCTGTGGATGAGCGTCCGCAACTCCGAACGCCTGGGCATGGACGGCGAAAAAGTCTGGAACTTCGGAATCCTGGTAGTGCTCTGCGGAATTCTCGGCGCGAAGATTCTCTACATCATCAACGATTGGGGCTACTACTCGGTCCATCCTGGAGAGATTTTCAGCGTCGCAACCTTGCAGGCCGGAGGAGTTTTTTCGGGCGGCCTGATTGGATCATTCCTCGCGGCGGCCTGGTACATTCGCCGCCATCACTTGCCCGCGCTAAAGATTTGCGACGCCTTCGCTCCCGGCCTCGCGCTGGGCCACTCCATCGGGCGCCTGGGTTGCTTCGCCGCGGGGTGCTGCTACGGCAAGGAAACTCACCACTGGTGGGGAGTCACGTTTACCAATCACCTGGCGAATGAGATCACAGGAACCCCACTGCATGTCCCGCTCGAGCCGACGCAACTGTTTGAGTCGGCCGTGGAACTGGCAAATTTTATCTTTCTCATGTGGCTGCTGAAGCGCCGCAAGTTCGATGGTCAGGTATTCGGCGCGTTCCTGTTCATCTACGGTGTGGCCAGATTCTTCCTCGAATTCCTGCGCGGCGATCCCGGCCGAGGTTCGGTGTTCGGCGGAGCCATGTCCGGAACGCAGTTGATCGCCATCGGCTTCGTCCTCGGAGGCGGCCTGATCTGGTGGCTAAGGCCAGGCTCGAAGACGTTTCAAGCGTAGCCGGTGGCAGCCACGCGGTAACTGGCCTGGAATTTTGATGAGGTCGCGACATTTCGGCGGGAATGATTCGCGCGAAGTGACCGACTCTCCTGCGATTGGTGTCTAACTATCTTGTTGTGAGACGATTCCTCAGCGTCATTTTTTTCTGCATGCTGATGATGCGCCCTATTGTTCCGGCGCAGGCGTCGAAGCCAGCGGTCGACCTTCCATATCAACGGAACAGCCAGGGATTACACCGGAGCCGCTTCAAGATTGAGGACGGCCGAGCCGTTCCCATCGAGTAGCAGCCGACGGCCGCGGCTCGACTCTGTAGTATCCTTCGCAGCGAATGCCTCAGGAATTTCCCATTTCCCTCCAAGTCGCCGATCACGATGCCGGCAAGCGCCTGGACCAGTTCCTCGTCTCGCGGCTCGATGGCGTAAGCCGCGCGCGTGTGCAGGAATTGATCGCCGCAGAAAAAGTGCTGGTGGAGGATGCAGCGGCCAAGGCTTCTCTCAAACTGCACGGAGGTGAGCGCGTCAGCGTGCTCGGTCACGCTGAGCGTCCGCCGCTGCGCGCGATGGCCGAAGATATCCCACTCGACATCCGCTACGAAGACAACGATCTTGCCATAATCAACAAGCCTGCGGGAATGATGGTCCACGCCGGCGCGGGCCCAACCGAGAGCGATCACAATCGTGGCACGCTGGTGAATGCTCTGCTGCACCATTTTGCAAGTTTGTCCGGCGTAGGCGGAGAATTACGTCCCGGGATCGTCCACCGCCTCGACAAAGAAACCAGCGGATTGATCGTCGTGGCAAAGAACGACGAAGCGCATGGCAAATTGGCAGCTCAGTTCGCGGCCCGCGAAGTGAAGAAGAAATATATCGCGCTCGTGCACGGTTGGGTCAAGCGGATCGAGGGCACAATCACGCAAAGCATCAGCCGTGACCGCGTCCACCGCACCCGTATGACGACCCGCCATCCAGGTGGACGCGAGGCGATCACCCACTATCACGTCACGCGCCGGCTGGAAACCGATTTCGGCAAGTTTACGCTCGTCGACGTGAAAATCGATACCGGTCGAACTCACCAAATTCGCGTACACATGAAGTCGCTCGGACATCCTGTCGTAGGGGACACGCTTTACGGCGCGCCGCGCATCACCCTCCAGTCTCCTGCGAAACGCGGCCAGGGGGCAGCCGCGTCCCGCGAACTTTATCTCAATCGCAATTTTCTGCACGCCGCCGAACTGGAATTACACCACCCGCGCACCGGAGAAAAAATCTCGCTCAACAGTGAGCTGCCTCCAGAGCTGCAGAAGTTCTTGACAACGCTGGATGGAGCTTAGGGGACGCGAGACCAACCGGCAACGGAAGCACTCGCGAAACCCAGGAGCACCCGTACAGGAGATGAACATGTGGGGACCAGCCCCCTCTCGGCTGTCCAGTCGAGCAAAGCTCGACCGGTTTCCTCGCCACGACCGGCAAACTAAGGAACCGCGCGAAAACTCAACAGATTAAGCGAGGCTCGCCAGCGCCAGATATAATAAAGCGAAATGGGAGTGCTCAAGATTAATCCAAACAAAGGAATCATCGGATTCCTGCTGGCCACGTTATTCGCGGCGTGCGCAGTGGCGCAGTCGTCCCCGCCTGAAAGTCCGCAGCCACAACCACGGCCTTCAACTTCTTCGACTCCGGCTACCACCGCGCCCTCGCAATCCCCAGCTCAACCGCCCCCAGCTCAAACCGCCGACCCAGCAAAGCCCGATTCTTCAAAGGTCGATCCACCCTCGGACACGCCGGTCGAGGACGAAATTACCAGGTTCAAGATCGGCTCCAACGAAGTGAACGTCGTCTTCACGGTCACGGACAAACACGGCAAGCAGATCACGGACTTGAAGCAGAGCGACTTCCAGGTTCTGGATGACAACCGGCCCGTGGAGCAAGTTCGCAGCTTTCGCGCTGAAACCAACCTGCCGCTACAAGTTGGCCTGCTGATCGACGCCAGCAATTCGGTGCGCGACCGCTTCAAGTTCGAGCAGGAATCGGCGATTGAGTTTCTCAATCAGGCAATACGGCTGCGCTACGACCACGCATTCGTCGTGGGTTTTGACGCTACGCCCGAAGTCACGCAAGATTTCACCGACAACACCGAAGCGCTCGCCCACGGAGTGCGCGAACTCCGTCCCGGCGGCGGCACGGCCATGTTCGATGCCATTTATTTTGCCTGCCGCGACAAGCTATTGAAAACCTCGCGGTCTACGCCTTCGCGGCGCGCCATTATTCTGTTGAGCGATGGCGAGGACAACCTGAGCCACGTGACCCGCGAAGACGCAATCGAAATGGCGCAGCGCGCCGAGGCCATCGTCTACACCATCAGCACCAACATCAGCGGCGTCAAAGGCCAGGGCGACAAGGTTCTGGAGCGCATCGCCGACGCCACCGGAGGGCGAGCATTTTTTCCCTTCCAGATCCGCGACGTGGCCGCCGATTTTGCCGAAATCCAGAACGAGCTGCGCAGCCAATACGCCGTCTCCTACAAGCCGGGCGACTTCAAGGCGGACGGCCACTATCGCACGATCGAAATTGTAGCCAACGATCGCAAGAATCTCCGCGTGCGCTCCCGCCGCGGATACTACGCCCCAACGCAGTAGAACTCAGCTTCCGGCGTCCGCTAAACTGAAAGCCGTTCTCTTAGGAGCTCCGTTTCATGCCAGGATATTCCGGCACTCCACTTCCGAAAAAGCTTGGCATCAAGCCCGGATTCCGCGTTCAACTGGTATCGGCGCCCGCGGAGGTGCAGACAGAGTTGCGCGAAGCGCTGGCCAGCTGCGCGATCGCCCGTGATGGCAAACGCAAAAGCAACGACAATCACAACGACAATCACAAGGACAATCACAACGACCCCCTGGACTTCGCCATCATCTTCACCAAGTCGCAAGCCGAGCTGAAGCAGGAATTTCGCCGTTTAGCGAAGTTGCTGCAACCTGCCGGAATGCTATGGGTCAGCTGGCCGAAGAAAAGCTCCGGAGTGGCGTCCGATCTGGACGATAATCGCGTCCGCGAAATCGGACTGGCCGCGGGTTTGGTAGATGTAAAAGTCTGCGCCGTTACCGAAATCTGGTCCGGCCTGAAGTTCGTGCGCCGTCTCAAAGATCGCACCTGACAGCGCCACCAACCCATGTGGCGACGGGCGCCCCGCCGTCCTGCCGAAGCGAAGCAAGGCGGAACATTCCCATCCGATCAAGCCACACAAACTCAAAGCCACTACCGTAGAGGTCCGACCCGACGATCAGACTCGGTGGCCACTCCCGCGCAGAGTTCCGCCTGTTCCCACCCTGCACACAAAGCCCCATTTCCCTCACGCACCCGCATTCCCCCTATCGCCCGTACATTGTCTTCCGTACCGTGGCGACTCCGCGCCGGGCGCGGGAAGATAGGTCATCCAGGTTTTTCGCCCTGCACCGAGTTGTTGCGGTTGCCGACGGAAAACAGCCGAATCCTGGAAACCAAGGGCGACCGAGGTGGCTGCAATACCCCATGGCTGAATCGCAAAATTCCGAGCCCCGGCTTTCCGAACCCAGGCCTTCCGAAGCGTCAGTTCCCGAACTCAACGCTTTTCAAGAATCGCATCACGTCCTCGAGAGCTGGCAGCAGATGGTGCAGGGAGTGTTGGCCGTGGCGTTGCTCCTAGGCGCGCTCGCCATGTTTCATTATTACGCGCCACTGACGGCGCAGGGCGAGCCTCCAAGCGATCTGCAGCAGCAGGTGCACCAGCTCACCGCGCAGGTCGCCGAACTCGAACAGGAACAGGACATGCCTGCCGTCGTCCTGAACCGATATCGCAACTCGATCGGCTACATTTACGGCGTATACCAGGTGGGCTTTCCCGATCACCGTCCCGCGGTGCGCGCGCGGGTTTCAGGAACCGGATTTCTTGTGGGCGACGGTCTGATCGCTACCAACCGCCACGTGGCTGAACCCTGGTATGGAGACGCCGAGGCGGAAACTTTAATCCACCGCGGTGCAACCGCCTCGCTCGAAAGTCTCATCGTATTTTTTCCGGGCTCGCCCACTCCAGTGAACTTGACGCTGGGCCCGGTCTCCACCACTTCCGATCTTGCCATTTTGCGCGCGGAAATTTCGCCCGCATTGCATGGGCTGCCCGCGCTGCCCCTTGCCAAGTCGGCCGCGTCTCCCGGAGAGTTGGTCACCGTAATCGGTTACCCCATGGGAATCGCCGGCATGGTGGCGAAGTCCCCAGCTGGAGTTTACGAACGCCTCGCCTATCGCCACGGCGACATCACGGCTGCCAGCGAATTGGCTGCGCTCTCGCTGATCCGCCCATCCGCCACTTGCGGCCACTTAGGTGACGTGGTCGGCGACAAGCTCATCTATGATGCGCCCACGGCTCATGGCGGCAGCGGCGGTCCAGTATTTAATTCGAGAGGCGAAGTGATCGGAGTGAACTCCGCCTACATGGACGGATTCTCCGGCGGAACGCTGGGAGTGGCCATTTCCTCTCTGCGGCCCTTGCTGGAAGCGGCGCAAAAGCCGCGCTAAGAGCGCCGTTTGCGCATTTCGAGAGTCGAGCAAAAAAGTCAAGCAAGACTCGCGCAAAAATTAAAGCCGCGAAGCATCAGTTTCGCGGCTGCTTTGTTTTTGGCCGCCTATCAGAACGCCCAGCGCAGGGAAAACTGAATCAGCCGCGGCGTTCCCGTAGTGTTGACAATGTCCCCGAACGGGTCCGTGCCAGTGCCTCCGGCTCCCGCCCACAGCAAGTACTGCTCATAGTCAGTCACCTGGGGGACTCCAAAATTCGCATGATTCCAGAGGTTGAAGAAGTCCGCGGTGAACCGCAAATCCTGCCGCTCCGAAAGCTTGAAATGCCGGATCAGCGAGAAATCCCAGTTCTGCTGGAAAGGTCCGTGATACAGATTGCGCGCCAGATCCCCGAAGCCGGTCGTACAGAAGTTCGGGTCCGACGCGCATTGCGTCGGGTACAACTGCGGCGCCGTTGTGAATGCCGCCGGATTCAGGTATCCGCTCAGTCGCCGCCGCAGGCTGCCCGAAGACAGTCCTTGAGAAATGGACGCTCCCGGCGCCAGGCTGGCTCCAACCGGCGAAGTTCCCGCTCCGAGAAAGGCGTTGCCGCCGTTCGAATCGAGAATCGAAAATGGTAAGCCCGATTGGAAACTGGTAACGCCGCTGATTGCCCATCCGCTGAAAGCCGCATGTACCGCGCCGCCCGCATGGTCGAAGAACGGCAACGAATAAAGGTAGCTGACCTTGAGCACCTGCGGACGATTGAAGTCGGAAATGCCATACGACGCATTCATCGTGGTTTCATCGTTGTAGGCGGTATTGTTCGCGGTGTTTCCCGTGGAAGTCGCATCCAGGTTCTTTGACCAGGTGTAGGCGGCCTGTACGTAACCGCGCTGCCAGCGCCGCGACAAAGTAGCCTGCAGCGAGTGGTAGGCGGAGTAAGCGTCGTTGGCGAAAATCTGATAGCCGGAATATCCATTCAGTCCCGGCGTGGGGGTACGTGCGATGGCATTATCGAATGTATTGGTAGTTATCTGGTAGCTATTGCCCTGGTTATCCTTAACCGTGAACGGGTTCGTCGGGCTGGCGTTCACAGACTCGATGGCATCCCGCGTATCGCGCAGGTGCGTGCCTCGGGTTCCAACGTAGCCCAGCTCCAGCACCCACTTCCGGCCCAGGTCGCGTTGCAGTGTGAGGTTCCACTGCTGCGTGTTCGGAACCACAAAATGATGCGGAACTTCCAGTACGAACAGATTCTGCGTGGAGTTCACGCCCGGTCCGGAGCAGGAGCCGTAGGTCGCGGCTTGGGTCGTGTCACCCCCGGGGAACCCGGTGAGCTGCGCCAGACAAGGCACCCACGCGGACGAGAGCTGCCCAGCGGCAGGAACGGCGTTGGAATTCGTAGCCGGCGTCCCCGTGAAAAAGTCGGACATGGTAAAGCCCGGAGTCTGCCCAAAGAACACGATGGGAATAAATGGCGACTGGAAGCTGAGCTGATCCACGGCTCCCACATCTTCGCGAACATAGTAGATGCCGTATCCCCCGCGCAGCGTCGTATTGTGATGGCCGAAAATATCCCATGCGAAGCCCACTCGCGGGCCGAGTCCGGTGGAGATGCTATTGCCAAACGTTGAGCCGGAAGCGTTCCCGGTCAGTCCGGCGACGCCCAATTTGTTTACGCACTTCGGATAGATAAACGGATACGTCCCCGACTCGGTAAGAGCAGATTCAAGATTGCCAATATGGCAGGCCTTGTCGGTCCACGCTCCCATAAACTCCGTGCGCAGGCCCAGATTCAGCGTGAAATCGGATGTAGCTTTCCAGTCGTCCTGCACAAACAGAGCGGAGTTTTTCTGGCGATAGTTATGGTTGTAAACGCCGCCGCCGCCGAAGCTGAATTCGGGAGCTCCCTGCAGGAAGTTCGCAAAGTCGCTGATCGTAGAAGCGCCGAAATAAAGCTGGCCATTAAACACTTGTGGGAATTTCTTATTGAGCGACACCGGCGTGAACTCGCCTCCAAAACGCCACGTGTGCTTGGTGCGAACCCAGCTCATGGTTTCCACAATGTCAAAGTTGTTCTGCGCCTGATACTGATTCGCCTGCGGTGTGGGTCCGAACTGAAAGCCGGAACTGACGAAAGTAAACTTATAAATATTATCGGTCAGGTTATCGGTAGGTCGGTTAATACCGACCTGGTCCACAGTCACCGGCGGAACATTGATGTCGCTGTTGTTGATGCGAACGAAGCCCACGCGGAAATCGCTGACCATCGTCGGCGAAAAAACATGGGTCTCGGCGAGTGTCACCACACGGTCGTGCACCGGCAATTGGTAAGGGAAGTTGAGATCGGTTCCGCTAATGCTGCCGCCCAGCGAAGCCTGCAGGCCGCCCGCTCCGAAGGGTACCTGCGATTCGAAGTTGGTGAAGAAAAAGCGCGCGGAGAGCTTGTCGTTCGAGTTGCGAAACTCCCGGTCCCAACTGGCGGTGAACTGATTGTCGGTGTAGCTTCCCGGTTTGCTGACGGCAAACGGAACCACCGTCCCCCCCGTGGTTCCCGCAGGTACGTTGGGCAAAGGAAATAAATATCCATTCGCCGGCGCCCCGAATTGATCGCTCTGGAACCCGATCAGCGACTCGGCTACGGGATCTACCGTGGTGTTTCCAAAGTCCGCTTCCAGCGCCGCCTGCCCCGCAGGAGTATTCGCTCGGTCGGCCGCCGGAACATACGGAATCAGCGTGCTGATAAACGTGCCCGGAGAATCGCCGCTGCGTTGTCGCGTGCCCGAATAGTTCACGAAGAAGAAGCCAAGTTTCCCGCCGGTCCCAATCGGTCCTCCCAGATCGCCACCGAAAATGTTCTGCTGGATCACCGGTCTCGGCTCGCCCTGCTGGTTGAGGAAGTAGTCGTTGGCATCGAGCACCGTGTTGCGGAAAAATTCGTAAGCCTCGCCGTGGAATGTGTTGGTCCCCGTCTTGAGGATGGCGTTGATGTTGCCGCCTCCGTTGCGCCCCTGGCTCGCGTCATAGAGCGACGTTTGCACCTTGAATTCCTGGATCACGGCGGGATTCGGCAAGGGCGTCGTGGTCAACTCGGCCACGTTATAGTCGGTCGCGCTGATCCCTTCGATCAGATAGTTGTTGTTGTCCTCGCGCTGCCCGTTCACTTCAATGCGCACGTCGCCGCGTCCCAGCTGCGAGGAACTGTTCAGGTTGCTCTGCGCCCCGCTGGAAAGCGTAAGCAGTTGCTGGAAGTTCTGGGTCGCCAGGGGCAGGTTGCGGATCGTGCTGGCCTCGATCGCCTGGCCCGTGGCCGCGTTCGTGGTCTCCACTTGCTGCACCTCAGCCTGCACTTCAATGTTTTCCCGCACGGTGCGCGGGCGCAGCTTCGCGATCAGTCGCGTGGTTTCCGTGACCCTCACCACGATGTCGGGGAAGTCGCTCTGGGCAAAACTCGAGCTCAGCACGGTGACCCTATAAGTCGCTGCGGGCAGTAGCGGAACCGTGAACGAGCCATCGGCATCGGTCTTCACAGTTCTTTCCACCGCATTCGTGTCCTGGTTGGTGATGCGCACCTCCGCGCCCGCAACCACTGCGCCGCTGGGGTCCTGCACTGTTCCACTAATGGCACCCGTCGCGCCGCCCTGCGCCAACGCCTGCACCGTCAAGAGTGAAATCACGAAACTGAGGGAAATCAGCTTGGCTACCAGGCTCGACATAGTCCTCTCCCTAACCCGTAAACTGAAATGCAAAGTTGTTGGACTGTTAGTTCGCGTTTATTGAGAAATCTGCGAAATCAAAGGCAGGTCACGACGCACAACACCAAACGACCCGCCGCCCTACTGAGTTTGCGCGCAGATGTGCGCCGCCAAACCCAAAAAGCAACCGCTTAGTCTCAAGTGTGGTCATGAGAAACACGTTTCCCTACAAAGCTACTTGGGATTTGGGGAAGCTTATCGCAAAGCGTAAATCGTTTGCAACCTTGCTTGCCTATTAGAGAGGTGCCTCAGAAGATACTGCCTCAAGAGATGCACGTGCCAGGACAGCTTGGGAGATGATCACGCAGGACAGCGATGAAAGAAAAAAGATTGGTGAACAGCCCGATGAGCTTGTAGAGCGATTAGGCCACGAATCCGGCCACGATGCCAATGCCAGCCGAAAGAAACGAGACCAGGACGACGCGAAACGAAGCATGATGGGGTCCCGCTGAATTGTTGTGACTTGGGAGTGAAGCTTGTTGACTGGAAGGTTCGCGCGATTGTGGCGTCGTGCTATTCGTGGTCATGCTGGAATTTTCGAGTGCTTTTTCTGAACTGTCGTAGGAAGTGTCGCAGAACGTTTGCGCCGGGTCATGCCCTCTTCCCGCATCACCCGCCGCAAAGCTGCCACCAGCGTGGGTCCGGCCGTGCGCAGCTGGTCACGATGATGCAGCGCCAGCTCGGCAAGAATCCGCTCGCCTTTGGCAGTGAGCGCCAACAGCACTTCGCGGCGATCGTCCTGGGCTCGCTCGCGGTGCACCCAGCCCCGGGATTCCAGTCGGTTGATCAGCTCCACGGCGCTGTGGTGGCGGATCTGCATGCGGGTCGCGAGCTCGCGGATGCGCGGGCGGACCCCCGCCGGCATCCCCTTGATGGCCAGCATCAGCTGATACTGCCCGCGTTCCAGGCCAGCTCGCTTGAGCGCCTGCTCGCTGAAATGTAGGAACCTGCGAATCTGGTAGCGGAACTCCGCCAGCGCCTGGTAATCCGAAAGCATCAGCTTCTTCATGTTGACGATTGTATCGTGGCGCGATCTACTTCGAGGGTACATCGTAAGACGATACAAAATAAAAGTGCCAGGCGCCCGCTCTTGCATCCTGATTTCGGATTCCGATTTGCCCTGCGTTCTCCTATGCCCCCTGTGGTTAACGAACTCAGAGCACTGCGAACCAGTTGGCGCACAAATTCGCCCGCGCTGGTGTGTTGGCCTTCCTCCGTTTAGAATCCTTAGTCCGACATTTCTTGATTCCACCCGAGGAGGCGCTCCCGCCTTGATCCCGCGTTACACCCGCCCCGACATGGCCCGCATCTGGAGCGACGAAAACCGCTTTCGCACGTGGCTGGCCGTGGAAGTCGCTGCCACCGAAACCCTGGCCGAAGCCGGCGTGGTCCCGAAAGCTGCAGCCCATGCCATCCGCGAGCGGGCCGACTTTAGGGTCGAACGCATTCAGGAAATCGAAGCCGAGGTTCGCCACGACGTCATCGCTTTCACTACTGCCGTCGCCGAGATTGTCGGCCGGCACGCCCGCTGGTTCCACTATGGCCTCACTTCGAACGACGTGGTCGACACCGCTCAGGCCCTGTTGATCAAGCAGGCATCCCAAGTGATCGCCCAGGATCTCGAAAATCTGTCCGAAGCCCTGGAACGCCGTGCCTGGGAATTCAAAGACACTCCCATGGTGGGGCGTACGCACGGCATCCACGCCGAGCCCATCACCTTTGGCTTCAAGCTCGCAAATTGGTATTCCGAGACTCAGCGCAACATCACGCGTTTCGCGGCCGCCGCCGAAGACATGCGGGTCGGAAAGTTTTCCGGAGCGGTTGGCATCTTCGCGCATCTGACCCCCGAACTGGAAGAGAAAATGTGCGCCCGCCTCGGATTGAAAGCGGCCGCAGTATCGTCGCAGGTCATTCAGCGTGACCGCCACGCGCACTATCTCGCAACGCTGGCAGTCGTTGCCTCAACGCTCGACAAGATTGCAACGGAGATTCGTCATCTGCAGCGCACCGAAGTGGGCGAAGCCGAAGAATTCTTCAGCGAAGGACAAAAAGGCTCGTCAGCCATGCCGCACAAACGCAACCCCATCACCACTGAGCAGATCAGTGGCTTGGCGCGCGTGGTCCGCAGCAACGCGCAGGCAGGATTTGAAAATGTCGCGTTGTGGCACGAGCGCGACATTTCGCATTCTTCCGTGGAGCGCGTAATTCTTCCCGACTCGACCACACTGGTCGACTATCTCCTGAACAAAACCACCAACCTGATCGAGACCATGTTCGTCTATCCCGGCCGCATGCTGGCGAACCTGGAAAGCACGCGCGGCCTGATCTTCAGCGGACAGTTACTGCTCGATCTGGTGGAACACGGCGTCTCGCGCGAGGACGCTTACCGCCTGGTCCAAGGTCACGCCATGCGTGCCTGGAAAGAAGGATTAGATTTCCACCAGTTGGTTTTAGCCGATAAAGAAATTACCAGCCGCGTCCCCCCGAAGCAGATCGAATACGCTTTCAATCTCAAGCGGCAATTGAAGAACGTGGACAAAATCTTCGCCCGCGTCTTTGGAAGCAAAATCAGTAGGACGAAGATCAACGAAACGAAGATCAAGGCAAGCAAGGCCAAGAAGAGTGCAGCGTCAGGGAAGACTCCGGCGCGTTCCCGCCGTCCCCGCCGCTAGCGACCGGTGAGAAGTAGCTCCTCCGGGAAAAAACAAAGTCGGGCGCAGACATATCCCAGTCACGCAAACACCTTCCCACGAAGAAAGTTGCGTGATCGGCCCCCCTTCGCCGCTTCCAGATTCACGTCGCGACATGCATCCTCCAGACCAGCCTCCGCATCCAAGCAATTAACCAGGTAGTTAATTCGTAAAGTTTCGTCAACTGGGTCGGAGGTGACCTGTGACAATCACAATGAAACAAAGCTTGCTGAAAATGGTGGGTTCTCTACTGGCGGCGGGATTGCTCAGCGCGACACTCTTTGCTCAAGCAACGACGGCTACAACCGCATCTGCAGCCCGCTACGACAATCAGATTCAAACCATCGTCGTACAAAAGTTGGCGGGAAAAAGCCAGTTCCGCGACGTGAAGTCGAACGTGGCAGACGGCATCGTAACGCTCACCGGCACAGTCGATCTGTACCAGCGAAAACTGGACGCGGCCAAACTGGCTCGCAAGACCGCGAACGTCCAGGGTGTGCGCGATCTGATCACGGTCGCCGGCGCGAATGTGCCAGACGAGCAACTGAACAAGAAATTGTCGGAGAAGATGCGCTACGTGCGCTCCGGCTATGACATCACGTTCGATTACTTCGCGCTGGCCGTGAAGGACGGCGTGGTCGTGGTTGATGGTCAGGATCGAACCGGCGTTGGCCGCGACGAAGCCCTGGCCGACATCGCGAACATGCCCGGAGTAAAGGATGTTGTCGACAACATCTCACTTGAGCCGGTTTCGATGTTCGATGACGGCTTGCGCATTCGTGCCGAGCGCGTGCTCTATCGCGATCCAGTGTTGAGCAAATACGCGATGGACCCCGCGCGTCCGATTCGCATTATCATCGACAACGGTCACGTCACGCTCTACGGTTCCGTAGAAACCAAGATGGACAAAGAGATCGCCGGCATCCGTGCCAACCAACTCCCCGGCGCTTTCAGCGTGGAGAACAAGCTGGTCGTGGAAGGGAACTCGAGACAGTCAGGGCTGTAACTCGAGGCAGTGAGAACACTATCGAGAACACATGGCGAGAGTGCTTTAGCGCCGGGTGAGGGCGGGCGCGGCGAAAGCCGCGCCCCTCTACTTTGGGGGCGTGTGCTCGAATGGGAGCGTCGTGTAGCGCGCTTTCTCCACTTCGATGGTCAGCGCTACTCACGGGACTCCTCATCGGAAATGGCTTGCCAATGTTTTTATGCGAAATCGAGTCCAGCGTTTTAAACTCCGTAACCGGCCGGCGCCCAACGACGCGTCCGCGAATCCGCAGTTCCTCGTAGGGATTCTCAAGATTCACAATCGACAACGCGGTCCGCAGATCGCGCCGCGTGTTCTTCGCTTTCAGCTACCCTTGGAACTCGGTCCGGTTTCAAGCTCGTAAATTCAAGCCAGCCGGTTAATCAGCGAGGCCACATAGCCGGCCCCGAAGCCGTTGTCAATATTCACCACGCTAACATTAGACGCGCAAGAATTCAGCATGCCGAGTAGCGCAGCCAGTCCTTGAAAAGATGCGCCGTAACCCACGCTCGTAGGTACGGCAATCACGGGGACGCCGACCAGCCCTCCCACTACACTGGGCAACGCGCCCTCCATTCCGGCGCACACGATCACCACGCGTGCTTTCATTAGCGCCTCGCGATTCGCCAGCAGGCGGTGAATGCCGGCGACGCCCACATCGTAGAAATGTTCGACTTCATTCCCCATCACTTCGGCGGTGACCACGGCCTCCTCAGCTACTGGAATGTCGCTGGTGCCGGCCGAGACAACAGCGATGATCCCTTTGCCGTACGTCTTCGCATCGCGCTGCAACACGATCGCCCGCGCCAACTTGCGATGCTCCGCCCCGCGAACTTTCTTTTTCACGGCGGCAAATTGTTTTTCATCGGCGCGGGTAGCGAGAATATTGCCACCCTGCTTGGCAAGTCGCGCAAAAATCTGCGCCACGTTTGCTGGAGTCTTACGCTCGCCGAGAATCACTTCCGGCATCCCCGCGCGCAGGGCGCGGTGGTGGTCAACCTTTGCGAAGCCGAGATCTTCGAACGGCAGGTGGCGCAAGCGCTGCACTGCGTCGTCGGGTGTGAGTTTGCCGCGACGAACCTGGTCGAACAGTTTGCGGATGGATTCGGCGTTCACGAAGCACTCAGCAGTCGGCGCTCAGCATTGAGCCGGGCGATGTCCAGAGTAGCATCTTCGAGTGGTGGGATGTGTTAAGAGCGGGCGGTGCGGGAAAGCGCGCGAGCCTTGGCGATCACAGCAGCACAGACTTTGCGGGCAAGGCCGGGTTCCTCGAGATGCGCAAGGAACAACCGACGCAGGCCACTGGGCTTCACTTTACCGGCCAGGTAAGCATCATAGATGTGGCTTCCGATGCGGTAACCCCACTCCTGCGCCGAGGCCTCAACCTTATGCAGATCATCGCCACGAACCGCCGACTGCGCCGCTTTGTCGCACGCTGCTCGGGAGAGCAAACCAGAATCTCCACCATCCTGCGCCGGTCGCGAGGGACACAGCAGCCTCGTTCCAAAGTAAGCCACGGCGTGCTCGACGATTCGTGCGTAGAAAGCATCGATAGCCGTGGCGGGCGCACAGTTTTCCGCGCCCTGGTTCTGGTCCGTAACACCGGCGTTCCAGCGCCGCGGCAAACCCTGGCAGGCCTGATGCAGAAAACGCGCGGCGTCTTCCGCCACGTGCAGCATCTGAAATTCGCGCACGTAAAACGCGTTTACCCGCGACAGGTAAGTGCTGCCGCGCTGTTCCACAAGCCCCAACAGCGATTCCGTCTCCGGTTCGCTTAGCCCTTTACGTAAAAGTAAACGGCGCAGCATCGCATCCGACGAGCCGCCGTAAACTTCCGGCATCATGTCGACCAGAAATTTGGGCTGGGTGCCGTTGTGCGAAGAGTAACGATCAATCTCGAGAAACCGCACCAGGCTGTCGATCAGGTTATAGATCGTGGGAGCGAAATCAGGACTGTCTTCGCACCGACTCCACTGGTCGAGCAGAAGCCGGTAGCTCTCGTATTTTTCCAGCGGCGTCGCATTGAAAACGCACAGCACATCCTCGCGGACGCGCACCGCCTCCACTTTGTCGGCGCTTTCGCCGGCTGCGCGCCAGTAGAGCGCGTCCACATTTTGCAGCACGGTCAG
>Ga0181537_10001152_pt1 | contig 24508 bp, 18 predicted proteins | sample PEATcosm2014_Bin_39_FD_119765 | JGI IMG/M metagenome (GOLD analysis project Ga0181537, IMG submission 119765) | Peatland microbial communities from MTU Mesocosm Facility, Houghton, MI, USA - PEATcosm2014_Bin23_10_metaG | ecosystem: Environmental > Terrestrial > Soil > Wetlands > Peat | place...
ATGCGGCTGACGCCGCAGCGCCGGCTGCCAGTGTTCCCGCGCAAACTCCGGCTGACCAGGCAGCGACTGCGCCAAGCGCGGCAACCGCCGCGCCAGCTGCTGCCGTCACGGCCCCGTCCGCTCCCGGCACTGCAATCGCCGCCAACGATCAGAATCTCAGCGATCATAATCGTAGTGATCGCCACGTCGCAAAAGCGCGCAGTCGCGCTGATAGCGCCACCACACGCATAGCCGCCGCGAATTCGAACACCAGGTCTGCCGACATGACCAGCAGCCAGCAGGCTGCGGTGGTGTCGCCTTCGGGTGACGCGACTTCGAATGAGTCGACGTCATCGGCGCCGGCAGCTGCGGCCGCGGCTACGCAGTCGGCGCCTGCACAGACCGGGCAGCAGGCCGCGGGCGCGTCAGACAGCCAGATCACGGCGGATGTGAAGACTGAGATCGCGACGGCTGCGCCCGACAGCAACGTCATCGTCACGACGACCAACGGTGTCGTAGCGCTTGCGGGGTCGGCACCGAACCAGGATGCAGCCGATCAGGCCAAGCAGGCTGCCCAGCGCGTCGCCGGCATCGGGCATGTAGAGTCCTCGGGACTGACGGTCAGCAACCAGTAGGCATCCGAGGGGACCGGTGCGGCAACATCGCCGCATCGGTCGTTCGGCTGTGGCACCACGTGGAGCGTCACCGAGCTGTCACCGCGCCGCGACTGTAATGTCATCATCGACTCGTTAGGCTTGCCGTAACCCCAACGATTCCCGAGGCGGTGCGGTCATGGCGGTGCTATATCTTGATCTCGAAGCCGACAATAGCGGCGGCCGCGAGTTACACGATTGGCTCGGCGGCGCCTGGGCTGTGCTGTTCTCTAATCCAGAGGATTTCCGGCTCGATCGCATGTGCGAGGGGTTCGAGCTGCGTGGCCTGCGGGCGCTCGCGGTCAGGCGTGACGGTGGGCCGGCGCCGCTTGACTCGCACTACGTCACATTGCCCGAACCCTCATTTGCCGCCGCGGACGCCGTCAGTTTCGCCGCGCGGGCACTGCGCGGGGAACTGCTGACGTTAAAGTCCCGGTTCGCGCTGCTCATCGACGGCTCCCTCAGGCACCGCGAGGTACTCAACTACAGCGTCGGCCGCAGCGCCGAGACGGCGCCGAGAATGCTGGCGCCGGTCGACGCGCTGCGTAGCTACCATTCTATCGGCAGGGCTGCCTGAGAGGAGATGTCCATGTCTCTGCGACTCGTATCTGCGGCTGGTGGGTCAGCCCGGAGCGAACCAGTTCGGATCGGACTGACTGCTACGATTTTATGAATGCCAGCAGGTCTGCATTTATGGTGTCGGCCTGCGTCGTGGGCATGCCGTGGGGAAAGCCCTGGTAGGTTTTCAGGATCGCGCCCTTCACCAGTTTCGCGCTCAGCGGCCCCGAGTCGGCGTACGGGACGATCTGGTCATCGTCGCCATGCATCACCAGCGTCGGTACCGTGATTTTCTTCAGGTCGGGAACGAAGTCGGTTTGGGAGAATGCGACGATGCCGTCGTAGTGCGCCTTGATGCCCCCCATCATTCCCTGGCGCCACCAATTACGAATGACGCCCTGCAGCGGTTTTGCTCCCGGCCGGTTGTAGCCATAGAACGGACCGGTGGGCAGATCCAGATAAAATTGGGCGCGGTTGGTGGCAACCTGCACCTGAAAGCCGTCGAACACTTCCTTCGGCAGGCCGCCGGGATTGGCCGGCGTCTTCACCATGATGGGCGGGACTGAGCTTATCAGCACGGCTTTGGCTACCCGGCTATCACCGTGCCGCGCGATATAGCGCGTTACCTCGCCGCCGCCGGTCGAATGACCCACGTGGATCGCCTTTTTCAGGTCTAAATGCGCGGTCACTGCTGCCAGGTCATCGGCGTAATGATCCATATCGTGCCCATCGGCCACCTGGCTCGAGCGTCCATGACCGCGGCGGTCGTGGGCGATGACACGATAGCCGTGATTCAGGAAGAACATCATCTGCGTGTCCCAGTCGTCGGCAGTCAGCGGCCAACCGTGGGAGAACACAATGGGCTGGCCGCTGCCCCAATCCTTATAGAAAATCGTGACTCCATCCTTGGTCGTGATTGTGCTCATGATCAGCCCTCCTGTGAGGGGCGGGAAGGTAACACGCTTGCTGGCAGGCGGCCGAATTGTAGCCGGCGATCTGCCGGCCGGCCAGCGCGCAGCGCGGTTTCAATCAGCTGCGCAGCTGCAGATCCGGGGCGTTGATCGCCGCAGCGGAAAGAGAGTGCGCCCAGGGCATAGGCCAGGGCATAGAAAAAGGTCCGGGCTTTGCAGTCGCGCCGGACCCATTCTTCAGACAGGCAGACTCTACAGCGAGGCGACGCGTCCCAGCGCCACGTTCGGGTAGTTGGCCGCAAACACGGCTGACACCGCCGGTTGGTCGACCGAATTCACCGCCCTGACGATCGCGCGCTGCATGCAGATGCGCGTGCGCGCGGCCGGGCCGGCGAAACCCGCGCTAGATCCTTCGGGCGACGCGCATACCAGCTGAGCGGCTCTGCGGATGCGGCCGTAGAGGATCGCGGCACCGTGCGCCTGGGAGACATCGAGATCCGAATACCCTACGGTCTGCGTGGGCGGATTGCTTTCGGTGTCTGCGGCCGCGGGCATTGCAGCAACCACGGAGAAAAGGGCGCAGCCCAGCGCCGCAGTAATCAATGAGCGAAGACGATAGTCAGCAGTCATATTCTTCATAGTTCTCTTCAGGTGTATTTGCGGATCAGGTTTCAGGGTTGATACGGCGTTGGATTCGAGTTCTGTCGCCGTCGCTATTTGCCAGGCGCGAAGTTACAGCCGCGGCAACCCGCATGCTGTGTCTGGAATCCCGCTTCAGCACTTCAAGTCAGCTGTTTTGCCCGGCATTCGCCGTTAAATCCCAGGAACGGACGCGAGTCACAAGACTGCCGGTCATAATGCACCGTGCGCCTGCTGCTGCGGGCGGGGATTGCAGGCCAACTATGCAGAAGCGGGATTCCATGCGACGTCGGTTTCTGCTTGCGGTGTTTGTCGTATCCGGATTCACCGGACTCATCTATGAGTCCATCTGGTCGCACTACCTCAAGCTGTTCCTCGGCCATGCCGCCTACGCACAGACGCTGGTGCTGGCAATCTTCATGGGAGGAATGGCGCTCGGATCCTGGGCGGTTGCCCGTTACACCTCGCGTATCCGGCAGCTGCTGCTGGGATACGTGCTGGTCGAGGCGCTGATCGGGATACTTGGGATCCTGTTTCACCAGAGCTTCGTTGCCGCGGTGAATTTTTCCTTCGCCTCGGTGCTACCCGTGCTGCCCGCCGGGCTGATGATTCATGCGTACAAATGGTCGCTGGCCGCGCTGCTCATACTGCCGCAGTCGGTGCTGCTCGGAATGACCTTTCCACTGATCAGCGGCGGACTGATCCGCCGCTGGCCGCAGCGTCCAGGCGAGACTCTGGCGACGCTGTATTTCACCAATAGCCTCGGTGCTGCGATCGGGGTTCTGGTCAGCGGCTTCGTGCTCATCAGGCTCGTTGGCCTGCCAGGCACCATCCGCGCGGCCGGACTGCTGAATATCGCACTGGCCCTGGTGGTGTGGGCGAGCGTGCTCGGCCGGATGGAAGCCGTCGCCGCGCCGCCGCACGCAGCCGGCGCGTCGCCGGACATGCGGCGCCTGGCCAGATGGTTCACGGTGGCCGCGTTCCTGACCGGCGCAGCCTCGTTCATGTACGAGCTGGGCTGGATCCGGATGCTCAGCCTGGTGCTCGGCAGCTCGACACATTCCTTTGAGCTGATGCTGAGCGCCTTCATATTCGGTTTGGCACTCGGCGGGCTGTACGTGCGCCGGCGCATCGGACGGATCCGTGACCCGCTGGGCTATGTCGCCTGCGTCATGCTTGCGATGGGCGCATTGGCTGCGCTCACAGTTCCTGCCTACAACATGACCTTCGATTTCATGGCATGGTTTCTGGGTAAATCGGCGCGAACCGCAAGCGGCTATGCCGCGTTCAATGCGATAAGCCAGCTGATCGCCGCGTTGATCATGATACCGGCGAGCTTTTGCGCCGGCATGACATTGCCGTTGCTGACGCGAGAACTGATGCGGCGTGGCAGCGGCGAGCGAGCTATCGGGACGATCTATTCGGCAAATACCGTCGGCGCAATCGCCGGCGTGCTGATTACGATCCACCTGCTGATGCCGCTGGTCGGTGTCAAGGGAGTCATTCTGGCAGGAGCCGCGATCCACATGTCGCTTGGGCTGTCGCGCCTGCTTGCCAGCCATCGTCGACCGTCGCGCCTGTCGCGCCCGGCCGTCGCGCTCATCGCGTGCGCCGCCGGGGTGTTCGGACTGGTGGCGTTCGGCGTGAATCTGAACCGCGTGAAAATGGTGTCCGGAGTCTACCGAACCGGATCTGCAAGGCTACCGGATGGCGCGTCGGTGGCCTATCTGCGGGATGGCAAGACCGCTACCATCAGCCTGATCGAGATGGATGGCACGGTCACGATCGCCACCAATGGCAAGCCCGACGCCAGCATACAGATGGGCGCAGGCGAGCCGACGGTCGACGAGAGCACGATGGTGCTGGCTGCGGCGATACCGCTCAGCATGCATACGCATCCGACGCGCGTCGCCAACATCGGCTTTGGATCGGGCCTCACCACGCACGCGCTGCTGACCAGCGGGCTGGTCCGGCGACTGGACTCGATCGAGATCGAGCCGTTGATGGTGGAGGCGGCGCGCAAGGGCTTCGGCGCCCGCATCGGCAACGTATTCACGGATCCGCGCAGCCATATCGTGTACGAGGATGCAAAGACGTTCTTTGCCAGCGCGCGCGAGCCGTACGATCTGATCGTATCTGAGCCATCCAATCCGTGGGTGAGCGGGGTTGCAACGCTGTTTTCGGACGAGTTCTACGGCCGCATTACCCAGCACCTGGCGCCGGACGGGTACTTCGTGCAGTGGATGCAGGTGTACGAGACCAACCTGGACATGGTGGCGTCTGTGATCAAGGCGCTGGCTCCGCATTTCGGCGCCTACGCGCTCTACAACACCGACGATTCGGACATCCTGATTGTTGCGAGCCGCGGCGCCGGCCTGCAGCAGCCAGAAGAGCGGCTGCTGCAGGACCCGCAGCTGCGCAGCGAACTCGCGCGGGTCGGCGTACAGTCAGTCGCCGATATCGAATCGCGCAAGATAGGCGACAACCTGACCATTGGCCCATTACTGCAGGCGCTGCCGGTTCCGGCAAATTCGGATTACTTCCCGTTCGTGGACCTAAACGCGCCGCGCCTGCGTTACATGGGGAAGAATGCCATCGAACTGCCCGCGCTCACCGTGCTGCCAATTCCATTGCGGGAATTGCTCGAGGGCAGGCCATCGACGGCTGCCACGCTCGAGCCCGCTGCCAACGGTGTATTGTTTCGGGATCGCCTGGTGCAGCGCGCGCTAGACGTGCGCACTGCCGTGTCCACCGGCAATCGCTTCAACCTGGATCCGCTGAGCGCGTTCTATCTGTCGCAGCTCGACCTCGATGCGAGCCGCTGCGCCTCGAAGGCGCAGCAGGATGCCTGGATACATGCGCTGTTGGCCATCAGTGACGAAACCGCAGATTTTCTGAATTCAGGCGAGCTGGCAGGGATCTGGGACAAGGTAAGGTCCAGCTCCTGCTATCGCGACATCAGCGGTGAACCCAAAGAGTGGACCGACCTGCTGGCGGCCGTCTCGCAGCGCGATGCGTTGCAGATCTCCAAACTCGGTACCGAACTGCTCGGATCAACGTCGTCGAAGTCGAACCAGGAGCTGGCATTCCTGACTACCGTGACCGCGGCCGCGCTGGTCGGGATGCGCGACAACGCGCAGGCGGCCCAGGTGCTGCAGGCACAATGGAATCGGTTCGATCACGCTGGCACGTTCGATCTCGCGCTGCGCCAGCTGTTGGCGCTGACACGATCAGCCGCTGGCAACAGCTACGTGCCGCCGACCCGGTAGTCCGGGATGCGGCAACATCACGCCGCGGCCTTTTGGGGTTTTCCCAGGTAGGCGGTCATGTCGTCGAACGACAACGGCTTGCTGATCAGGTAGCCCTGCATCTGATCGCATCGCAACAGGTGAAGTATTTTCGCCTGCTCTTCGGTCTCGACACCCTCGGCAACCACTTCGAGCTTGAGTGAATGGGCGAGCGAGATGATCGTTGATATCAGCGTCAGGGCACTCGAATCGTCCAGCATGGAGGCCACGAAGGAGCGGTCGATCTTGAGCTCGCCGACCGGCAGCTTCGCGAGGTATGCCAGGGAAGAATAACCGGTGCCAAAGTCGTCAATTGAGACCCGCACACCCAGGTCGCGAAGCGTCGCCAGCTTGACAGTGCTGGCGACGATATCGTCCATGATCATCGACTCAGTCACCTCGATGTCGATGCCCGAGTCGCCACCCGGTTCGGCGCCCGACGTCTTGAGGATATTCGATATGCTGCGGATGAAGTCATCGCGTCGCAGCTGTACGGTCGAGACGTTTACCGCTACCCGGGGTGCAGCCAGGCCGCGCTCGAGCCACCGACGGCGGTCCTCACACGCCTTGCGCAGCACCCACAAGCCCACCTGCGCAATCAGTCCAGTCTCTTCCAGCAGCGGGATGAACTTCATCGGCGCTATCAGTTCCCCGTCCGGACGCTGCCAGCGCAGCAGCGCCTCGATGCCTGTCATCCGCCGGGTCAGCAGGTCCACCTTGGGCTGATAGTGCAGCACGAACTCTTCATGCTCGAGCGCGTGATGCAGCTTGGTTTCCAGAGAATGCCTTTCGGCGATGCCTTCACTGAGGCCGCGGGTGTAGAACAGCTGCTTCTTGCCGGTCGCCTTGGCGTTCTTGAGAGCCGCCTCGGCGTTTCTCAACAGTGCCTCCGCGTCGTTGCCGTCGAGAGGAAACATCGCAATGCCTGCAGTAGCGGAAATTCGCGCTTCATGACCGTCGACCACGAATGGCGCGTCCCAGCAGCGCTTCCACCACTCTTCCACCGTTCGCGCTACGTCACCCTCATAGCCGATGTCCTCGATGACGGCGGCAAAATGCTCGCCGCTTATGCGCCCGACCTTGTTGGCGTCGCCGACGCTGGCGGCGAAGCGCTCGCCGATCTGGCGCAGGATCTGGTCGCCCACATGGCGACCGAAAGTATCGTTGATCGACTCAAACCTCTGGGGATCTGCGATGACAAGTGCCAGCTTGCTGTTACTGCGCTGCGCTGCGCTCACATATTGCGCCAGGCGCTGATGGAAGAAGGTACGGTTCGCAAGCCCGGTGAGTGCATCGTAATAGGCAAAGTAATTCAACTTCTCGGCTTTCTCGATATGGTCGAGCCCGAACGAGATGTCGCCGGCCAGCTCGTTCAACAGCCGCATTTCGTCGTCGTCGAAGAAATCGAGCTCATCGGTGACCAGCGTCAGGCTGCCGACCGACTTGTCAGCTATGACCAGCGGTAGTACCACCATGGCCCGATGTCCGAGCTCGCTCATCGTCTTCAGGTCAAGCACCCGGGTTACGACCATCCCGAGGTCGTCGCAGATTACAGGCTCGTTATAGCGCGCGACGCGTGTGAATACGGTATCGCCATGGGACCCCGGGGCGATCTCCGGCCAAACCCGCGGCAGCAGCTTGGGCGTGTCGCCCGCCCAGGCGACCGCGGTCACCTGGCCGGTCTCCTCATACCAGCCGCACCAGGCACTCCTGAAACCGCCGCTGTCGACGGCAAGCCGGCACGCTTCCTTGAGCAGCTCATCGCGCTCGGTGACGCGAACGATCAGGGAATTGACCCCGCTCAGCATCGCGTAAACCCGATTGAGATGGTTGACGCGCGCCTCTGCCTGTCGGCGCTCAGTGATGTCGGTAGCGACTCCAACGGAACGCCCCGGCATGTCGTGGTCGCTGGGAATCAGGAATGTGCGGGCAAGGATCCAGCGCACTGTCCCATCAGGGCGCACGATCCGGTACTCGATACTGGAGTTCGCGGGGAGGCCGCCGGAAGCCCAGCGGGTCTCGGTGCGCACACGCTCCTTGTCGTCCGGGTGAATGGCGTCGGTCCAGGCGGTCGAGTTCTCGTATAGCTCGCTGCACGGATGGCCCCAGATCTGCTCGTACGCCGGACTCACGTACAGGGTCTTGGAATAGTCGGCTGCCTGGATGAAGAACACGTCCTGGATGTTCTCTGCGACCTGCCGGAACCGCTCCTCGCTGGCGCGCAGCTCCGACATGGTGCGCTCACGGCTGGCCATCTCCTGCTGCAGGCGCGTGGACTGGGCCTGCATTTCCCGGTACAGCTTGCCGTTCTCGTAGATTCTGCCGACCTGCGCGCCCAGTACGCCCAGAACCTGTTCATCTTCGGCGCTGAATCCATCTGCACCGACCTTGTCGGCGAGGCATAGCCAGCCGTAGGTGCGTGTCAGCGATGACAGCGGGACGGCGAGCACCGCACTGGCGCCGGGGTAGCTGCCAGGCAATCCTGAATCCAGCAGTTCGCCTTGCCCGACGCAGGCGCGCCACGGCCGGCCTTCGGCGAGCACCCGACCGAGTGCCCCGGCGTTGATATCCGGGCGCGCCGCGTTCTCGTCGTCGATGTTCAGGCCGGTGGTGCAGAACATCAGTGTCTCCGGACCAGTCGCATCCTTGACCGCCAGCACGGCGTACTTCGAACCAAGCAGGTTGCGGGCTCCATTGCAGACGCTCGCAAGAAGCTTGAAAGGGTCGCGTTCCGATGCCAGTCGCACGTTCAAGTCGGTCAGTGCCGCCAGGCGGGCGTTCGCCAGGCGCAGATCGGCGGCCTGCCGCGACAGCTTGTTGGTGATCAGCTGCAGGTGCTCTCGATCGAATTCCACCGAAACGGCGTCACTGGCTGTAGTCGCAACTCCGGCCAGGGTCTCGCGCACCGCGTTGATTATGTCCGCGGCAACCGAAGGCTTGATGACAACACGAGCCACCTGGCAGCTGCGCGCCAGGTTGAGCGCCTCGCGCTCGTGATAGTGGGCGGTATGGAAGATCACCGGCGTGTGGCCCACCTTCGGATCGGCTCGCAACCGGCGCACGAATTCGAAGCCGTCCATCGAGGGCATCAGAATGTCGGAGATGATCAGATCGGGCGCCTCAGCCTGCGCCACAGTCAGGCCGTCGATACCGTCGACGGCTTCGAGTGTGGTGTGGCCGGCATGCCCGAGGACCGCCACCAGCAACTTGCGGTTGGTGGCGTTGTCATCGACGATCAGTATCTTTGCCATGTTGTCGGGCCCGCTCGCGGCGCGCGAGCGTATTTGAAAAAATTACGCAACTTCGGCCGTCGTCGGCTCAGCCAACTCGTTGTCGCATTCGACACGACGAGCATAAATAGCCTTTGATTGTAGGCATTGCTGCGCCCCCGCGCACGGAATGAGGCCGCGTTGCAGTGTCGGCCGACAGCAGATGGGCGCTACGTCTCACTAAGGTGTCGGAGAGCTGCCTGCGCGCCGCGCGCCCAGGCATTTACTGCTCAGGCGACTTACCGCGGCTTTCGCTTAGCTGGCGCAATGCGGTGTGTGTCGCCGCCGCCGGTGTATTCATCCAGGTGAACCGCAGTGCTGACCGGACCGGGAGCAATCTCTTCAGCCGCCGCAGGCTTGTGCGGATTTTTCGAGTCGAGCGGCTGGTCCGGTGCCACGGAATTATCGAGCGCCTCACCGGCCTGCTGGTAGCGGCCTTCCCTCCAGAGCGCGGGACGCCCAATCGAGTCATCCGTCGTGCCTTTATCCTTCTCAGACATATATGCCACCGATCGGCCGAGGAAACCTAGCCCGCGTCGCCACCCGGCTGCTGTTGGCCCTTGAAACCCGGATGTTCGGCAAGAAAGCGCAACGCCTCACGCGGCAACTCGTCGAGCCCATCATCGCCGTGCTGCATTTGCGCGATCAGCTTTTCGCGCATCCGGCGCGTCCAGTAGCTCTTCATGTGATTGGCAATACCGGTGACCGCCAATTCGCGCGGCTGCTGGGCGCAAAAGAAGTTGCCGATGTCGTTCGCCATGTGCACCAGGTACAGCGAGCTGCTCATGTTGCCATGATAGCCCACACCAGAGCCGCTGCGGCCTCCTGCAGGCCGCTATACGACGTGCGGCTTATCCGACAGGGCTGGCCGCGGCCGGCAGTAATTGCAAAGCAGGTCGCGGAACCAGCGCAGGGAGCTTTCACGCCGGGGCGATCGAAGGCATCATCCACGGCGCAACGATGCCGCGCCCGCAAGCATGAAGATCAGCTCTCCCAGCCATATTCCCACCGTGTCGGCCGGGGCGCCGTTGTTGCGGCACTGGTGGGCGAATCACGCGCACAGCGATCGCGCCCAGATCGATGGCAGCTACCTGTGGCTGCCGAAGAAGAGCAGCAACGGTACCCGCAGCCAATCGCAGCTGAACATGACGCGCGTTGTCCCTGGCGACATCGTGTTCTCGTGCGCCGCAGGGCGCATTGCTGCCCTCGGCATTGTGCTCGAGCGCGCTCGCAGCGCCCCGGTCGCGCCGATATCCGGCCACCCGTTGCCCGGTGCCGCGGCGGATGACGGCTGGCTGGTTCCGGTTCAATTCCTGGACCTGGCGCAGCCTTTGCGCCTGCAAGACCACCTGGCCGAGCTCAAGGCGGCGCTGCCTGCGCGACAAGCGCCGCTGCGCGCCTCCGGCGAGGCGAACCAGAACGTGCAGCTGGCCGAACTTCCGGTCGCGATGGCCGTGCTGCTGCGCCGCCTGCTGCAACCCCAGGTGGAGGATTGCGAGGCCCTTATCGGCACCGAGACCGACGGCAAGCTGGCACAGAGGGCGATCGAGGAACAGATCTGGCAACGCGCCGACCTCGGAGCGCGCGACCGCAGGCAGCTGATCAGCGCGCGCGTCGGGCAGGGGGTGTTCCGCGAGCGCCTGGAGCGTGCCGAGGCGGCGTGCCGGGTGACCGGCATCATGGACCGACGCTACCTGCAGGCGACCCACATCAAGCCGTGGAAGGACGCTGACGATCGCGAGAAGCTCGATGGCGCCAACGGCCTGTTGCTGTCGCCGCATATGCGCCTGCTGTTCGAACGCGGCCACATATCCTTTGCCAACGACGGCGCGCTGCTGGTGTCGCGACATGTAAATCCCTACGTGCGCAGCGCCTGGGGTCTGGAGCGGACGTTGGCGGCGCGCCCGTTCAGCTCCGCGCAGTGCTCCTATCTTGCCTATCACCGTCAACGGATCTTCGAGAAAATCGGCGGCGGCCGGCGCGCGCTGGAGGCGGCCGACGGCGCACTTTTTTGAACAGCGCGAGCGGCGGATTTGGGCGACAATCGCAGCGCCATGAAGTTGAGCATTGCGCTTGAGGATGTACGTGCGGCGCAGGATCGGATCGCCGATCAGCTCTACGCGACCCCGTGCCTGCAGTCGCGGACGCTCTCGAAGCTGACCGGCGCGCAGCTGTATATCAAGTTCGAGAACCTGCAGTTCACCGCCTCGTTCAAGGAGCGCGGCGCACTTAACTGCCTGCTGCAGCTGACCGCCGCCGAACGCCAGCGTGGCGTATGCACCATGTCGGCCGGCAATCATGGGCAGGCGGTGGCCTATCACGCGCACCGGCTCGGGATTCCCGCCACCATCGTCATGCCGCGCCACACGCCGTTCGTCAAAGTGGAGCACACGCGATCGCACGGCGCTGAAGTGGTACTGCACGGTGACACCCTCAGTGAGGCGTTCGAACATGCGCAGCAGATCATGAGATTGCGGCAGCTGCGGTTCGTGCATCCGTACGATGATCCCGCGGTCATCGCGGGGCAGGGCACGATCGGCCTGGAGATGCTGGCCGCAGTACCGGACCTGGACACACTGGTGGTGCCGATCGGGGGCGGCGGCCTGATTTCTGGTATCGCCGTGGCGGCCAGGGCGCTGTCGCCCGGCATCGAAGTCATCGGCGTGCAGACCGATAGCTATCCGTCGATGGCGGCGGCGCTCAGGGGCGAGGAGGCCGTATGCCACGGCAACACCATTGCCGAAGGTATTGCGGTGAAGTCAGCGGGCGTGCTGACGCGCGAAATAGTGCGGGCGCTGGTGCACGATATCATGCTGGTGGGCGAGAACGATCTGGAGCACGCCGTGGCGCTGCTGCTCAATGTCGAGAAGACCGTGGCCGAGGGCGCAGGCGCGGCAAGCCTTGCCGCCGTGCTGGCGCAGCCGGAGCGCTATCGCGGCCGCAGGGTGGGTCTGATCCTGTCGGGCGGCAATATCGATCCGCGCCTGCTGGCCTCGGTGATCATGCGCGAACTAGTACGCGAGCAGCGCATCGTCACTCTGCGGATCCCGATTTTCGATCAGCCCGGCGCGCTCGCCCGGGTGACCCAGGCGGTGGGTGATCACGGCGGCAACATCCTGGACGTGTTTCACCGCCGCCTGTCCACCAATGTGCCGGCCAAGTCGGCCACCCTGGAGCTCAGCTTCGAGGCGCGTGATGCCCAGCATGCCCAAGGCATCATTGCAGCCATCCGTGCGGCCGGCTACGAGCCCACGGTCCTGCCGGCCTGACGCCAGCGGCGCACGCCGTAGAGCAACAGTGCCAGCGCAAGGATGATGCCAAGACCGTACAGGTCGGCACGTGCCGCGGTCGCGTACATCAGCCAGGCGTTGGCCGCCAGGGTCGCGAGCGGCACCAGCGGACCGCCCGGGATGCGGAAGGGTGCGCCGTCGCCGTGCACATTGCGCGAGCGCAACGCCAGCACGGCGATCGCGCACAACATGTAGAGCACGAAAGCGTTCAGATTGGAAAAGATGGCCAGCCGTTCGTAGGTGCCGCTCAGCGCCAGCGCTGCGATCAGGCAACCGTGGACGATGATCGCGACGTGCGGTGTGCGATAGCGCTCGTGCACCGCGCACAGTGCAGCCGGCAGGAAGCCGTCGCGCGCGTAGGCAAAGATAGAGCGCGGCGTCGACAGGATGTTCGCGCTCAGGTAGCCGAGCATGGAAATGGCCGCGGCCACGATCATGACCGTGCGCCCGGCGCTGCCGCCGAATACGGCCGCGGCCTGCGCCAGCGGGGTGACGGTCTCGGCGCCAAGCATCGGGCCCTCGACGCCGAGAGCGACCCACTGGATGGCCAGGTACAGGGCGGTCGCCGCCCCGAGCGCCAGGAAGGCCGCGCGCGGCACGGTGCGCGATGGGGCGCGCACCTCGCCGCTTGGCGCCAGCGCCGACTCGATGCCGGTAAACGCAAAGATGACCAGACCCGCGGTTCCCAGCACGCCGCTTACCGACGGCAGCTGTTGCCACGCCAGGTTGGAGCGCTGCACGAAGAACACACCGATCGCCACGAAGCCGATCAGCGGGGCAATCTTTGCGACCGTGATGAATTCCATCGCGCGGGCGCTGTTGCGTACGCCGCGCACGTTGATCGTGGTGAATAACGCGACCACAGCAAGGATCAGTGTCACGTACCAGCCGCTCCAGCCCAGCCCGAGCATGGCGATCACGGTGCGCGCGAACAGCACCGCCACGGCGGCACCGCCGAACAGTCCGACGAAAAACAGCACCGCCCCGGCGATGAATCCGACGAATGGACCGAGCGCGCTCTCCACATAGGCATATACGCCGCCGGTGACCGACACCCGGCTGCCGGCTTCGGCAAGGCACAGCAGTACCAGTCCCATGACCGCCATGCACACCAGATAGGACAGCGGCGCGGCGCCGCCCAGGCGCGCGACCGCGAGAGCCGGCAGCACGAAGATGCCGCTGCCGACCGTATAATTGAATATCGTTGTGGCGAGCTGGCGCACGCCGAGCGCGCGCAGCAACCGTGTTTCGTTGTGTTCTCGCCCAGCCGGGGCCTGCATCCTGGCAAGCGTAGCAGACTGCGGCGCGCGCCATTTCGATAAGCTTATGATCACCAGCGAGCCGTCAATGCAGCAGCCCGAAGTCACCCTCGACACCATCCGCTCGGCGCGCGAGCGCATCGCGCTGCACACGCGGCGTACGCCGGTGCTCGAGAACGAGGCCCTGAACGCCATGGCCGGCGCGCAGCTGTACTTCAAGTGCGAGAACTTCCAGCACGGCGGCGCATTCAAGGCGCGTGGCGCGACCAATGCGGTATTCGCAACGCCGGCGGCTGAGATTGCAGCCGGCGTAGTGACGCATTCCTCCGGTAACCATGGGGCAGCGGTGGCGCGGGCCGCGCGGCTGCGCGGCGTGCGTGCGCGCATCGTAATGCCGCACAATTCCTCGCGCGCCAAGATCGAGGCGGTGCGCCGCTATGGCGGCGAAGTATTGCTGTGTGAGCCGACACTGGCGGCGCGCGAAGCCATGGCGGCGCAACTGGTGGCAGACAGCGGCGCGGTGTTCATCCATCCGTACGATGATCCGCGCGTGATCGCCGGACAGGGCACGATCGCATTGGAGCTGCTGGAGGAGATTCCCGATCTGGACTGGCTGCTGCTGCCGGTGGGCGGAGGCGGCCTGGCCAGCGGAGTGTCGGTCGCCGCCAAGGCCATGCGCCCGGCGCTGCGGCTGGTCGCGGTCGAGCCGAGCGGCGCTGATGACGCGCAGCGCTCGTTTGCTTCCGGCGTGCTGTGCCCGCCGCAGCCGGCGGCGACGATCGCCGACGGGCTGCGCGGTGCGCTCAGTGCGCGCACCTTCGAGCTGATCCGGCGCCATGTCGATGCCATCGTGACGGTGAATGACGCGGCCATCGTGCAGGCGATGCGTACCCTGTGGCAGCACTTGAAAATCATCATCGAGCCTTCGTCGGCAGTGCCTTACGCGGCGCTGCATGCCGGCGTGCTCGATGTCAGCGGCGCCCGCGTCGGCATCATCCTGACCGGCGGCAACGTCGACCTCGACGCGCTGCCCTGGTAGTCGGGCGGCCGGATGCGCGCCGGCGCCGGTGGCGCCCCTCAGGCAACGCGCGGCGCGATCTGCTCCTCCGCGCTGGAGTGGGTGCGCACGCAGTTGCGGCCTGCGTCCTTGGCCGCATACAGCGCGGCATCCGCGCGCCGCAGCATCACGCTGATCGTGTCGCGTGTCGGAACCGAGGCCGCGACACCGATGCTGACGGTGAGGCGCCGTTCGCCCAGCCAGCGCGACAGATCGATGCGCATCACGCGCTCGCGCAGCCGCTCGGCGATCGTGATCGCCTGGCCAAGGTGCGTGCCCGGCAATACCACCGCGAATTCCTCGCCGCCGAGCCGGCCGAACAATGCCGGCTCGGCCACCGCCTCGCGCAGGTTGGCCGTCATCGTGCGCAGCGTCTCGTCGCCGATCAGATGGCCGTGGCGATCGTTGATGGACTTGAAATGATCGATGTCCATGATCAGCAGCGAAGTCGGAGTGGTGCCGCGCCGTAGCAGCTGCGCCAGCAGTCCCAGCACCGCGCGCCGATTGGGCACGCCGGTGAGTTCGTCGGTCATCGCCAGCGCCTTCAGGCGCAGGGCGGTGCGCCGCTGGTGCACCGCCAGCCAGATGAGCAGGGCCACCAGCAGCACCGTGAGCACCACCACGGCGGTGCGCAGGTTGCTGGCGCGCTGCTGCTGCGCCAGCGCTTTCTGGTTGGCTTCATTCTCGCGTGTCAGCAGCTCGTTTTCCTGCTCCCGGGCCGCGGTATCGAACTCGACCTTGAGGGTCGCAAAGCGCTGATCGAGCTGATCGCGCAGCAGCCGCGTTGCCGTGGTCTGCGCCAGCGTGCGGTAGTCGAAGGCGCTGCGCCAGTCGCCCAAGTCCGCGTCCACCGCGGCCAGCGCGTCATAGGTGGGCGTGAGCTCTCCGAGCGAGTCGGCCTGGCGGAACACCGCCAGCGCCTGCTCGAGATTGGCGGCACTTTCCTTCAGGCGTCGCAGCTGGTGCAGTGCGATGCCGCGGGCCAGTTCGATCTGCGCCAGCAGGCGCGAATCGGGCGTGCGCTGCTGCGCCTCGGAGGCGCGATCGAGCAGCTTCAGCGCCGCGTTCGGGTTGCCTTGCGCATTGGCGACCGTAGCCAGCCCGCGCAGCGCATAGCCCTGGCCGCGCACGTAGTCGAGCTGCCTGCTGAGCTCGAACGAGGCGGCAAAGTCGTCGTGCGCCGCGTCCCACTCCTGCAGGTTCTCGTGCGCGCGGCCGAGATTGTGCAGCGTGACCGCCTCTTCGCGTTTCAGCCCGGCCTTGTGCTGCGCCTCGAGCGCGCGCTCGTACAGATGCGCAGCCTCGGCGTAGTCGCCCATGCGGTTGTAGATGATGGCAATGCTGGCGAGTGCGGTCAGTGCCTGCTGCGGCATCTGCTGCTGCTCGAACAGCGTCTGTGCATGGCGCAGCTCGCTCAGGCCGGCGGCATATTCGCCGCGCAGGCCGCGCAAGTAGCCGCTCGAGGACAGTACCTCGGCCAGCATCTGATCGTCATGGGCCTGGGTGGCAATGGCAGCCGCCTGTGCGTACAGATCACCGGCCTGGGCATTCTCGCCGACGGTCTGCAGCGTCTCGCCCTGACAGTTGAGCACTCCGGCGCGCAGTCCCGGGCGCGTGGCCTGGGGCAGGAGCGCGCTCGCCGCGGCAATCTGTTCCTCGGCGGCGGCCCGATCGCGCTCCGAGTAGTAGTCGCAAAGCAACAGCCGGGTGCGAATTTCCACATCCGGATTCGGGTCACGGCGCAGCAGTTCGAGTGCCGATTCTGCCTGCCGCTTGCTGACCTCGGGGTCGACCCGGGCGGAGATCACCGCCTGATCGAGCAATCCCTGCGCCGAGGTCTTATCCGAGCCCCAGGCCGACGTCAGCAGCACACCCAGCAGCAGCGCTGCAGTGAGCATCGGCGACAGTCGGCTAGCGGCAACGCGATAGGTCGGCAAGGGGTCTATTCCGTCGTCTCAGGGCAGGCGGGACAGGAGGCTATTCTAGGATTTTGCCGCCCCGACTACCTCGATAAATAGCGGTTCTGCTGGGCGTCGCCGCAGGTGTGACATAACCCGCTCGCAGGCTTCAAATGCCGATCGGGCGGGGTCCGGCGGCGCGCCACCGAAGCGGCTGGCCGGCGTCGAGCCAGCCAGGCGTGGCCTCGATTTAAGTGTTTGGCAACCGGGACTTACCGATGCGCGGCGCTCGCCCGGCTGCGGTCAGTAAATGTCCGCCCTCGCGGCCTCGCCGTCGCGCACGCTCGCCCGGAACATGATCGGGGTGTTGTGGCGTATCACGATGTCACCGCGATGATCCACGGCAATCAGCCCGCCGTCCGCGCCCAGCGCCGCGAGCCGCTGCATGACCGCCTCGGTGACCGCGGCATCGAGGCGGTAGCCGCCATAGCGCAGCCGCGCCGCAATGTCGTGTGCCTGCACGGTGCGCAGGAACCATTCCCCGTGACCGGTGGCCGACACGGCGCAGGTCCGGTTATCGGCATAGGTGCCGGCGCCGATTACCGGTGAGTCCCCGACGCGCCCTGGCCGCTTGCCGGCGGTGCCGCCGGTCGAGGTCGCCGCCGCCAGGCGGCCCTCATGATCGCGTGCCACCGCGCCCACGGTACCCAGCGGCGGCTCGTCCAGGGCGAGCACCTGCGTTGCGGCACTGCCACGAGCAGCCAGCGACTGCTCCTTGAGCGCCTGGTACTGCTGCTGGCGATCGGGGGTGATCAGGCTGTCATTGGACACCTGGGGAAGTCCGCACTGCGCCGCGAAACGCTCCGCGCCTTCACCGATCAGGAAGACATGGGCTGAGTCTTCCAGGATGCGGCGTGCCAGCTGCACCGGATTGCGCAGATGACGTATTCCGGCGACCGCGCCGGCGCGCAGCTCGCAGCCATCCATGATCGCGGCATCCAGCTCCACCGTGCCATCGGCAGTGAGCACCGCGCCGCGCCCGGCATTGAACAGCGGATCGTCCTCCAGCGCGGTGACGGCGGCCTGAACCGCATCGAGCGCGCAGCCGCTGCTTTCCAGCAGGCGCTGGCCGGCGGCCAGGGCCTGCAACAGACCGTGACGATAGGCGTCCTCGCGCGCAGTCGTGAATGGCACTCGCGGCAGCGCACCGACGCCCCCGTGAATGGCGATCGCGTACATGGCTGCCTAGCGTACGCGAAGTGCGCTAGCCTGTGCCGCGTATGAAAGATGGCACGCCCCCAACTCCGGGCTGGCAGTTTGCCAGTGACAACACCGCCGGCATCTGCCCGGAAGCCTGGTCGGCACTTCAGGCGGCCAACACCGGCTATGCGCCCAGCTACGGTGACGACGCCTGGACCGAGCGCGCCTGCACGCTGATCCGGGCACTGTTTGAACACGACAGCGCCGAGGTGTTCTTCGTCTTCAATGGTACCGCGGCCAATGCCCTGGCGCTGGCGGCCTCGGTGCACAGCTACCAGGCGATCGTCTGCCATGAGGCCGCACACGCGCAGACCGATGAGTGCGGGGCGCCGGAGTTCTTCAGCGGCGGGGCGAAACTGCTGCCGCTGGCCGGTGCCGGCGCCAAGCTGTCGGCCGACGCGCTGCTGCAGTTCATCAGCCGGCGCGACGACGATCTGCACTTCACCCAGCCGCGTGCGCTGTCGCTCAGTCAATCGACCGAATGGGGCACGCTGTATCGGCCCCAGGAGATCGCGGCACTGAGCGCGGTCGCGCACGCCCACGACCTCGTGGTGCACATCGATGGCGCGCGCTTTGCCAATGCGCTCGCGGCGCAACCCGGGGTCACGGCGGCGCAGCTGAGCTGGCGCGCCGGCGTGGACGTGCTGTCGCTGGGAGGCACCAAGAACGGCCTGAACACCACCGAGGCCGTGGTGTTGTTCAATCCGGCGCTGGCAGCGCAGTTCGGCTATCGCGGCAAGCAGGCCGGGCAGCTGGCATCGAAGATGCGCTTTCAGAGCTGCCAGTGGCAGGGGGTACTGGAATCCGGAGCCTGGCTGCGCCACGCCACGCACGCCAATGCCATGGCGCGGCGTCTGGGCGACGCGCTCGGCGCAGTCCCGGGCGTGCGGCTGCTGCGTCCGGTCGAGGTCAACGGCGTGTTCGTCGATATGAGTGCCGCGGCCGCCGAGGCAATGTCCGCGTTGGGATGGCACTTCCATTCGATGGTGCACGCCGGCTATCGCCTGATGTGTTCGTGGGCGACGACCGAAGCCGACATCGAGGCACTGGTGCGCGATCTGCAGCGCGTCGCGCGCTGACGCTAACCGCCCGGCGCTACAGGCGCAGCGTCGGATCGATCTCGGCCTTCCAGGCGAGCAGGCCGCCCTCGAGCTGCCAGGTCTCGCTCACACCCATGCGCTCGGCCAGAGCGCAGGCGCGCTGGCTGCGCACGCCGCTGCGGCACATAAAGATGACGGTGCCGGCGCGCGGCAGCTGGCGACCATGCTGCTCGATGCTGTCCAGGGGAATGTTGATGGCGCGCGGCAGATGCGAGGCGGCGAACTCCGCCGGCTCGCGCACGTCGATCAGGCTGATCGGCAGGCCGGTGGCCTGGATGCGCTGCGCCAGCTGGCCCGCAGAAATCGAGCGCACCCGCCGCAGCTCCTCGACTGTGCAGAAGCCCGGAGGATCCTGCGGCGCGCTGATGCTCGGATGATCGCCACACACAGCGCAGTCTGCACGCCGCTTGGCGCGCAGTTCCTGGAAGCGCATCTCCAGTGCGTCGTAGGTGAGCAGCCGCCCGATCAGCGGCACGCCGAACCCGACCACCAGCTTGATCACTTCGGTGGCCTGGATCGCACCCATCACGCCGGGCAACACCCCCAGCACGCCGGCCTCGGCGCAATTGGGGGCTGCGCCCTCGGCCGGAAACAGACAGCGATAGCACGGTCCGCGGCCCGGCACGTACGTCATGGCCTGGCCCTCGAAGCGGTGGATCGCGGCCGACACCAGCGACTTGCCGTAGATCACGCAGGCATCGTTGACCAGATAGCGCGTCGCGATGCGATCGCTGCCGTCGACGATGATGTCGTAATGCTGGAACATCTCCTGCACGTTGCCGGCGCACAGCTCGGTCTGATGCGCTTGCAGCTGCAGTTCCGGATTGAGCGCGGCGAGGCGCATGCGCGCCAGTTCCGCCTTGGGCATGCCGATGCTGGCGGTGTCGTAAAGCACCTGGCGCTGCAGGTTGGATTCATCGACCCGGTCGAAGTCGAGCACGCCGAGATGGCCGATCCCACCGGCAGCCAGGTACAACGCCGCCGGCGAGCCCAAGCCGCCGGTGCCGATCACCAGCACCCGGGCCGCCTGCAGCTTTTCCTGCCCGGCGACTCCGATTTCAGGCAGCGACAGGTGGCGGCTATAGCGTCGGATTTCAGTGGGTGAGAGCGTCATGGCGGGAATGCTACGCTTCAACGTCGTGCGCTGCAGTTGCATGCATTCCAGTTCGGCACGGCATTGTAAATTTGCGCACAATTAGCGGCTTATGTCTGCCCCTGCCCCAGCTGCCAGGACCAGGATGCCTGTTCGGGAATACAGTCGTTCCGCTCTGGCCGTTTTCTGGCTCGGCCTGGCGCTATTGTGGTTCCTGCCGCTGCAGCGCCCGCACCTGTTCGATCCCGACGAAGGCCGCTACGCCGAGATCCCGCGCGAAATGGTCGCCAGCGGCGACTGGGTCACGCCGCGGCTGGACGCGATCAAATACTTCGAGAAGCCGCCGCTGGGATACTGGGCCACCGCCGCGGCCTTCGAACTGTTCGGCCAGCACGCCTGGACGGTGCGGCTGTGGCCGGCACTGAGCGGCATGCTCGGCCTGATGCTGACCTTCGCGCTCGGGCGGCGGCTGTACGACCAGCGTGCCGCGCTGCTGGCGGTCGTGGTGCAGGCGAGCGCGCTGCTGTACGTCGCCATGGCGCGCATAGCCACGCTCGACATGGGCCTGTGCTTCGGGCTGCAGATCGCGATGACCGCGTTGGCATTGCTGGTACAGCCGGCACGCGCGGGCGAGCCGCCGTCAGCGCGCCTGCCGTTGCTGCTGGGCGTCGGGGTGGCGATCGCGGTGCTGTCCAAGGGCCTGGTGGGCATCCTGATTCCCGCTGCGGTCGCGGTGCTGTTCATGCTGATGCATCGCGACTGGCGACTGCCGCTGCGCGCGCAGCCGTGGTGGGCGCTCGCGGTGCTGCTGCTGCTGGCAGCGCCATGGTTCGTGCTGGTATCGGTGCGTAATCCGGAGTTTGCGCATTTCTTTTTCATCTTCCAGCATTTCCAGCGCTACCTGAGCCGGGCGGAATTCGATCGCTACCAGCCGGCATGGTTTTTTCTGCCGGTACTGGCCCTCGGGCTGCTGCCTTGGACAACGCTGCTGCCGGCGGCATTGCGTGACGGCTGGCGCGCCGCGCGCGGTGGCGAGCGCGCCAGCTCGCTGCTGCTGATCTGGGCGGCATTCGTATTGCTGTTCTTCAGCATGTCGCAATCCAAACTCACGCCCTACATCCTGCCGATGTTGCCGGCGCTGAGCCTGTTGACCGGACGCGCGCTCGCGCGGCTGCCGGCGGCGCGCTTCAGCGTGCACCTTGCCGCGGTAGCCGTCCTTGCCGGCGTCATTGCCACTGCGGTGCTGGCGCTGTGGACATTGCCGGCGATGGCGCCGCTGGTGGCGCGGGCCTCCGCCATCAGTATCGTCGGCTTCGCGATCGCGTTTGCGCTGCTGGGTCTGGGCTGCGCCGTCGGTGCATGGCTGGCCGCCCGCGGGACGCTGGTGGCGGCGGCCTGCGCCGCCGGAGTGGGCGCACTGCTGCTGGCGCAGTCGGGGCTGCTGGCGGCGGACTACCTGCCGCGCATGCGCGCGCTGGTGGATCTGTCGCAGCAGCTGCGGCCCTGGGTGGGCGCGAGCACTCATCTTTACTGCGTGAACGCCTACCTGCAGCCGCTGCCGTTCTACCTGGGCCGCACCTGCACGCTGGTGGGCTATCGCGGCGAGCTTGATTTTGGCCTGCGGCAGCAACCCTGGCTGGCGCTAGCCGACCTGCGCGAGTTCGCGGCCGACTGGCAGCGACAAGGCGATGCGCTGGCCATCGTGCGACCTGAGGATTATCAGCAACTTGAAGCATTGGGCGCCCCGATGCACGTGATATACACTGCGCCGTCTTTTGTCGCGGTGCTCAGACGATGAAAAGCGCGGACCTGGCGCTGGTCCTGACCGGTGTGATGCTGAACGCTGCAGCACAGCTGCTGCTCAAGGCGGGCTCACGCGTCATCGCGGACGTTCCTTTCAGCTTCGCCAACGGCTGGACGCTGGCCGCGCGCATCGCGCTCAACCCGCCGATCCTGGGCGGGCTGGCGCTGTACGTGGTCAGTGTCGTGTTCTGGATCCTGGCGCTGTCGCGGGTCGACGTCAGCATTGCCTACCCGATGCTGTCGGTCGGCTACATCGTGACCGCGCTGGCCGGCTGGCTGCTGTTTTCGGAAGCGCTCGGCGCGGCACGCGTGGCCGGCATCCTGATCATCATCGCCGGCGTGTGGCTGGTAGCGCGCAGCTGAAACTCGCCGCGTATCGCATCGGTAAACCTGTGAGCCAAGAATTCCTGCCGTTCACGCGGCCATCGATCGACGAGGCCACCATTGCCGGAGTCGCCGAAGTGCTGCGATCGGGATGGATTACCAGCGGGCCGCAGGTGCGCGAGTTCGAGGCACAGCTGTCGGCATACTTTGGCGGCCGGCCGGTGCGCACGCTCAATTCCGCCACCGCGGCGATGGAGGTCGGACTGGCACTGGCCGGCGTCGGGCCCGGCGATGAGGTCATCACCACGCCGCTGTCCTGGGTCGCCACCGCGAACGTCATCGTGCGCGCCGGCGCGCGGCCGGTGTTCGTCGACGTCGATCCGCAGACGCGCAACATCGACCTGTCACGCATCGAGGCGGCGATCACGCCGCTGACACGCGCGCTGCTGCCGGTGGACCTGGCGGGGCTGCCGGTCGATCGGGTGCGCCTGAATGCAATCGCGCGCGCACACCGGCTGCGCGTGGTGGAAGACGCCGCCCAGTCGATGGGCGCGAGCTGGCAGGGCGAGCGCATCGGCGCCGGCGGCGACCTGGTGTCGATCAGTTTTCACGCCAACAAGAACATCACTACGGCCGAGGGTGGTTGCCTGGTAGTCAACGATGCGGAGGAAGCGCGGCGCTGCGAGCTGTGGCGGCTGCAGGGTGTGGAGCGCTTCGCCGACGGCAGCCTGGATGCGACCCTGGCCGGCGGCAAGTACAACATGACCGACGTCGCGGCGCGCATCGGCCTCGGCCAGCTGCCGCAGCTGGCGGAATTCACCGCGCGGCGCCACGCGCTGGCGCGCCACTATTTCAACTGCTTCGAGCGTGCGCTCGGCTGCGAGCTGCCGGTGGCGGATTTCACCAACAGCAACTGGCACATGTTCCAGATCGTGCTGCCCGAGCATATCGAGCGCGGCGCTTTCATCGCGCAGATGCATGCCGCCGGCATCGGCGTCGGCGTGCACTATCCGGCGATTCATCTGCTGACCCTGTATCGGCGCATGGGATTCAAGCCCGGGGATTTTCCGATCGCCGAGCACATCGGCCGCGGCATTGTCACGCTGCCGCTGTTTCCGGCCATGCGCGACCAGGATGTGGAGCGGGTATGCACGCAGAGCACGCGCGTGCTGCAGGGGCTGTCGGGTCGCGCGCCGGCTGCAAGCCTGTCGGCCCGCTAGCGGCGCAGCGCATGGCCATGGCCGCCCCCGAGTTGAGCGTCGTGATTCCGGTCTACAACGAGCAGGAGGTGCTGCCGGCGCTGTTTGCGCGGCTGTATGAGGCGCTCGATGTGCTCGGCCGCAGCTACGAGATCGTATTCGTCAACGACGGCAGCCGCGACCGCTCGGCCGCGCTGCTCAAGGCGCAATTCGAGCTGCGTCCCGACGTCACGCGGGTGGTGCTGTTCTCCAGCAATTTCGGCCAGCACCGCGCGATCCTGGCCGGATTTGCGCATAGCCGCGGCCGCTACGTGATCACGCTGGACGCCGACCTGCAGAACCCGCCGGAGGAGATCGGCCGGCTGCTGCAGCAGCTCGACGCCGGCCACGACTACGTGGGTACCATTCGCATCGAGCGCCAGGATGTCGCTTGGCGCCGTTACGCCTCGCGCCTGGTCAATCGCATCCGCGAGCGCACCACGCAGGTCAAGATCACCGACCAGGGCAGCATGTTCCGGGGCTACGCCCGGGCGGTGGTGGATGCGGTCAACCAGTGCTCGGAGTACAACACCTTCGTCCCGGCACTGGCCTACACGTTTTCGATGAGCCCGACCGAGATCCGCGTGGCGCACGAGGAGCGCGGCGCCGGCAAATCGAAATATTCGTTGTTCAGCCTGATGCGGCTGAACTTCGACCTGATGACCGGCTTTTCGACCGCGCCGATGCGGCTGTTCTCGGGCATCGGCATCGCCATCGCGCTGTTGTCGGTGCTGTTCGTGCTGTACCTGGTGGTGCGCCGGCTGATAGTCGGACCGGAGGCCGAGGGCGTATTCACACTGTTTGCGATCGCATTCTTCCTGCTGGGCGTCGCGCTGTTCGGGGTCGGCCTGCTGGGCGAGTATGTCGGCCGCATCTACGATGAGGTGCGC
>Ga0181537_10001153_pt1 | contig 24503 bp, 20 predicted proteins | sample PEATcosm2014_Bin_39_FD_119765 | JGI IMG/M metagenome (GOLD analysis project Ga0181537, IMG submission 119765) | Peatland microbial communities from MTU Mesocosm Facility, Houghton, MI, USA - PEATcosm2014_Bin23_10_metaG | ecosystem: Environmental > Terrestrial > Soil > Wetlands > Peat | place...
CCCGTCCCCCCGTCCCGCCGTCTCGCCACCGGCGCCCGCCGCTGCCAGCGAACCCGGTCAGCCGCCCAGGATTGAGGTGCAGGTCTGCTCCTTGGCGACGTTACCGGCGGCCTTGCTGATGCACTTGTCGTAGCGCTTCTCGACGCCGCTGAGCGATGAGCCCGTGGTGGTGGTGCTGGTCTGGGCGGCGGTGGTGGTGGTGCTGGTCTGGGTCCCCGTGCCGGCGCCCTCGATCGTCTCAAGGTCTGAGGCGAGCTTCGCCTGGAACTGGCTGTACGGCAACAGCTTCGTCGGCGCGGTGATCGTCTGCGGCTGGTTGAGGTCGGCGTACTGGAGGTTGATCGTGATCCTCACCGAGGTCAGGCCGCCGAGTGACTTGTGCAGCGTGCCCGTCACGGGCACGGTCAAGCCGACCGAGAACTTGCGCAGCGTCTGATCGCTGGTTCCCGTCCAGATTTCGACGCTCGGCGACTTGATGTGCGCCGCGATGGTCGCGCGCTCGGAGGCGCTGAGGCCGCCGCTGAGCTTGCTGGCGTCGGTGACGCCGAGTGACGATGCCTTGCTCGCCAGCTTGTCCAGGTCGGTCAGCAGCCCCGTGACATTGACCTTCGCGCTGATCTGATCGGTGCTGACACCGCCGACGCTCCGATGGCCTATAACACGCGGGTCCGAAAGCCAGCTCAACGGGTCGACGCCGAGCTTGCTGAGCACGCTTGAGCTGGAAGTGGTCGTCGTCGTCGTGGATGAGCCGCCCGACACGGAGGAGAGCCCCGACTTGAGCTTGTCGTAGCTCGCCGCCGGCAGCTGATAGCTGTCGCCGTTGATCGTGATGTAGCCGGCGCTGCCGGTAGAGACGATCGCCAGCTTGCCGCTGCGACCCTGAGCGGAGGCGGTGATCGTGAGATCGGACCGCGGCAGTTTGCCCGTGGTGCCGCTCTCGAAGGGGCCGCCGAACGCGATCGTGATCGGCGCGGTCAGCACCGAGGAGCCGGTCGGAACGACGGTGACCGCAAGCTCGATCTGGCCGCTGGTCACCGGGTGCTTGCCGCTGAAGGTCTCGCGCAGCAGCTCCTGAGCGCCCGGCGTTGAGCTCGAGGCGTTGGAGGCGTTCGGGCTCGAAGAACCGCAACCTGCGACAGCCACGGTTGTTATGGCGGTCAGGGCGACGACCAGAAACGTCGGGCGGGGTACGCGCATGAGACCGTGCAGAGACAAGCTTTCGCGAACATAGCATCGGCGCCAGTGGTCTGGCACCCGAACAGCCGCCGCCCGAGGGGCGCCAGCGGCAGACACCGCCGCATCCCCCTGGTGGTGAGCATCTGTGCTCTGCTGGCGATACTCGCCGGCGCCGGCGCCCCGGCCGCCTCCGCGAAGATCAAGAAGCCACCGAAGAAGCCGGTCGTGGTCACGGTCCCAAAGGCGCTGAACAAGCTGATGCTGCGCCAGCGCATCACATCCACCGAATACCGCGCCTACCTCAACCAGTGGGTCGGGGATCTGCGCGAAGAGAAGTCACTCAGCGGCTGGCGCAAGACAGACCTGACCGACGTCACCGCACTGCTGAGCGAGCTCGCGGCGAGCGCTCAGATGACGGCGCCGCGCCTGCCGATCATCTTCATGACGCTGAAGCAGAACGCCGCCTATTGGCGCACCGGCAGGCAGCTCCTCTACGGAGACCGGGTTGAGTTCCCTGGCTCTGAGCTCGAGTGGGAGTTCTACCCGGGTTATGGCCTGCAACTCCAGGTGCTGGGCACGTTCGGCGAAGCCAACGGCTTCTACGAGCTGCCCGGCAAGGTCGGCTATGCGCAACTCGCCCAGGTCCTCAATGAGATGGACGCGCTGGCCGTGCCACGGGCCGGCGGCATCGCCTGGGAGTACTACTTCAACTGGGAGGGCGGGGCGCCGCCATGGGTCAGCGCGATGGCTCAAGCCACCGGCATCGAGGCGCTGACGAACGGCTATACCGCCACCGGCAACGCCGCTTACCTGACCGAGGCGCACGACGCGCTGCCACTGCTCGAGACCGCGCCACCCACCGGCGTCGAGGTCACGACCCCGCTCGGCGCACGCTTCCTGCAGTACTCGTTCGCGCCCAAGACGGACATCATCAACGCCTTCCTGCAGACGCTGATCGGCCTCTACGACTATGAGCAGGTGAGCCACGACCCGACCGCGCTGACGCTGTTCAACCTCGGAAACGCGCAGGCGCAGTCCGAACTGCCGTCGTTCGTGGTCAAGGGCTGGTCGCTTTACCAGCCCGGGCAGCTAGACAACCTCAACTATCACGAGCTGGTCACCGGCTTCGCCCACAGCCTCTGCCAGAAGCTCAAGGTCCCCGTGTACTGCAACACCTACAACGATTTCAAAAGTGACCTGAGCAGCCGCCCGACGCTCGCGGCGACCACGCTGCAGGCGTCGGCCAACACCAGGTTCCAGCTCAAGTTCGTGCTCTCAAAGCCCGCCAATGTCGGGATTACGCTCAGTCAGGGCGGCAAGAACTACATCTACACCAAGACCCTCTTCCGGGCCGGCACGCACTCATTCAACGCTCCCAAGCTCAAGGCCGGCGAGTACAACCTGGCGATGTCAGCGACCGATCTGGTCGGCCACTACGTGAAGATCACGGGCACGCTTCAAGTCTGTAAGGGCGGCTGCCATGCACCGACGACGACCAGCACTGGCACAACGCCGACAACCACGGCAACATCGACCACATCGACGACACCGACGACGACACCGACGACGACCGACGGCGGGAGCACGCCCTGACCCCGCCGCGCACGATCCTCTACACGGGCAAGGGCGGCGTCGGCAAGACATCTGTCGCGGCTGCGACCGCGCGCGCATGCGCGGTCGCCGGGAAGCGGACTCTGGTGCTCTCGACCGATCCGGCGCACAGCCTCTCCGACTCCCTGCAACAGCCGCTCGGTGGCGAGCCGACGGCTGTGGAAGCGAACCTCTGGGGGCAGCAGATCGACGCCCAGCAGGAGCTGACACTGCACTGGGCCGGCGTGCAGAGCTGGATGGGCCAGCTGCTGGTCGACCGCGGGATCGACCGCATCTCCGCTGAGGAGCTGACGGTGCCGCCGGGCATGGACGAGCTCTTCTCGTTGCTGCGGTTGCAGCAGCATCACGGCTCGGGCGAGTGGGACGTGATCATCGTCGACTGCGCACCGACCGGTGAGACCCTGCGTCTGCTCTCCTTTCCGGATGCCGCGCGCTGGTGGATCGACCGGGTCTTCCCGTTCGAGCGCGCGATCATGGCGGCGATGGGGCCACTGGCCCGAGCCGTGCTCGAGATCCCGCTTCCCGGCGGTGAGGTCTTCAGTGACGTCCGGCGGCTCTCCGAGAACCTGATCTCGATGCATGAGATCCTCCGCGACAGCAAGCACACCACCATCCGCCTGGTGATGAACCCCGACCGGATGGTGATCGGCGAGGCGATGCGCACCTTCACCTACCTGAACCTCTACGGATACCTGACCGACGCCGTGGTCGTCAACAAGGTCTTCCCAGACGGCGTCGGCGCCTACTTTGAGCAGTGGCGTGAGCTCCAGCAGCAGCAGCTTGAGCTTGTCGAATCGGCGTTCGCTCCCGTACCGGTGCTCCGCGCCGCGTACTTTGAGCAGGAGGTGATAGGCCCCGAGCTGCTGGGTCGTCTGGGCGCCGAGGTGTTCGCTTCGACTGGCGATCCGTGGGAGGTGCTCTTCGACAAGATCACCCAGGAGATCAGCTCCGACGAGCACGGCGCGACGTTGCGGATCGAGATCCCGTTCGCCAGCAGGGAGGAGATCGCCCTCAAGCAGGTGGGGCTCGAGCTGATCATCACCGCCGCCGGCCAGCGCCGCACGATCGCGCTGCCGCCGAAGCTCGCGGCCCTGCAGGCGACCGCCGCCCGCTACGAGGATGGCGCTTTGCAGATAAGTTTCAGCCGTGGCAGCGAATGACAGCGGGGGCGGTGCGCCCCCCGCAGACAGCACTCCACCGCCGCAGGGCGGCTGGGAGATCCCGCGTGAGCAGGCCGCTGAGGCCGCGGACGTGCTCACCCAGCTCAGTGAGCTGCTGCACGAGCTTGTGCCCGAGGAGCTTCAGAAGCGGATAGCGGAGGCGATGCGCGAGCTGCTGGTCGCCCTGCGGGCACTGATCGACTGGCTCGTGGAGCGGCTCGAACGGCGCCCGGGCGGGCCCGCCGAGGTCCGCGACATCCCGATCCTCTGAGCCGGCGGAGCCGCCTCTTCACGGAGTTTGTGCCGAGCGCACTACCATGGGGGGCCGCGCCTGCCTCGTGATTTGGCCCCAGTTGGCCCATGGGTTAGACCCCCGCCCCGAGTGGCACGCGCTTTCGAGCGGTACCCAAAGCGGTTTGAGCTGAGAGGAATTTCTATGTTGAGCACTTCGAGCCCAGGCTCCGGAGTCTCCCGCGGTCGTCTGCTGCTGGCGGCGGCCGTGTCGGTCGTCTGTCTGTTCGGCCTTGTGTCCACGGCCGGCGCGGCAACGACGATCACGGTCAATTCGGCGACTGATGCGGCTATGAGTAGCCCGTCGGCGACGTGTCCAGCGACGTGCTCGCTGCGTGAGGCTGTGCAGGTCGCTGACTACGTCGGTGGCGCCAGCACGATCACTTTGCCCGCTGGCTACTACAAGCTGACGCTTGCGGATACCGCATCCGGCCAGACCGACAATCCTGCGGTCGGCGATCTTGATGTGAACTCGGGCGTGTCACTCACGCTCACGGGCGGCGGTGCGTCGTCGACCACGATCGACGCCAACCACATCGACCGCGCGTTCGCGGTGCACAGTGGCGGAAGCCTCTCGGTTTCCGGCGTAACGGTTGAGCATGGCGCGCAGCCGAACACCTCCCCCAGCAACGACTCGGCCCTTCCGGGAGACGGCGGCGCGTTCTACAACGACGGCGTGCTCTCGATCTCGGGCAGCGTGTTGACCGGCGAATCCGCCGTGTACGGCGGCGTTATCTATACCGACACGGGTGCGACGTCGACGTCGATCACGAACTCGACGGTCACCGAGAACAGCGCCAGCGAAAACGGTGGCGTCGCTGACATCGCCTCGGGGACCGTGACCTTGTCCGGCGATACGTTGACGCATAACAGCAGCGGGGAGTACGGGGGGGCCGTTTACGACAGCGAAGGTTCGGGAACGCCCGGCGCCGTGACGATCTCCGGCAGCACGCTCTCGAACAACACCTCTTACTACTACGGCGGCGCGCTTTACATGAACGCCAGTGGCGCGTTGAACATCGCGAGCAGCACCATGGACGGGAACGCCGACTACGAGTATGGGGGCGCCATCTATGACAGCACCTCCGGCAATGTCACGATCGCTGGTTCAACGATCTCTGGCGATTCGACAACCTACGATGGGGGCGGCGCGCTGTACGCCTACACCGACGGCACCACCACCATCAGCGGCTCGACGTTTGACAATGACGTTGCAGGCGACTCGGATGGCGGCGCCGTCTACGTGGACGTCGGCACCCTGGCCGTGAGCGGATCCAGCCTCCAGGACGATTCAGGCGAGGAGGGCGGTGCCGTCTATCTGGCAGGGACGCCTGCCACAGCGCTGAGTTCGATCACGACGAGCTCCTTCACCGGCAACCTCGCGAGCGACTACGACGGCGGCGCGGTGTACGACGAGTCAGGTGCTCTGAGCGTGTCGCGCAGCACATTCACGAACAATGACTCCGCGTACTACGGCGGTGCGTTCTACTACGGCAGTGCTGACGGACTGGCTTTGACCAACGACACGTTCGACGGCAATCAGTCCTATGAGGGCGGCGCTATCTACCTCGATGAAGCGGCGACCTCTGGCACGATCGCGCTGCTGAACGACACGGTCGCGCGGAACACCGGCTATGAAGGCGGCGGGATCTACTACCCGCAATATGCGAACACGATCGAGAACACGATCGTCGCCGACAACAGCGGCGGATCCAGCGCGGACGGTGGCGGTGACTGTTACGGCACGGCCGCGACTGACAACGCCGCCTCACAGGACATCGGCGGCAACATCGACAGTGACGGGACCTGCTTCAGCAACAGCGTCACCGGTGACCACACCGGCGTGAACCCGGATCTCGGGACGCTGTCGGCCAATGGTGGCCCGATGCAGACCGACGCGCTGCTGACCGGCAGCCCGGCGATCGCAGATGCGATCCACAGCGCCTGCCCCGCGACGGATGAGCGGGGCGTGACACGGCCGACAGCGTGCGACGCCGGCGCCTACCAGACCGCCGCGGCGGATCTGAGCCTCGCCGCCAGCGTTCCCGGCACCGGCACCATCGGTGCTCCGCTGACCTACACGCTGACGGTGACCAACAACGGTCCCGGGGCGGCGACAGGAGTCACCGTCACGGACACGCTGCCTGCAGGCGTGACGTTGTTCGGCAGCACCGCATCACAGGGCTCGTGTTCCGGTACGGCCACGGTGACGTGCTCGCTCGGGACGATCGACTCAAGTGCGACGGGCACGACCAACACGGCCAGTGTCACGATCACGGTGCTCCCGACCACGGCCGGCTCGCTGAGCAACAGCGCGTCGGTGAGTGAGACCACGACAGACCCGGTGTCGACCAACAACACGGCATCGGCGACTACGACAATCGGTCTACCGGTTGGTCTGATGAAGGACATCACACCGCTGGCCGCCACCGGTGCTGCCAGCAAGGTCAAGAGCACCCAGGCGTACCTGACCGCGCTCGTCAACACGGCAGGGCAGACGACCACGTACACGTTCCAGGTTCGCCGTCAGGGAACCTCGGGCTGGAGGACCGTCAAGGGCAAGACGCTCGTGGCGGGTACGACGGTCAGTTCGGTCGGCTTCACGGTCCGGTACCTGAAGTCCGGGAAGAAGTACTTCTACCGGGTCAGGGCCACAAGCTCGATCGGCACGAGCTACGGCCAGCAGGTCGTGTTCCACACCGCCGCGGCGAAGAAGAAGAAGAAGAAGTAGCAAAGTAACCAAGGTGGTCGGTACCGGGGGGGCCGGATGCAACGCATCCGGCCCCCCCGGACGTTCCTGCCGCGCGCGCCCGCTGACCGAGGTTCCCGTCAGAAGGTCGATACCTCGCCGGCGCCGACCAGCCACAGGCTGATCACGGCGATCACGGCGATGCCCACCAGGATCAGCGTGCGTGAGTGGCAGATGTGGCCGTAAATGCCGGCTGCAAAACCACCGAGCAGCAGGCCCGTCGCGAGCCCCATGTGGGAGCTGACGTCAGCCAGCAGCACGAGCTTTGCTCCCTATAGTTGCCCGCATGGCAGAGAATCCCATCTCCGTGCAGGATGTCGCACAGGGCCTGCGGTCCGTCGGCTACCTGCCGGGCGAGTCCACAGCGCTGGTCTCATTCCTGGCCGCCAAGCTCGGCAAGCCGGTGCTGGTCGAGGGACCTGCCGGCGTCGGCAAGACGGAGCTGGCCAAGGCGCTCTCCAAGTACCTGGGCCGCGAGCTGGTGCGCCTGCAGTGCTACGAGGGCCTCGACGAGGCCAAGGCGCTTTACGAGTGGAACTACCGCAAGCAGCTGCTGCGGATCCAGGCGGAGGTCGGCGGCACCGGGTGGGATGACGTCCAGGACGACATCTTTGGTGAGGAGTTCCTGCTTGCGCGGCCGCTGATGACGGCGATCGCCTCGACCGAGCCGGTCGTGCTGCTGATCGATGAGATCGACAAGACCGACCAGGAGTTCGAGGCGATGCTGCTGGAGCTGCTGTCGGACTACCAGATAACGATCCCGGAGCTGGGACGGATCGAGGCGACCACGCACCCAGTGGTGGTCCTGACCTCGAACAACAGCCGTGAGCTGACCGAGGCGCTCAAGCGCCGCTGCCTCTACCTGTGGCTCGACTACCCGGAGCTCGAGCATGAGCTGCAGATCGTGCGCATGCACACCCCGGATCTGCCTCAGACGGTCGCCCGCAAGCTCGTCGAGGTGATCCGGATGGTGCGTGAGCTCGACCTCAAGAAGTCACCGAGCATCGCGGAGTCGATCGACTGGGCGCGTGCGCTGCTGCTGCTGGGCGCGACGGAGATTGATCAGACGGTCTTCCGTGAGACGCTCAGCGTGATCATCAAGCACCGCACCGATCTGGACATCGTCGCTGAACGAGTCGGAGTCAAGCTGGAGCCGGCGGGCGCCGCCTAGGTCCGCGGCCGACCCGGCGATCCGATCAAGCACGACGATGGCTCCCGTCAAGGCGATCTACGGCGGGCTGCCGGACGAGGCGCCCGGCTCGCTTGACGGTGAGCTGCTCTTGTTCGCGGAGGATCTGCGCTCTGAGGGCGTGGCTGTCGGGACCTCAGAGATGCTCGACGCGTTTGACGCGCTGGCGCTGATCGAATGGGGGTCACCGTCGGACTTCAAGGAGACGCTGGCCACGACCATCGCCAAATCACCTGAGGACCGTCGTGTCTTTGACCTGGTCTTCGAGCGCTTCTTCTTCCGCGCCGCCGAGGCCCAGGCTGTGCGCCTGTCGGTGGCCGAGCCGCAGTCCAGGGCCGGATCCGACGAGCTCGACCTGGAGGCGCTGCGGCGCCAGATCGCACAGGCGCTTGAGGACGGCAACGAGTCCGAGCTGCGAGACCTGGCACGGCTCGCGATCGCGGCGTTCGGCAAGGGTGAGGGCTCCGGCGTGCTGGGGGTCGACGTGCAGCGGATCCGGCGGGCGCTCGGGCTGCGCACCGAACCCCAGCCGGAGCTGCCGAGCGACGATCCCCGCCGCGACGGGCTGCCGCGTGAGCAGCTGCGGCGCTTTGAGCAGCATCTGCGGCGGGAGCTCGAGCGCGGGCTGATAGAGCGCACGCAGGCACTGCCGCCCAAGCGCCCGCTGAGCGACCTTGACCGTTCGCTGCCGGGCGGCCCCGTCCAGGACCTTGCGGCGGTGCACAAGGTCGTGGCCCAGTTGCGGCGGCGGCTGGCGAGCCAGGGGCACGAGCTACGCGGCGCGAACCGTCACGCCCACGTCGACGTGCGCGCCACGATGCGGGCGTCGTTGCAGACCGGCGGCGTGCCGGTGGAGCTGAAGTTCCGGCCCCGGCGGCCGCGACGCCCCGAGCTGTTCGTGCTCTGCGACGTCTCCACCTCGGTGACCAGCGCCTCCACCTTCTTCCTCAGCGTGCTGCACGCACTGCACGACGTCTTCCGTAAGCAGCGCTCGTTCGTGTTCATCGAGCGGATCTCCGAGGTCACCGAGATCTTCCAGCGCGAGCGGGACTTCCGCGCCGCCGCGATCGCGGTCTCGCGTGACGCCGGTGTGGCCGACATCTCCGGTTACACGGACTACGGCCGTGTCTGGACGGAGTTCCTGGCGCAGATCGAATCGGAGCTGCATCCGAGGTCGACGGTGATCGTGCTCGGCGACGCGCGCACCAACGGCAGGCCCCCGCGTGAGGACGTCTTCGCGGCGATCGCAGCCAAGGCCGGACGCACCTTCTGGCTGAACCCCGAGCCGAAGCTCTACTGGAACTACGGTGACAGCGTGATCTCCGTCTACGAGCAGTACTGCGAGGCCTTTGAGTGCTGGCGCACCGATCAGCTCGAGGAGTTCGTCAAGGCGCTGACCAAGTGGCCGGGCTCGTGAACCCGATCACTGAGCCAACCGTCAGGTGATCCGCGTCTATGAGGTCTCGCGGGTCTTCCCGGGCCGGCAAGGTCATCAAGACGTGCCGGCGCTCGACAGACTCTCGCTCGAGGTTGGAACCGGCGAGATAGTCGCGGTCGTCGGCCCGAGCGGCTGCGGTAAGACGACGCTGCTGGAGCTGATCTGCGGCCTGCAGAGGCCCGATAGTGGCCTGGTTGAGTCACCGCCGGCGGCGCTGATGCCACAGCGAGACCTGCTGCTGCCGTGGCTTTCGGCGGCTGACAACGCCTGCCTCGCGCTCAGGGTGCGCGGAGTCAGCCGAGCAGCGGCGCTGTCTCAGGTCGAGCCATGGTTCGAACGCCTGGGGCTGAGCGGCTTTGGGCAGACTCGCCCCGCTGAGCTCTCGGGCGGCATGCGCCAGCGTGTCTCGTTCGTACGGACGCTGCTCGCCGGCAAGCCCGTCCTGGCCCTGGACGAGCCCTTCGCCTCGCTGGACGCGCTGACCCGCGCGGAGATGCAGCGATGGCTCGCGTCGGCGCTGGCGGCCGAGCGCGAGCGCCGCACGGTCGTGCTCGTCACCCATGACGTCGAGGAGGCCGCTCTGCTCGGGGACCGGGTCGTGGTGATCTCACCACGACCCGGTCGTGTGGTCGCGGACCTGCCGGTCGCTCTGCCCAGACCGCGGGTGCGGACCGACCCGGCGGTCGTGGAGTTGCGCGCGCGTGCCATGCAAGCGCTGGGAGTGCCTGCGTGACCGGGGCAGTTGGCCTAGCGAGCGGAGCGCTTCGCCGGCACGCCGGTTGGCTGTTGCCGCTGGCGACGTTGGCGCTGCTGGTGGTGATCTGGCAGCTCTACGTCGACATCAGCGGTGTGAGCGGACTTGTATTTCCCCCGCCCCATGCGGTCGCTCGAGCGCTGGTCGACGACCGCGGCACGCTGCTGCGAAGCCTTGGGCGCACAGCGCTTGAGATCGTCTGCGGCATCCTCGTGGCTGTCGTATTCGGGTTCGCCGCGGCGGTCCTGATCCACTGGTCGACCGTCGCGAGGCGAGCGCTATACCCGTTGCTGGTGGCCTCGCAGGCGGTACCGATCGTGGTCCTGGCGCCGATACTCGTGCTGTGGCTCAACTTCGGCATACGGCCGATCCTGGTGCTGATCGCACTCGTCTGCTTCTTCCCGATCGTGGTCACCACGCTTGCGGCGCTTGAGACCGTGGATCCGGACCTGATCAAGCTGATGATCACCTTCGACGCGTCAAGGTGGCAGCGCTTCAGGCGCGTGGAGCTACCGAGCGCCCTGCCCGGCCTGATGACCGGGATTAAGCTCGCCGCGGTCTTCTCTGTGATCGGAGCGGTGTTCGGAGAGCAGGAGGCCGGCTCGAGCTCCGGGCTCGGTTACCTGCTCAACGCCACGCTCAGCAATTTTGAGCCAGCCGAGGCGTTTGCCACCGTGTGCGTACTCTCAGCTTTCGCCATCCTGTTGTTCGCGCTGTTGACCGTGGTCGAGCGACGGGCCTTGCCGTGGGCGTACAAAACGAAAGAGATCCAGAGCCGATGAACCGCCTCCTAACCCGTGATGGGACCTCCAACGTCAAGGGACGGGGCCCGGTCGTGCGACGCGCGGCTCGCGCCGCTGTCGTCGGAGTTGGAGCCGCGGCGCTGCTGGCGGGCTGTGGCGAGATCAAAAACACCATCACGCCGGCGTCCAGCACGGCCAACGTGCTCACGGTCGAACTGGCCGGTCCGCCGAGCGCTTACTACGTGGGTCTGTACGCGGCAGCGGCGCTCGGCTACTTCAAGCAGACTGACATCAAGGTCGTTTTCCAGACACCGGCCACCGGCCAGGACCCGCTGACGATGCTGCACGACGGCAAGGTGCTGGCCGCGATCTCCTCAGAGCCGAGCGTCTTCCTGGCGCGTAACAAGGAGATGCCGCTGGTGGCGATCGGCGCGCTGGTGCGCGATCCGCTCAGCCAGATCCCGATCACGGTGCCGGCGACCAAGCGGTCGAGCGGAGGCAAGGGGATCAGCACCACCAAAACCAAGGGCACGACCAAAACCACCACGGCAACGTCGACCGCCACCACGCCGACGACGACAACAACAACAACAACAACAACAACAACTGGCACGACCACCGCCACCAGCACGACCACCACGCCGACCCCCGCCCAGGTGCCGACCGGCGCCGCCTGGCCGGCTCGGTTGCGGGCGCTGCTCGCGCAGCCGTCGGCGCCGACCTACAACGGTTTGGTGGTGGTCGTGCGCAAGGGCACGATCGTCGACCACGCGGGCCTGGTCCGCCGCTTCATCCAGGCGGTCCACCGCGGCTACGTGGCGGTGCGCAACGACCCCAACGCGGGAGTGGCGGACCTGATCGCCGCTGATCCGGGCCTGGCAACGCAACGCCGGGAGCTCCGTGCGACGGTCCGCTCGCTGCTGCCCTACTTCTTCCCCAGCGGAACTATCTGGGGCTGGCAGAGCGAGAAGAACTGGAACGCGTTCGGGACCTGGCTCTACAACAACAAGCTGATTGAGAACCCGAACGCGGTCACCGACGCCTCCACCAACGAACTGCTTCAGGGCGAGGGAGTCTGACGGCGGCGGACGGCGCGCAGCGGCAGACCAGCGCGCGGCGGCAGACCAGCCCACGGCGGCGGGCCAGCCTGTGGCGGCGTCAGCCGGGCGGGACTATTCCAAGATGTCGTCGACGACCGTCACGTCTACCGCCACGTCGAGCTTCTCAGTCTTACCGGTGGTGTAGATCACGCCGTTCATCGGCGGCACGTCACCGTAGTCACGGCCGATCGCGGTGGTGATGTAGCGGTCGCCGGCAAACTGATCGTTGGTCGGGTCGACATCGACCCAGCCGGCCTCCGGGATGAAGAGTGAGAGCCACGCATGCGAGCCGTCGGCACCGATCAGCTTCGGACGCCCGGGCGGCGGGTCGGTCTCCAGGTAGCCGCTGACATAGCGGGCCGGCAGGCCCAGTGACCGCAGGCAGGCGATACCGAGGTGGGCAAAGTCCTGGCAGACGCCGCGGCGGTTGGTGAAGGCGCGCTCGAGCGGGGTCGTGACAGAGGTGGAGCCTGGTTTGTATTCGAAGTCAGAGTAGATCTGGGAGCAGAGCGCCGCCACCGCCTCAAACACCCCCTGCCCCGGTTTGAACGCCGCGGCCGCATACTCCCGGTAGACCTCGGAGGCGGCGATGCGGGGGGAGTCCAGCACGTATTGGACGGCCTCGTGAGGGATGTCGTCGCCTGCGACGACATCCCTCACCTCCTCCCAGGGCTGCTGCCCGAACAGCGAAAGCTCCGCGGCCCGCTCCTGAACCTCGACGACGCTCGTGACGGTGACCGAAAGGTGGCGGTGTGGCTCGTGCAGCGCAAAGTAGGCGGCGCGGTTGCCGAAGAAATCTATGCGCTCGCGGTAGAGCTCGGGCTCCGGATCGACGTCGACCGAGGCGCTGCTGCAGCGCTGGGTCGGCAGCTCGCGCGGCAGCATGTGCAGCTGTCCGTAACTGGAGCTCACGGGCTTCTCATACGAGTAGGCCGTGCGGTGCGTGACGCGGTAGATGGTCGACATCCGGCTTCCCCTCAGCCGCCGCGGACGATCGAAGGCTCTGCGCCCGCTGGACCGAGCAGCGCGAACGTCGGCGCGGTATGAACAAAGTGAGTGCGGTCAACGGCGGTGCCGGCCTTGAGCAGCAGCTCGATCAGCCGCTGGAGCAGCGCCCCGAGCGCCGGCCGGTTACCGTCCTGGTCCTCAACCACCAGCTCGGAGAGGTCAGCGAGCCGCAGCGTCGAGCTCGCCTCGAGCGCGAGCCGTTGCTCGGGACGCAGCCGGCTGCTTGAGCCGAGCGGCAGCGCCGCCAGGTCCTCAATCAGGCGGTCCAGCTGGTACGCCAGTGAGCGCGGGTTGCCGGGATCGAGCAACAGCAGCTCAAGTACCGTCTCGAGCTGCGCCTGGGAGCGGTAGCGGAAGCGGTAGGTGATGATGCTCTCAGCAGCGGAGAGCACCGACTCCAGCACGATTGAGTCGGTAGCCGTGTCACGGCTCGTCTGCAGCGTCGCCTGGAGCAAGGCCAGCAGCTCAAGGCTGCGTTCCAGCCGCCGCCCCGCGTCCATGAACCGCCAGCCCAGGTCCCGGACCATGCTCTCGACACCGAGCCCGCCGAGCGCCAGCAGGCTCTGGATCACCTGCTGCAGCGCCGCCTGGCTGTGACCGTGATAGCCGCCGAGCGGCACCCGCAGCTCTTCAAGCACATGCTCGAGCGGGCCGATCACCAGCCACGTGTCGCGGCTGAGCTGGTCACGCACCGCGTAGGCGTTGTCGAGCAGTGCCCCGACCGGCGCGGCGAGGGTCGAGTCGGCTCCGGCGATCCAGTCGAGCGCTCCGGTCAGCCCCTCGAGCGCGGCGGCACCGGCCGGATTGGTGCCGTTACCAAACTCATTGCTGCGGTCCAGCACGGTCCGCAGCAGGCGCGTGAGCGCCTCTGAGCGCTCGGCGTAGCGGCCGAGCCACCAGAGGTTCTCAGCCGCGCGCGACGGGATAGATGCCATCGGATCGATCCCCTCGCGCGCGGGGCCGGACTGCAGCCAGAACGAGTTGAGGGTCTCCGGTTCTGAGGCGAGCACCCAGGTGTCCTTGGTGATCGCGCCCGCCTGGCCGGACATCTGGCGCGAACCGGCGGTTGCCTGCACGCGGGTGAGTCCGCCCGGCATCACCGCGTAGGAGTCGCCGCGAGCGACCGCGAAGGTGCGCAGCACGCTGCGCCTCGACTCCAGGCCCTGCTCGGTGACGACCGGCACCGACGCCAGCGACAGCGCCGCCTGACCGACCCAGCCACGCGGATTGCGCTCGATCCGCGCCCGCAGCGCGTCCAGCACCCCGCCGGGCAGCTCCCAGCCGAGCAGGGTCGAGGCGCCGGGGCCATGGTTGACCGGCCGCATGGCCAGCTCATCGAGGTGCGCGAGCACGTACTTCAGCGACTCCGGCTCACCACACCACCAGGTCTGAACGCTCGCCAGCTGCGGCTCGCGGCCCAGCAGGTGCTGACTGATCTGCGGCAGGAAGGCCATCAGTGCCGGGTTCTCGAGCACGCTCGAGCCGAGCGGGTTGACGACCGTGACGGTGCCCGCCCGCGCCATCTCAAGCAGGCCCGGCACACCCAGCTGCGAGTTGGCCTTGAGTTCGAGCGGATCTGAGTACCAGTCGTCGACCCGGCGCAGGATCAGATCGACCGGCTCAAACTGGCCAACGGAGCGCATCCAGACGCGATCTCCACGCACCGTCAGGTCCGAACCCTGGACCAGCGGATAGCCGAGCGTCGAGGCCAGCATCGCGTGCTCAAAAGCCGTCTCATTCAACGGGCCCGGGGTCAGGACCACGATCCGCGGGTCGGCAACCGTGGTCGACGCCACCTCTTGAAGCGCCGTGCGCAGCGAGCGGAAGAACGGGGCCAGGCGGTGGACGTGCGCCTCGCGGTGCAGACTCGGCAGCACGCGTGAGATCACGGTGCGGTTCTCAAGCGCATAGCCGGCTCCGGATGGAGCCTGGCTGCGGTCCGCAAGCGCAACGACATTGCCACGCTCGTCGCGGCCAAGGTCCACGGCGTAAAGGAAGAGCTGCTGCGTGCTGGGCAGGCGCACGCCATCACAGGCCCGTAGGAAGCCGGCGTGGCCGTACACCAGCTCAGGCGGCAGCAGGCGGCGCCGCAACAGCTCTCGCGGCCCGTAGACGTCCTCCAGGATCATGCTGAGCAGCTCTGCCCGCTCACTCACGCCGCTCTCAATCTCCTGCCACTCGCGACTGGAGAGCACGGTCGGCAGCGGATCAAGGCGCCATGCCCGGCCCGGCATCGGCGATTCACGGTATGCGTTGTAGACGACGCCGTCCTGCTCCAGCAGCCGCGAAGCCTCCTCACCGCGACGTGAGAGCTCGAGCGTTCCAAGCTCTGCACAGGCCGCGGCCAGGCGTTGCCAATGCGCGCGCGGCTGGCCCTCGGTATCAAGCATCTCGTCGTAGCAGCCCGTGATCGGCTGGTACTCCGGTGTCGGGCGCGGGAAGGTGCTGGTCAAGAGCGGTCGCAGGCGTCGTGAAGCGGCAAAGCGGTCCGGGATCGGCGATCGCCACCGGTCACGGTCGGCGTCTCAGGTCGAGCGTACGGGGGTACTCGCCGCCGTGGCGGATCGACTCGACCGTGATGGTGCCGGGCGTGTGGCCGAGCGCCTCGAAGCGGCCCGCGCGCCGTGCCTGCGCCTCGGCCGCGTTGACCGGCAGCCGCTCGTAGGAGCGCCCACCGGGATGCGCCACGTGGTAGCGACAGCCGCCGAGCGAGCGACTGCTCCAGAGGTCGACCAGATCGAAGGTGAGCGGCGCGTGGACCGGGATCGTCGGATGCAGCCCCGCAGTGAGCGCCCACGCCCGGTAGCGCACGCCGCCGACGAACGTGCCCGGCGTTTCGGTCGCCTGGAGCGGGATCGGGTAGCCGTTGCAGGTGACCGCGTAACGGTCCCCGATGAGGCCGTCCAGCCGCACCTGAAGCCGCGCCAGCGAGGAGTCGACATACCGGGAGGTGCCGCTGCCCGCCTCCTCACCGAGCACGTTCCAGGGCTCGAGCGCACTGCGCAGCTCGATGTTCACGCCCTCAACGCTGAGCCGGCCGATCAGCGGGAAGCGGAACTCAAGAAACGGCGCGAGCCACTGCGGATCGAAGTCGAAGCCGTGGCGCCCAAGGTCGTCCAGAACCTCGCCGATGTCGGACTCGATCCACCACGGCAGCATGAAACGGTCCTGAAGCTCAGTGCCCCAGCGGATCAGCGCCGCCCTGTACGGCTGCTGCCACAGCCGCGCGACCAGCGCGCGCACCAGCAGCAGCTGCACCAACGCCATCTGGGGGTGCGGCGCCATCTCAAAGCTGCGCAGCTCAAGCACGCCCAGGCGCCCGTTCTCAGCGTCGGGGTTAAAGAGCTTGTCGATGCAGAACTCGGCGCGATGGGTGTTACCGGTCAGGTCTGTGAGCAGGTTGCGCAATGCCCGGTCAACCTGCCAAGCGGGGCTGACACCGCCGCACTCACGCGCGCTGCGCTCCAGCTCCGCGAACGCGATCTCCAGCTCATAGAGGTTCTCATGCCGCGCCTCATCGACCCGCGGGGCCTGACTCGTAGGCCCGATGAAGCGTCCCGCGAACAGGTATGAGAGCGACGGGTGATGCTGCCAGTAGGTCAGCATGCTCGTCAGCAGCGCCGGGTTGCGCAGCAGCGGACTGTCAGCCGGGGTGAGGCCGCCGAGCGTGATGTGTGAGCCGCCGCCGGTGCCGGTATGGCTGCCGTCCAACGCGAACTTGTCGGCGCGCAGCCCCAGCAGCTCACTTTCGGCGTAGAGCTGATCGGTCCGCTCCACCAGCTCACGCCAGGAGGCGCTCGGGTGGATGTTGATCTCGATCACGCCCGGATCGGGGGTCACCACGAAGCTTGAGCCGCGCACGTCGGGCGGCGGCGGGTAACCCTCGATCACGGCCCGGATGCCGGTCTTGACCAGCGCCCGCTCGACCACCGCGAGCAACTCCGCCGCGTAGGCCAGCTCAACCAGCGGCGGCAGGAACACGTGGACGTGGCCTCCGCGTATCTGAACACAGAGCGCAGTGACCGGCGGGGGCTCGCTCATGCTCGTTGCGGCAGCGCCGCCGGCCTCCGGATCCGCCAGCGCCTCGACCGCCCTGAACAGTGATTGGTCGGGATGCTGGGGCTCGGGACGCCAGGTCAGCGAGTCCAGCGGCAGCCGCAGGCCCATCGGCGAATCCCCCTCCACCAGATAGAGCGCGCCGCGGCGCAGGTGCCAGAGGCCGGTCGACCAGCTGGCCTCGCCGGGGTCGCGCCGCAACGGCAACGCCCAGCCGGTCGGCTCGAGCTGCTCGCCAAGCTGGGCGAGCGGGTCGAGACCATCGCTCCGCACCGGCTCGTTGCCCGGACGCAGGCTCTCACGCCAGCTCTGCGGGAACGGGTCCTCGTAGGCCGGATAACGGACCTCGGCGGGGAAGCCGAGGCCGTCCGCGATCGCGTCGGCCAACAGCCTCGCCTGCTCCCCCGTAGCGGTGCCTTCCTGGCCGGGGTCGGCCAGGAGCCCGCGGTCGTGCCACAGCGGATGGCCGTCGGTGCGCCAGTAGACGCCGCGCTGCCAGCGCGGCAGCGGCTCGCCGGGGTACCACTTGCCCTGGCCGTAGAGCACCAATGCTCCGGGTGCGAACCGCTCGGCCAGAGCCTCGGTCAACTTCGTCGCCAACTCCTCCTTGACGCCGCCCAGCGCGGCCACGGTCCACTCCGGCTCCTCCGCATCTTCGGCGGAGACGAAGGTCGGCTCACCGCCCATCGTCAGGCGCACGTCGGCGCCCTCCAGGGTCTCGTCGACCCGCTCCCCAAGCCGGTCGATCTCACTCCACTGAGCGGGGCTGTACGGCAGCGTCACGCGGGAGGGCTCGTCGAGCCGGACGACCGTATTGGAGTATTCGAAGGTGGTGCCCGCAGAGGTGAGCAGGCCGTCGACCGGGGCCGCGCCGCTCGGCTCGGCGGCACACGCCAGCGGGATGTGTCCCTCGCCGGCCACAAGTCCGGAGGTGGCGTCGAATCCGATCCAGCCGGCACCGGGGACAAACGCCTCGGCCCAGGCGTGAAGGTCGGTGAAGTCGACGTTCTCACCCTGGTCGCCGGCGGCCGGCTTGTCCTGGGCAAGCTGAACCAGGTACCCGGAGACGAAGCGCGCGGCGATACCGAACCGCCGCAGCACGTTCACCAGCAGCCAGGCGCTGTCACGGCACGAGCCGATCTGGCGGGTGAGCGTCTGCTCAGGCGTCTGCACCCCCGCTTCCATCCTCACTGAATAGGCCACGCTCTGCCCGACCCGCTGGTTGCACCAGACCAGGAAGTCAATGGTCGTCTCCGGTGGCTGCGCCTCCTGCAGCTTCGCCACCCAGCCGTCGAGCACCGGGTCCTGCGCGGGCGCCTCCAGATACGGGGTCAGGTCCCGCGCCAGCCGCGGCTCGTAGCTGAACGGCCACTGGCTGGCACCCTCGTCGATAAAGAAATCGAACGGGTTCAGCGGGGTCAGCTCCGCCACGAGGTCGACGGTCACGGTGAACTCGCTGGTCGGCTCGGGGAACACAACGCGCGCCTGGTAGTTGCCGATCGGGTCCTGCTGCCAGTTGAGGAAGTGCTGCTCTGGCGTGACGCGCAGGCTGTAGGCGAGGATCGGCGTGCGGCAGTGCGGCGCCGGGCGCAGCCGCATCACCTGCGGTCCCAGGTGCACGGGCCGGTCATACCGGTACACGGTCCGGTGCTCGATGGCTACGCGAATACTCATTGAAGCTGCATGATCGCGTTCTTTACCGTTGCGCCGCTTCTCAAGGCGTAAACGCCCGCAAGCCCCTTCCAGGAGCCGTAGGGTGCGAAGAACTGACGCACCTCGTCCTCGCTCGCGCGAGCGTAGGGGTCGCCGCCGCTCAGCAGACGGCCGACGAGCTTGATGAAGCCGAGGTCTGCGGCCGGGATCTGGTCAAGGCGGCCCTGGCCGATGAGCGCCATGATCTCGACCGTCCAGGTGCCGATCCCGCGGATCGCGCGCAGGCGGCGCCAGCCCTCCTCCTGGCCCTCAGGATCCGGCGTGTCGACGTCAATGTGTCCGGCGGCGATCGCGCGGGAGGCCTTGATCAAGGCTATGGCGCGGCCGGCCGAGAGGTCAAAGGACTCGAGCCGGGCGGCGGATGCGCCGCCGAACGCAGCGGCGTCCGGTGAGTCGCGGAGGCGACTCACCGGGTCGCGGCGCCCAAGCGCCGCGACCATCCGCCTCTGGATCGCCACGGCGCGCTCATACTCGATCAGCTGTTCAGTCACCGCCCACGCGAAGGCCTCGAACGCATGCGGGCGCCCAGCGGGGCGCAGCGTCGGGTTGGCCCGTACCGCCGCCCCGATCAGCGGGTCGCGCCGGAAGCTCTGATGGAAGGGCCGTAGGTCCAGATCGACCCCGAGGGCCCGGCGCATGCGGTCGATCGCACGCCCGGCGGCGTGCTGGTCGTGCGCCTGCGCGCCGATCAGCACGTTCCCGGAGCGCAGCTGCGCGACGCGGATCTGGATCGGTTGCCCATCCTCGTGCACGAGCCGCTGCAGCACCCCGTTGCGCACGGGGGCGAGCCCATCCATGCCGCTGCGCCGGGTCAGGCGAAAGGGCCAGGGCGGCGTGACCTCGACCCTGACCTCACAGCGACGCGCAACAGCGCCGCGCACTACTGCGGCGGCACGACCTGGCGCACCTGCACCAGATAGGTCGCGCCTCGTCGCATCGGTAGCGGGCCACCGCGCGAGCCGGAGCGGGCCGCCAACAGCTCTGCTTCACGCGCCCGCACCGCATAACGGCGCAACAGCGCGAAGGTGGCAGCACCGGCAACGAAGCCGGTGGCGGCGACCGCAGCCGTCTGCAGAGCCGGCGCCGAGGCCCAGACGAGTCCGCGTCCCGCGCCCGGAACGGGTGCAAGCTCGGTCGATTGCTCGACCACTTCACCGTCGAGCACCTCGAGCTCATAGAGCTCCTCGTCAATCGCGACTTCGTCGTACTCCACATACGCATGGTTGCACGCGGGTCGGCGCTGTCAACCGGAAGGCCCCGCTGATGCCACCAGCTGTGGCCCGATACGATGGCTGACGCAGATGGTGCCCCCCGTCGACGTTTTCGCAAAGGCCCGTGAGTTCGAACGGCTTGATCAGCTCAAGGCAGCCCGCGAGTTAGGCGCCCTGCCGTACTTCCACGTGCTCGAGGGTCCGACCCTGCCGGTGGTTCAGATGGAGGGAGCACAGCGGATCATGCTTGGCTCCAACAACTATCTGGGGCTGACCGGCGACCTCCGTGTCAAGCAGGGCGCGCAGGATGCACTGGACCGCTACGGCACCGGGCTCACGGGCTCACGCTTTCTGAACGGCACGATCGACCTACACGTTGAGCTCGAGCGCGAGCTCGCCGAGTGGATGGACACTGAAGACGCGATTGTCTTCACCACCGGGCACCAGGCGAATCTGGGCGCCCTGGGCACGATCCTCGGGCCGCAGGACACGGTGATCGCCGACTCCGGTGACCACGCTTCGATCCTCGATGGCTGCCTGCTCTCGCGCGCCAAGCTGCGCGCCTTCCGTCACAACCGCCTGGACCTGCTGGAGAAGCAGCTGGTACGCGCCCAGGACGACGGCGGCGGCGTGCTGGTCGTTGTCGACGGGGTCTACTCGATGGAGGGTGACGTCGCTCCGCTGCCGCAGATCGCGGCCCTGGCCAAGCGATATGGCGCCCGGCTGATGGTCGATGAGGCACACGGGCTTGGCGTGCTCGGCGCGCGGGGCGCCGGCGCCAGTGAGCTGTTCGGAGTTGAGGATCAGGTTGACCTGCGGATGGCGACCTTCTCCAAGTCACTGGCCTCCTGCGGCGGCGTGATAGCCGGTCCAGCCGACGTAATCGAGTACCTGCGGATTGCCGCGCGGCCATTCATCTTCACCGCCTCGGGGGTGCCGGCCGCGGTCGGCGCGACACTCGCCGCGGTCCGGATCTGCCGGTCGCAGGAGGGCAAGCAGCTCTTCGCAGACGTGCTGGAGAACGCCGCCTACCTGCGCAAGGGCTTGACCGAGCTGGGGTTCCAGGTACGTCCGGCGCCATCGATGCCCGACGGCACGCAGATCATCACCCCAGTGGTGCCGGTGGTCGTCGGCGATGACTGGCAGGCGGTCTTCCTCTGGAAGGCGCTCTATGAGGCGGGCGTATTCGTCAACGTGGCGATCCATCCCGCGGTCCCGCCCGGGGGAGCGCTGCTGCGCACGAGCGTGATGGCGACCCACGACCGAGCGATCCTCGATCAGGCGCTGACCGCATTTGCGCAGGCCAAGCAACGCTTTGAAGCCGAGCACGGCCCGCTGCCAATCGCCTCCTGACCGTGCCACACGGTTGTGTGACGGGTCACAGAAAAAACACGCTCTAAGCAAACGGTTGGCAATTGTGACCTTGCTGTTACCCAGCCGGGCGCGATAGCGTGGAACACAGTTCGAAGAGGTCATGAAGGAAGACAGCGCTTCTCCGGGACCAGGCTGAAAACGCGGGTATCCGCTAAGCGCTGCGCAATTGGGGTTCCAGTTCCAAAGTTCGCAGTTTCCGCCTCGCAGGGTCGCTTGATGCTGCCCGTGGGCGGACAGTGGTCAACGTTCACCGCCAGACGGCGGCAACCACCGCCAGAGGGCGGCAAGAAATAGGGAGAGGACGGTCCATGACGCAAACCGCACAGATGCCGATGGAGCCGCAGAGATTGCGTGCGTTGGAGCACGCGAACGCGGTCCGCCTGGCTCGCGCTGAGCTCAAGCGAAAGATCGCTGAGGGCGAAGCATCGGCTGCGGAAGTGATCCTCGAGTGTCCGGAAGCGGTCCGCAAATGGACCGTCTCGGAACTACTGATGTCTCAGCGTCGTTGGGGCAGCACGCGGTGCCGCAAGTTCCTCGAGCGCAATGGCGTCAGCGAGATCAAGGCGATCGGCGCGCTCACCGACCGTCAGCGCCATCTGCTCGCTGAACAGCTGACCGGCTGCGGGGCGCTTGCTGAGAGCATGGAGAGCGGTCCCGCTTCCGAACTAAAGCTCGCCCTGGCCTGAGCGGCCTTGAGATCTCACCGGTCCGAGCGCGGCGCCCCCAGGTGGCGCGCTCGGACCGCCAGGCGGTGAGTGTCGCTCAGAAGTTGAGTCCGATCGGCACCGGGCTCGCGCCGGCGAACAGCAGGAACCAGATGCTGAAGACCACGGTCGCCACCCCGGCGCTGGCGACGAGCACAGCCTCGAGCGGGCCGTGACCCGGGTCCGCGTGGCCCTGAGCCACGCGGCTTGAGCGGTAGCGGCTTGAGAGCGCGGTCAGGAGCTTGGTCGCCGCCCAGACCGTCAGCAGCACGCCCACCGCCATCACCAGCAGCGCCAAGCTCAGTGATGAGGTCTCGCCCTCCACCTGAGAACCGACCCAGAGCCAGACCAGCGGCGTCCCGAGCCAGAGCCCGAGACTGCCCACGAACATGATCATCGCTCCCAGCAGGGCGACGGCGCCGGTGTGAAGCAGGTCACGCATGACCAATGAGTTTGGAGCAGTGGCGCGGCACGGAGCCTCAGCCGGCAGTGTCAAAGAGCCGCCCCAGCTCCCCAGCGAGCGCATCCTCGCGCTCCCAGCGCTCGCCGATGAGCAGCCGCTTCACCACTCCGCCGTCGCCCGCGACCTCGATCATCGGGCAGATCGTCACGTCATAGAGCTCGCCGACCGCCCCGGTCATGTCGAAGGCGACCGGGATGCTCCAACGGTGCGACCTCACAAGCGCGCGGGTGGCGGCCTGGTCGCCGCCGGTCGCAACGGCCGCGAACTGCACGCCGGGGAACTCCCGCGATACCCGCTGCAGGGTGTCTACGGCCCTGACGCACGGCGCTGCGTTGAGCGCGAAGAACTCCAACACCAGTGGACCTCGCCCGCAGACGTTGAGTCCCTGCTTGGCCGGCCGAGCAGGGTTGCAGCGCGGGTTCACGTTGGCCGCGAGGTTCACGTCGCCGGTGGCGAGCGGCGCTACGAAGTGACGCAGATGCCGGCCGGCGCCCACGCCGGGCCTGGAATGCGTGCTGTGGGTGTAGAGGTAGAGCGAGAACAGCACCACCAGCAGCAGCCCGAACGCGCCGATCATCCACTGGTAGCGGCGCGTGTCGATCACGGTTCGGAGTGCGTCAGCGTGATCACCGCCGGCAGCACCAGCAGCACCCCCACCAGCGAGACGCTCATGTCGATCAGAGTGACGAAGCCGAAATCACGCAGCATCGAGATGTTTGAGAGCACGAGCACGCCGAAGCCGAAGATGGCGGTCACACCGGAGACCAGGATCGCCGCCCCGGTCGAGCGATAGGCACGCTCGATTGCGCCGCCCAGTGACCACCCGTCGCGATGTTCGGCCCGCACACGCTCTGCCAGCAGCACGCTGAACTCAGTGGATATCGCGATCACCAGGGCCCCGAGCGTCGCGGACATCGGGTTCAGCGGAATTCCCAGCAGGTAGATGATCAGCGCTGACCAACCGGTCGCGAGCACGATCGGCGCCAGCGGGATCAGCGCCCGCCTCAAGTTGCGGAAGACGGCCAGCAGCACAAGCCCGACCGCCAGCAGCCCGGCCACCAGTGTGAGCGTCCGCCGGGGCCAGGACGAGAGCGAACCGTCCGCGTCCGCCGCCAGCACCGGCAACCCGGCTAGCGAGGCGGCGACTGTGACCGGCGGATGCAGCTGCGCCCGCATGTAGGCGATCACCCGAGCCTGCCGGGCTAGCGGCATCAGGCGAATCCCGAAGGCGAGCGTCGCGTAGCGCCGGTCCGGGGTGATCACGGCACGCTGAAAATATCCGGGCACCGTCGCCAGCAGCGCGTTGATCTGCTTCTGCGTCAACCCCGCGGAGCTGCTGCCGCTGCCGCCGAGCTCGAAGAGGTCCGGCAGGGAGAGCGCCGGGCAGAGCGTCGAGCGGGCACAACCGCGCGCGGCCGAGTAGCCGAAGTGGGCGAGCACCCGGCGCTCGTAGCCGACCATCCATGCGACCGCGCTCGGAGTGGCGACGTTCCGCGAGCGGATCACCACATCGATCTCTCCGGAGACACCGGTGACGCGCTCAAGCGTCTGGAGATGCTGCAGCGCCGGCATGCTCGAGGGCACCAGCTTGGTGATGTCCGACTGCACCCCGGTCTGGCTGGACAGCGCCCACCCCGCGACGGCAAGCACCGCCGCAGCCGCGAGCACGGTGCGTGGACGCTTGGCGAGCTTGCGCAGCAGTGAGCGCACGCGGCGCCCGCTGGCGCCGCGCATCGGGGCCGCGCGTGCCGCCAAACTCGCCA
>Ga0181537_10001155_pt1 | contig 24477 bp, 17 predicted proteins | sample PEATcosm2014_Bin_39_FD_119765 | JGI IMG/M metagenome (GOLD analysis project Ga0181537, IMG submission 119765) | Peatland microbial communities from MTU Mesocosm Facility, Houghton, MI, USA - PEATcosm2014_Bin23_10_metaG | ecosystem: Environmental > Terrestrial > Soil > Wetlands > Peat | place...
AGGACGTAGGTGCGGTCCGCGGCGTCATAGTCGGCGGGCGGGTTACGCGGTTGGGATTCGCAGTGCGCGAAATTGATGCACTCGATCACCTGGAAGCGCACGCCGATCCGGAATCGGTGCGCGCCAGCGCGCTGCTGCCAATCCGGGGGCACCTGGTAGCGCAGGTTCCTCGCCAGAAGGCGTGCCGCATCATCGAACTCGCGCGCCGGTTCCGCGCTGACGACCACCACATCGGTCGGCACTCCGCGTGCATCGATGGAGAATTCCACCAGCGCCCGCCCCTGCCGGTAATGCTGGCGCGCGTCCGCGGGATAGTAATCATCCCTCAGGGTTCCGCGGTAGGCTGGCAGCGCGATCTTTTCGGTTGCAGCGCCCTGGGCGTTCGCCGGCGGTGCCGGCGCAACCAGTGACACGACGAGTGCCATCACCGCCGCGATGACGGTGTGCGCGAACCACGCGCGGCGTTGACTGGTCATTCTGGTCACCCCTTCTAGTTCTTCTACGCTGCTGTCATCGTACCGGTGCGCGGCGTTTACGGCGAGCGTCGCCAGCCGCGGCATCCGTCCAGGAACAGACGCACCGACCAGTCGGCCCAAGCCTGCAGTTCCGCGCTGCTCATCGGTTGGTCGAACCCCAGCGCGCGCCGCTGCGGCACCACGACCACCAGCTGCAGGAACTGCAGCGCGGCGAATTCGCGTGCCGGCGCCGTCAACTCCGGGTTATCCAGCGCCCGCGCCAGCAGATCGCCGATCAGGGTAATCGCCTCCTGGCTGGTGCCCTCGGCGTCGAGCGCACGCGCGAGCTCCGGGAAGCGCGCCGATTCCGCCACCATCAACCGATGCAGCGCGATCGCCGGCGGCGACAACGCCGCCTGCAATATCAGGCCGGCCAGCCGCGTCAGCACCTGATGTAGCGTCGCCCCTTCCAGCAGCGGCACATCGGGCGGCGGGCGTACGCGCTGCAGGATGCGGTGCACGACCGCACCAAACAGCACCGCTTTGTCCGCGAAGCGGTGATAGAACGTGCGCTTGGATATTCCGGCGCGACGCGCCAGCGCGTCGATGGTTGTCAGGCCGTAGCCCTGGGCCAGGAACAGCTCGGTGGCGACATCCAGGATGCGCTCGTTGAGCGCCAGCGTCGCACTGCGCGATGGGCGGCCGCCGGCTCGCCTGGCGCGAGCTGCCCTGTCGTTCGTTTGTTTAGCGCGGGTAGTGGTAATAGCCGGGGCGCCGGGCGGCCTGATAGCCGGGGCCTGCAGTGTACCCGGCTCGCGCGCCGTAGTAGGCACGCGGCCCACCGTAATAATAAGCCCGTGGCGCGCCGTAGTAAGGAGCGCGCGGGCCGCCATAGTAGCCAACCTGCGGCGCGTAATAGCGAGGTGCATCGTACCGCGGCACGTCATAGCGTGGTGCGTAATAGGCTGGCGGGTAATACCCCGGAGGCGGGGCCGCGTATACCGGACGCTCCGCGTAGTACGCGGCTGCTGGCGCGTAGCCAGGATCGCCCGGCGATGCTGCCGCGCTCGCAGCGGCACCGATGATCGCCAGTGGCAACGTCGCCAGCCCAAAGAATGCGTGCGCCAACGCGCCGCCGGCCAGGAAATAGCCGGGTCCCGCTGCCTGAGCGGGCGTGAGTGGCAGCGCCGACATCACCAGGACGCCGAGTGCGGCGAGTATCGCTTTCGGATTGGTCATGGGCTGAACCCTCCTCGTGGTTGCGGCGTGATGCTCGAGGCACGCCCACCCTACGCGCAGCCGCAACTAAATGCAACGATACCGTATCGTTTCATCTAAGCCAATGACAGAGTTGATTTTTAAGACTACGGCCGCAATCGGCGCGGTATTCCGGTCAGCTGCAGAATGCGGCTGGAGATCTCCTCTACCGAGCAGTGCGTGGTATCGATGTGCGGCACGCCAAAGCGCTCATACAGCCGCTCGGCCGCGCGCAGTTCGTATTGGACCTGCTGTGCGGACGCGTAGCGGCTCTCGGGGCGCCGCACTTCGCGGATCTGCTGCAGCCGCGAGGGCTCGATCGTGAGTCCGAACAGCTTGCGCGCGTACGGTCGCACCGCATCGGGCAGTTCGCCGCCCTCCAGATCCTCCTCCATCAACGGGTAGTTAGCCGCGTAGATACCGTACTGCAGCGCCAGGTACAGGCACGTTGGTGTCTTGCCTGAGCGCGACACGCCCAGCAGCACCACGTCGGCGCGTTGGTATTCGCGGTTCTGGCCGCCGTCATCATTGGCGAGTGCAAAATTGGTGGCATCGATGCGAGTCATGTACCCGGCCAGGTCGATCATGCCGTGGGCGCGGCCCAGTGCGTGCGAACTCTTCTGCCCGAGCTCCGATTCCAGCGGCGCCAGGAAAGCGTCGAAGAAATCCAGGAACAGCCCGTTGGCGCGCTTGACCAGCTCGCGCTCGGCGTCGCGCACCAGGGTGCTGAAGATGATCGGCGGCGTGCCGTCAGCCTGTGCCGTGGCGTTGATCCGCTGCAGCACTTCGGCCGCCTTCTCGATCGAGCTGATGAATGGCAGCGTGACCGCCCGGAAGGAAACGCCCTCGAATTGGCTGAGCAGGCTGTGGCCCATGGTCTCCGCGGTCACGCCCGAGTGGTCAGAGATAAAGAATACCGTACGCACGGCGGGTTCGCTGCTGGCCACGCATTGCCTCCGACTGCGGTTGCAGTCAATGAGCGCTAGTGTTTCACTTTGCGGCTGAATCCGCCATTGACGCATCGAGTGGAGAATTGCGAGTGACCGACTACGTGCTGCCCTTTACCGAACTTGGAATACGCGACGTGGAGCGCGTCGGCGGCAAGAACGCCTCGCTCGGGGAAATGATCAGCCACCTGAGCCGCCTTGGTGTCAGCGTGCCGGCCGGCTTTGCCACTACCGCGGCCGCGTATCGCGAGTTTCTCGCCCATGACGGCCTGGCGCAGCGAATCGACGCGGAGCTGTCGGGATTGAACGTCGATGACGTCGCGCAACTGGCGCGCAGCGGGCAGAAGATCCGCAACTGGGTGCTGTCGACGGCGTTTGCGCCGCAACTGGAACAGCAGCTGGTGTCGGCCTGGCAGCGGCTGGGCGGCGATGCGATCGCGGTCGCGGTGCGCTCCTCCGCCACCGCCGAAGACCTGCCCGATGCCTCGTTCGCCGGCCAGCAGGAAACCTTCCTCAATGTGCGCGGCAAGGACGATCTGCTCAGCACCACGCGCCAGGTATTTGCCTCGCTGTTCAATGACCGCGCAATCGCCTACCGGGTGCACCACGGCTTTGCGCATGCGCAGGTGGCGCTGTCGGCCGGCGTGCAGCTGATGGTGCGCAGCGACCTCGGCTCAAGCGGCGTGATGTTCACGCTCGATACCGAATCGGGTTTTCGCGACGTGGTGTTCATCACGGCCTCCTATGGTCTTGGGGAAACCGTGGTACAGGGCGCGGTCAATCCGGACGAGTTCTACGTCTACAAGCCGGCATTGCGCGCAGGCCGCGAGGCGATCGTGCGTCGCGGCCGCGGCAGCAAGAGCATCAAGATGATCTACGCCGAGGGCAGCGACGACGGAGCCGCACGCCGTGTGCAGACTGTCCCGGTGGCGGCCGCCGAGCGTGAGCGCTTCTGCATCAGCGATGCCGACGTACTGGCGCTGGCGCGCCAGGCGCTGATCATCGAGGAGCACTACGGCCGGCCGATGGACATCGAATGGGGGCTCGATGGCAACAGCGGCAAGATCTACATCCTGCAGGCGCGTCCGGAGACCGTGCTGAGCCGCAGCGGACGCGACTTGCAGCGCTACAGCCTGAAGGATCGCTCACCGGTGATCGTCAGCGGCCGGGCGATCGGCTCGCGCATCGGCGCCGGGGCCGCACGCGTGGTGCGTTCAGCCGCGGATATGCCGCGGGTGCTGGCCGGCGACGTGCTGGTGGCGGACATGACCGATCCGGACTGGGAGCCGGTCATGAAGCGCGCGGCGGCGATCGTCACCAACCGCGGCGGACGCACCTGTCACGCCGCGATCATAGCGCGCGAGCTGGGCATTCCCGCCGTGGTCGGCTGCGGCGATGCCACGCAGAAGATTCCCGAGGGACAGCTGGTGACGGTGTCCTGCGCCGAGGGTGACACCGGCCACGTCTACCAGGGGCGGCTGAAATTCGAACACCAGGTCATCAAGCTCGACGCCATGCCGCCGGTTCCGGTCAAGATCATGATGAACGTGGCGAATCCGGATCGCGCCTTTGACTTTGCGGCGATTCCGAATCGCGGCGTTGGCCTCGCACGGCTGGAATTCATCATTAATCGCACCATCGGTATCCACCCGCGAGCGCTGCTCGAGTTCGACTCGCTGCAACCGGCGCTGCAGGCGACGATACGCCAGCACATCGGCGGCGCCGACCCGGTGCAGTTCTTTGTCGACCGGCTCACCGAGGGCATCGCCACCATCGCCTGTGCGTTCGCGCCGGAACCGGTGATCGTGCGGCTGTCGGATTTCAAGACCAATGAATACGCCAACATGATCGGCGGCAGCCTGTACGAGCCGCACGAGGAGAATCCGATGCTGGGATTCCGCGGCGCCTCGCGCTTCATCGATCCGGGCTTCCGCGCCTGTTTCGAGCTGGAGTGCCGCGCGCTCCGGCGCGTGCGCGAGCAGATGGGGCTGGTCAATGTGCAGATCATGGTGCCGTTCGTGCGCACGCTGGGCGAGGCGCGCGCCGTCTCGCAGCTGCTGGCCGACAACGGGTTGAAGCGAGCGCCCGGTGGCTTGCAGCTCATCATGATGTGTGAACTGCCTACCAACGCCGTCCTGGCCGATCAGTACCTGGAGTACTTCGACGGCATGTCGATCGGCTCCAACGACATGACCCAGCTCACGCTCGGACTGGATCGCGACTCCGCCGTAATCGCGCACCTGTTCGACGAACGCGATCCTGCGGTCAAGGCGATGATCTCGATGGCGATCCAGGCCTGCCGCAAAGCCGGCAAGTACGCCGGCATCTGCGGCCAGGGACCCTCCGACCACCCGGACCTGGCGCAATGGCTGGTCGACCAGGGCATCGAGTCGATGTCGCTAAATCCGGATACGGTGGTGGAGACCTGGCTGAAGCTGGCGGCGAAGAGCTGACGCCTGCGGTTCCTCGCACGCGGGGGACACGATGGCAGGATGCACCCTGTCAACTTTGACAGTAGCGCGGCTCTCTGCATGTTGTTATACGAACCCTCGAAGAACCGACCGTGGTATTCGGGGGGTCCAATGAAGAAAGCTTCGATTGTCGGTTGCGGCCGGGTGAGGACGCGGATTAAGCCTCTCCTTGGCGTTGGCTTGTTCGGGTATCTGTTTTTGATGCTCGGAGGCTGCGCTTCTACGACAGTGTTTCTGTCGTCTTTCAACGCGAACCCGGTGGGAACACCGCCGTCGCACAATCAATCCGTAGGGACAATCGACATCGACGGCGTCCCGCCCGGTAATGTCACGATTGTTTCTGCACCGCCGAATACGACTGGAAATTGGGCACTGATTAGCCGACAGAAGTCGGAGGTGGATCCAGTCACGAGCATGAAGTGCAGCCTCACGCAATACTCGGGCCATGCGACCGGCGTGTACGCGTTGTTGGTGGTGCTTTTCATCCCCAGCGGCAGCGGTTATGCGACGGTGGAGTTCGATACTCCCGCTCAGTCGCCCGTGCCCTTCGAAGGCTTTCTACACCTGGACTTCACGGAAGCCAACATTGTGCGTATTGATGATGACAATTCGCTAACTTTCGGCACTTTCCCTCGGGACAAGCCCTTTACGCTTTCCGTGACCATGGATTTTACGGTATCGCCCGCAACGGCGCACATGCAGCTAATCGGAGCCGGCGCTTCTGGCAGCAAGGATATGCCAATACCGACGCCCTACTTATCGAACCAGTTCGGCACTGTGAACTTCTATATGGGCTATCCCTGGAACGGATATTTTGATGTTACGGACATCATCGTGACGCACAAAGGCGGTCAGCCGTAATTGCACTCGGGCCCACAGAAGCTCCGGGGGTCACTCCCAGCGGACGCCGACGTCCTGAGACAAAGTGTGAATCCTATCCCGGAACGATAATCACCCTGTGCCGGTGCCTTTTCCACTCTTTGAAGTTCGGTATATCGTAGGTATCTACGTTGGTAATCCCAGGCCGATCCAGCGCGCCTCAATATGAGACCGGACACCGACTTGACTACAGTCATTACCTCGGCGTGAGCGCTTTTGTTCCGTTTGCCCTTGGGCAACGCTCGGCGAAGATCATAAGTCAGCCCACATCTACTGATGAAGCGCTGCGCGGACTGACAGCATGGCTGATGTCCGAACGTGTGCTCCAGTCTCAAGGCGGCGGAGCGGGAGTTGCCAACTGGCTGTGGCCCGATGGCCTGCACGACGGGCTTTATCCGGAGATCAGCGGTTATTATCTGCAGTTTCTGGCATTGGCCGCCTCCGGTTCGACCGTCGGCGGTGTGAGCGATGCCGGCGCAGTCGCAGAGCCCGCCGCTCGCCACGCGGCATCACGCGTGATCGCATGGCTCGACCAGGCCGGGCCCGCGGGCGACCCGTTAACGCTGTACCACCGCGACATGACGCAATCGGACTGGCGCAACAAGTGTCTGTTCGCCTTCGATCTGGGAATGATTATGCGCGGATTCGCGAGTGTCGAGTCGCGCTGGCCCGGGATCGTGCCCACTGCCGTGAATTCGCGCTATGCCGCCTCGATACAGTCTCTCGTGAGCCACGGTCATCTGCGCTCGCACCGACTGCGTGCGGGGGCTTCCGAAAGCGAGATACCAGTGAAATGGTCGACGCAGGTCGACGTGCATCACGTCAAGATCGCAGGGGCACTCGCCGGCGTCGGATCGCGGTTCGAAGGAGTGGTCGCGGCAATCATCTCTGAGCAGGCCGAAGCGCTCAAACGGGAGGGAACCGCGCGCATGCGTGAGTTGCACCCGTTCCTTTACCTTATCGAGGGCTGGCTCATGCTCTGGGGCCAATCCGGCAACCGCGCATTCCTCGACTACGCGGGCATTGCCTTTCACATCCTCCTGCGTGAGCTCGACCCCGAGCGAGGCACGCTGCCCCCGATCGCCGGTCGTCATGACCTGGCGACACGCGCGGACGTGTTGGCGCAGGCCCTGCGTGCAGGCGTCGTACTTGAGCAGGCCGCCTGGTTCGATGGCCCGGCAGCCCGCCAGTGGTCAATGGCTCGACACGCGCTCCATGATGCGCTGCTGTCGAGAGTGACGCCGGAGGGAGGTATCGAGTTCGATCAGGTCGGTCGGCATCGAAACGTCTGGGCAAGTCTGTTTTCCTGGCAAGCGCTCGACTTTGTAGCTCAGGCGAGGACCGGCTTACTCGACGCGCGCAAATCGGCCGCCGCACTCATATGAGCGCGCGCTTTGCGCCGGTCAGATCCCCACCATCGATCCGTAATGGCCTTGACGATCCGTCCGGCTGCGCGCCCATCCCCGTAGACTGACGACGGGACGCGAGCGGCGGACAGGGTTGCATGATCATCCAACAGCGCGCTGACCGCCGCGACAATGTGCTCCTCTTTGGTCCCGACGATCCGTCCGTGGCCCGTCAGCAGGGCTTCCGGCCGTTCGGTATTCTCGCGTAATACGAGCAGTGGCGTACCGAGCGCAGTCGCCTCCTCCTGCACACCACCCGAGTCGGTCAGCACAGCCGCAGCCTGAAGAAGTAACTGCACGAATTCCGGATAGCCCAGGGGTGCGACCAGATGAATATTCTTCAGCCCGCCGAGCGTTTCGAGGGCGGTTTCCGCCAGCGACGGATTTGGGTGCAACACAAAGACGATCTCGCAATCGTCACGCTGCGCAATGCGACGTATTGCAGAACAGATTCCGGCAAATACAGCTCCCCAGCTCTCCCGGCGGTGACAGGTCAGCAGCAATAGCGGGCGACCAGGGGTTACGCGGGTGATCGGTAGCAGATTCGCCGGCATGGTCTGCCGGATATAGTTCAGTGCATCGATAACCGTATTGCCGCAAAGGATGATGTTTGGTGCATCGATGCCTTCGCCGCGCAGATGGTTCGCTGCGGACTCGGTGGGCGCGCAATGCAGATCGGTGAACAGGGCAATGGCGCGTCGGTGCGCCTCTTCCGGAAACGGCAGGCGACGATTTCCACTGCGCAGCCCGGCCTCGACATGGACCACCGGGATCCCGGCATACGCCGCAGCCAGAGTGCCCGCAAAAGCACTGGAAGTGTCGCCTTGAACGACGATGACATCAGGTCGCGCCTCGTCGATCGCCGCCTGTACACCGATCAGCAGTGTTCCGCATAAACGCGACAGCCCATGCCCGTTGTCGGTCGTCTCGATCATCCGGTCCGGCGTCAGACCGAAGAAGCTCAGCGTCATCGGTGCCCATTGGACGTGTTGACCGCTACACCAGATGCTGGCGGTAATGCCTGGTGAGGCGCGCAGCGCCAGAACGACTGGCGCAAGCTTGATAGCCTCGGGACGCGTGCCGACGATAAGCGCGACATTCAGTCGCGGCGCCTTGCGCCTCGATGCTGCCAACCGTTCCCCGCGACAGCTCTGCATGATCATCGCGCCGATGTCGTTCTGCCATAACCACAGGCCATTGGTTTGTCCGACGAAGCTCGACTCCCCGCCCAGGGCGCCGTTCGGCACGAAACCTGCTGCCAGTCCCAGGGCGAACACGCCGGGCACGGGATGGAGCGACTGATCCACCACTCGGCACTCGCGATCGACCAGAGCTGCGCCGCGGGCGGCGTGCGCGGCAAGCAGGATCGGCTGCCCGTCTGAGTCGAGCAGACGAAGCCCGCGCGGGCGGTAGCCCAGGGCCGCAATGACCAGGTCGGCCTCGTCCAGGATGCGCCAGGCTTCCGACTGGTCACCATCGCCCGTCAGCCCATGCAATCGTAACCGTGGTTCCGGCGGAGCGTCGCCGATGCCAAGAGCCCTTCTGGCCAACTCGCGAGCATCGAGCCGGAAACCGGCCAATCGGAACAGTCGATGCGTCCGAGGGCAGACATCGTCCAGGGTGAAATCCGTGTAACCATCCGCCAACGCGGCCTCGATCGTGGGATAAAAAATGCGCAGCGGACGACGATGCAGCAGCGACACGGCCTGTTTCGCGAAGGCAATGCCTGTGGCTTTAGCGAGTAGCAGGTTCGCGCTGGCCAGCGCGCTGTGCGAACTGCCGATTATGGCGACTTTCGGATTCTGGCAGTCCGCCAACCGCGTCGCGATACGTGCTGCCCCTCCATGCGCAAGAACCTCGCTGGAGAGCATGATGCTGTCCGCCAGCGCGGGCATCAGCGCACGACCGCCAATCCGTTCGGCCGCGATGTCTTCGATGCGCTGCTCGGCGCCGGTCGCAAGGACAAGACGCTCGGAGACTATTTCGCGCGTCTGGCCATCCGGACCAATGACTCTGGTCGACCATTTCCCGTCGGATAACCTGCGACTGAGTTGCGCCTCATGCGCGGTAAGAACGACCGCGCCACAGGACAGCAGAATGTCCTGCATGGTCCGCCCGAGCACGGCAAGGAACGCTGCGACCGCCGGCAGGGGCGCCGCGCCACCGGCGAAGGCAGCGAGCCGGACGGCGGTCTCATGGTCCCGCAAAGCGCACAGCCGAGGCTCTACTCCATGCGACAGACACTCCAGGAACGCCTCGGCGAGTGTATCGGACCCGATTGCGTGCTCTGACAACGCGCCCGTGCCAATCTGCGAAGCGCGCTCCACGACAACGATTCCCTGCGCGGCGACGTCCGCGAGGACACCATGACGCGCAGCCCAGACCAGGGGCGCCAAGCCCGCCGGACCGGCACCGACAAACACCACTTTCACACAGACTGGCAGAGTAAGTCTCCCATCCCTAAAATCAGTTCCATGCTCGTTAAATTCCAAAGTCGCTGCAAGTTGAAAACCGTGACGTACACGTGAATTCGCGCGCAAACGCTGAAGGACTCCGATGGACCGATTGCTGGGGCGCTCTGGGACGATCAGGCTGCTCGGCCTTGAACTCGCAGATATCTCGCTCCCAGAAGTCGCCGAAGCGCTGGCGCGCCGGCCGGCGAGGCTGCCCTTTTCCTATGTAGTTACTCCAAACGCGGATCATTTCGTGCGACTCGGTCAGCAACGTGACCGCCTGCTACCCTATTATCTTGCCGCAGGCGCCTTGTTGCTGGACAGCCGGGTCGTCCGAAGGCTTGCTCGCCTGCTGGGGCTTCGCGTTCCGCCCGTCGTTACCGGCAGCGATCTCACGGCGCAACTGCTCAAGCAATGGATCACGCCCGATGAGCCGGTCACCATCATCGGCACCACCCTGGAATCCGTGGCGCATCTGGTGCGCGCCTTTTCCCTCACGCAGGTCGCACATTTCGCCCCGCCGTTCGGGTTCGAGTCGGACCCACGTCTTATTGATCAATGCGTTGAGTTCGTGCGCCTGCATCCCGCGCGCTTCGTTTTCCTGGCCTGCGGCGCCCCGCGTCAGGAGCTGCTGGCTCACCGGATTGCCGAGAGCGGCGGCGCTTCCGGGATCGGTCTTTGCATTGGCGCTGCGATCGACCAGATCGGGGGCATCGAAACGCGTGCCCCGCCGTGGATGCGCTCAGCCGGTCTCGAATGGTGCTGGCGCATCTCGCGCGAACCCAAACGGCTCGGCATGCGATATCTGCAGGACGTTGCCATCATCCCAGCCCTGATCCGGGAGCGCATGCGCGGCCTGGTCACTTGACATATCGGTGCCGGGCGAGCTGTCGACCACGACACCGGCACCGCGGATATCCCTTGACTTGTATAGGTGAACCGATTCGCTATGCGGCGGCCGAACAATATGTGAGGCTGCGGTTCGCCTGCCAATGAACAACCTTGTGCCAATCCTACTCGTCATCCTGGCAATCCCGGCGACACTGTCCTGTGGGTATCTGATGCTGCTGACGCTGCTGTCAGCAAAACCACGACCTCAGCTGCCTACCTCGAAAGTCTTGCGCTTCGATCTGATCGTTCCAGCGCACAATGAGGCACCCATCATCGCGCGGGCCATCGCCAGCCTGCAGCGCATCGATTGGCCCGATGATCGCTTCCGAATATTGGTAGTCGCGGACAATTGCACCGACGCCACCGCCGATATTGCCAGTGCCAGCGGAGCCGAGGTCCTGGTTCGCAATGACCCGACCAGCCGCGGGAAGGGTTATGCCTTGCAATACGCCTTCAATGTCAGCCGAGCCAGGCAATGGGCCGATGCCGTGGTCGTGGTCGATGCCGATTCCGACGTGTCTTCGAATATTCTCGAAGCGTGCGCCGCCCGAATCGAATCCGGCGCGCAAGCCGTGCAAGCGCACTATGGGGTGCGAAATTCGATGCTGTCCTGGCGCACACGCCTACTGACCATCGCCACGACGTCGTTCATGATGGTTCGCTCGCGTGCCCGCGAAAAGCTGAGGCTGTCGTGCGGTATCCGGGGCAATGGCTGGTGTGTGACACATCGATTGCTCGCCCTGGTACCTTATCGCGCATTCTCCCTTGCGGAAGACGTGGAATACGGTATTGCACTGGGTCTTGCCGGGTATCGCGTCGCCTACGCCGACGAGGCGCACGCCTACTCAGATATGGTCACCAGCGAGCACATCGCGCGAACGCAACGCCAGCGCTGGGAGAATGGTCGATTCCAACTGGTTCGCAGCAAGACGTTGCCGCTGCTGGCAGCTGCAATGCGGCTCCGAAGCGCTCAGTGTCTCGACCTCGGCCTCGATTTATTAGTGTTACCGTTGTCCTATGTGGTACTGAATGTGTTGGCAGTGGCGATTCTGTCGGTCCTCGGATATTGGCAGCAAACCACGTCCGTCGCGTTCGTGTGGGTCGCCATCACCTGTTGCACGTTCCTGGTGCTTTACGTGGGCCGCGGGTGGCAGCTCAGCGGCATCGGCGTTCAGGGATTATTGGATCTATCCGGCGCGCCCTGGTTTCTAATCTGGAAGCTATGCCTGAACCTGCGCCGCCGCGCAGCTGGTGAATGGGTGCGCACCCAACGCGAAGAGCATTAGCAGAACGCTCCGACTCTGCAAGATTCCACCTTGTTGCTCCTTGATATGGTGAGTAGCTGGGACCATCGTGGGTTTCATCGGTTCACCCTCGATGCCGCCAGATCCGGTGCTCGAAAAATCACCTTGCCAGCTCGAATGGTATAACTCACGCGCGAGAACGCGGAAATATCGGCGCCGGGGTCGCCCCGGAAAATGGTGAGATCTGCATCCATTTTTACGGCGATACGCCCGCTATGGCCGGCAAAGCCAAAGCGGCGTGCGGGGTTGGTGGTCAACGATGCGAGGATCTGGCGAAAGCTCATGCCGGCACGCTGCATGAGCGTGAACTCCTCAGAGGTGTCAAAGTGATAGATATAGCCGACATCCGTTCCGAACAGGATGTCACCGCCGGCGGCGCTGTAGGTGCGTAGTCGAGCAACCGCACGCTCTACAAATCTCTGGTGCGCGTCCAGGGGAGCACCGCCCTTCTTTGCCTCAACATCAAACAGGGTAAGCGTAGGAATGAGCGCCATGTGCGCCGCTCGCATGCGTCCGACGAGCGCCCGCGGCCATAGCTCTTCGTCCGAGGTCACATGGGCAAGCGCGTCGGCGCCACTGTCGAGTGCAATGCCGACCCCGGCCCGGTTTGAGGGATGTACAAAGACCGGCCGGTGCAGGCGATGAGCTTCCTGAACGATGGCCCGCGCGCGCTCCAGAGGCATCCGTAAGACGTCATCACGCTCGATCGAACCAGCGAATATCTTGATGCCATCCGCACCGTCACGAATTTCCAGCTGAACCCGCTCAACGGCCGCGGCCATAGTGGGGTCATCGGGAAGGATGATTCTGTTGTCATCGAGATATTTCACGACGTAACTGGGAACGCCGTGCACAGGAAAAAACGGTTCGCCAGTCGTGAGAATGCGCGGGCCGAGGATCTCCCCGCTCGCGATGCGAGCCCGAATGGCATTGGTGTTAGCTAGTATCGAGGCAATATCGAAGACGGTGGTGAAGCCCCAGCGAGTCAGCATGTCCTCTAGCGCGGCTGAGCTGGGTCCCCGTTTTTTCATCGGCATGCAACAGCTCTACCGGAAGCATATGAACGTGGCTGTTCCAAAGACCGGCGGTGACCGTCATCCCGGTGCAGTCGATGACGGCAGCGGTACTCGGGTAGGCCGCTTTCGACGCCGTACGCCGTAGCGATGCAATGCGGCCATCCTGTACGACAACTAATGCGTCATCGAGCCTTGGAGCTTCCGGCGACGGATATACCCGTGCATGCGCTAAGATAAGTTCCGATGCGTGCGTGCCAACTATGCCGCACGCCAGTTGCAGCAAGCATGTGGCCAGGATGGTTCTAAAGCGCATCAAGGGTCCGCCAACCGATTGATCAGACAGGCGGCGGGTTGCGCTCCCCAAATTGCCGCTGGTGCCAGTACGGATACGCCGGCGTCACATCGCTGGCAGCGTTCAGTCGCTGCATCTGATCGGCGGTCAGGCTCCAACCGACAGCGCCCAGGTTCTGCTTCAACTGCTCCTCGTTGCGGGCGCCGATGATGATGGTAGCGACCGTCGGCCGTTGCAACAGCCAGTTCAGCGCGATCTGCGGCACGCTCTTGCCGGTCTCGGCGCTGATCTTGTCGATCGCATCGATCACGCGATAGAGATAGTCCTCCGTTACCGGGGGTCCAAACTGGGCCGTCTTTGGCAGGCGGCTGGTTTCTGGCAACGGCTGGCCGCGGCGGATCTTGCCGGTCAGGCGCCCCCAGCCGAGCGGACTCCAAACCACTGCGCCCACGCCCTGGTCCACGCCGAGCGGCATCAGCTCCCACTCATAGTCGCGGCCCACCAAAGAGTAGAACGTCTGATTGGCGACATAGCGCGGATAGCCATAGCGATCCGCCACGGCGAGCGACTTCATCAGGTGCCAGCCGGAAAAGTTGGAGACGCCGACATAGCGGATCTTGCCCGCACGCACCAGCGTGTCGAGCGTCGAGAGCACTTCCTCGGGCGGCGTCAGTGCGTCGAATCCATGCAATTGGAACAGGTCGATGTAGTCGGTTCCCAGTCGACCCAGAGCCTTCTCCACCGCGTCTATCAGGTGATAGCGCGAGGAGCCGACGTCGTTGAGTGCCGTGCCGCTGCGGAAGGTAGCCTTGGTCGAGATGATCAGGCCATCGCGCGGGCGACCCTTGATCGCACTACCGAGCACCTCTTCTGAACTGCCCGCCGAGTAGATGTCGGCGGTGTCGAACATATTGAGTCCGGCCTCAAGGCAGATATCGACCAGGCGACGCGCTTCCAGCGCATCGCTGGCGCCCCAGGCCTGGAAGAACTCCCCTTTGCCGCCGAATGTGCCGGCGCCAAAGCTCAGGACAGGAACATTGAAGCCCGATGCGCCAAGTCTGCGAAATTCCACTGGGTTGCTCCTTGAATTGAATGTACGTAGGTCGCTATCGCTGCCACGGCGCGGCAGCCTCGGCATCGATACCATAGCGCTCGATAGCCTGCGACACCGATTCGCGGGAACGTTCGCCCATTTGTGAGAGTGTTGACAGCGTTGCCACCACGATCGAGTGGCGGTCGACCTCGAAGAAGCGCCGCAGCGCCGGACGGTTGTCGCTGCGGCCAAAACCGTCGGTGCCCAGTGCGACCAGCCGCGCCTCGATATAGGGGGCGATGAGCTGCGGATACGCGCGCACATAGTCGGTCGCCGCGATCACCGGCCGCGCGCCGGGCAGCTGCTGTGCCACGTGGCTGCGGCGAGCCGGCTCAAGCGGATGCAGCCGGTTCCAGCGCGCCGCCTCCGCCGCCTCGCGCGCCAGCTCGCTGAAGCTCGTGACGCTGTGCACGTCGCTGCCGACGTTCCAGTCCTGCGCCAGCAGCTCCGCCGCGGCGATGACTTCGCGCAGGATCGCACCCGAGCCCAGCAGTCGCACCGGCGCCTGGGTCTTTTTCGCCGCCGTCGCTGGGGTATAGGTGGCATACCGGTACATGCCCTGGATGATGTCGCCGCCAACGCCCGCGGGCATCGAAGGCTGGGCATAGTTCTCGTTCATCATCGTGATGTAATAGAACTCGTCCACCTGCTGTTCCAGCATGCGACGCATGCCATGGTCCAGAATCAGCGCCAGCTCGTAGGCGAACGCGGGATCGTAGGCACGGCAATTGGGCACGGTCGCCGCCACCACATGGCTGCTGCCATCCTGATGCTGCAGTCCTTCGCCGCCGAGCGTGGTGCGGCCAGCCGTGGCGCCGAACAGGAAGCCGCGGGTGCGCTGGTCGGCCGCCGCCCATATCAGGTCGCCGACGCGCTGGAATCCGAACATCGAGTAATAGATATAGAACGGCAGCATCGCGAGGCCATGCACGCTGTAGGCGGTGCCCGCGGCGACCCAGGAGGACAGCGCACCGGCCTCGGTGATGCCCTCCTCCAGCAGCTGTCCGTTCTTTGCTTCCTTGTAGAACAGCATCGAGCCGGCGTCCTCCGGCTGATACAGCTGGCCGACCGGCGAGTAGATGCCGATCTGGCGAAACAGATTGTCCATGCCGAAGGTACGTGCCTCGTCGGCCACGATCGGCACGATGCGCGCGCCCAGCGTCCGGTCACGCAGCAGGCTGCCGAGCATGCGCACCGCCGCCATCGTGGTCGACATCTCCTTGCCATCCGCCGCCAGGGCGAACTGCGCGTAAGCCGCAAGCTGAGGCACCGCCACCGGCGCGCATTCTCGCCGGCGTGCCGGTAGCGCGCCGCCGAGCGCCGCGCGGCGTTCCGCCAGGTAGTCCAGTTCCCGGCTGTGTTCGGGCGGCCGGTAGAAGCGCAGCGCTGCGACGTCGTCGTCGGACAGCGGCAGCTGGAAGCGGTCGCGGAACGCCTGCAGCGCCGCGACATCCAGCTTCTTCGCCTGATGCGCGGTCATGCGCGACTCGCCGACGCCGCCCATGCCGTAGCCCTTCTTGGTCTTGGCCAGGATGACGGTGGGCTGGCCGCGGTGACTGCGCGCGGCTGCGAAGGCGGCATACAGTTTGCGCAGGTCGTGGCCGCCGCGCTTGAGCGCATCGATCTCCCCGTCGGTCATATGCGCGACCAGCGACTGGATTTCCAGGTCCTTCTTGAAGAAGTGCTCGACGTTATAGGCGCCGTCCCTGGCGCCGAGATTCTGGTATTCACCGTCCACCGTCGCCGCCAGCCGGCGCAGCAGCGCGTGCTGGGTATCACGGGCGAACAGCGCGTCCCACTCCGATCCCCACAAAACCTTGATGACGTTCCAGCCGGCGCCGGCGAACAGCGACTCGAGCTCCTGGATGATCTGGCCGTTGCCGCGCACCGGTCCGTCGAGCCGCTGCAGGTTGCAGTTGATGACGAAGGTAAGATTATCCAGCCGCTCGCGCGCGGCAAGACTGAGCGCGCCGATCGATTCCGGCTCGTCCATCTCACCATCGCCAAACACGCCCCAGACGCGCCGCTCGCCGCTATCCAGCAGCTCGCGATGCGCCAGATAGCGCATGAAGCGCGCCTGGTAGATAGCGCTGATCGGACCAATCCCCATCGAGCCGGTGGGAAACTGCCAGAAATCCGGCATCAGCCACGGATGCGGGTAGGAACACAGCCCGCCGCCCTGCACCTCCTGGCGAAAGTTGGCGAGCTGCTGTTCGCTCAACCGACCCTCCAGAAATGCGCGCGCGTACACGCCCGGTGCCGAATGCGGCTGGAAGTACACCAGATCGCCGCCGCCGCTGCCGCCGGGGCCATCGTCGTCGCGCGCCGCCTGGAAGAAATGATTGAAGCCGACCTCGAAGATCTCAGCCGCCGAGGCGTAGCTGGCGATATGACCCCCGAGTTCGCCGTAGGCCTTGTTGGCGCGCATCACCATCGCGAGCGCGTTCCAGCGCATGATCGCAGTCAGGCGTTCCTCGAGCGCCAGATCCCCCGGATAGATGCCCTGGCGCTCGAGCGGAATGGTGTTGCGATAGGCGGAGAATGGCGCCGCCGCGGCCACCAGCCCCAATTCCTTCGCGTGTTCGTCGAGCTGCCGCAGCAGGAACAGCGCTCGCGATGCGTCCTCGGCGCGAATCACCGCATCGAGGGATTCGATCCAGTCGCGCGTCTCCTGCGGATCAGCGTCGGGTGCATCACCAGCGACCGGCGCGGCCACTCCTCGATCCGGTCCGATCATGCGTCTCTCCCCGTGGATTCAAGTGCACATCCTCAGGCAGCCGCACGAATATGCCAAGATCCGTTGACCCTGGATTGGTGGGTGTTCCCGATCGCGTCGGTGAAACGAGCGCGACTCGGGAACCCCACCCGATGACGATGTAGCGGTCGCGCGCTACTTCTTGGTCAGGGCGCCCGCGAGCTTTCCGGAGAACAGGCCAAAGAAAGCTCCAATCACCAATGACACGATCAGCAGGATCAGTGGGTTGGCAATGGAACCTGATGTCAGATTCTTAAGCGGGCCAATGCCCGGATCGGCCGACGGTTGATGCAGCGAATAAGCAACGATCGCCGCGTAACCGTAGACGTTCGCTGGAACCACTGACAGCAGGTCGATCGAAGCGACGATGACCAGGAAGAACACCGTGACCCCTACCAGGATCGCGGGCCATGCTACACCGAGGGCCGGGACCGAGGTGTTGACTACCAGCAACAGGACAATCCAGCCGATCAATGCGCCATAGCAGGTGCCGACGATTGTCCTGGTCAGTGCCTTATTGTCGGCGCCACTGTGGAAGTAGCAGCCCCATGCAATGAACCCCGCCCACACCAGGACGTAACCGCTCAGTGGTCCGAGTGCGAGGTAAGCCCAGATTGCCCCGAGAACAGCGATGCTAAGCGCTAGCGCCACTAACTGTTTCATGCTTCTATCTCCTAGTCGCGAGGAGTTTTTTGATTATCGACACGGCACTGCGGATGAAGTGCTTCCCCGCTTATTTTGTTAAACCGCAATTCATACTAGCATGCGTTTGCATCGCCTACTATGACGCGGGTGCCGCCGATGCGGCGACCGAGGCGCGGCGGCAAACCTGGGTCGAGCAGGCCAGCGCAGGTCTTGATGCGCGCGCCATCGCTGCGCTTCATCGCATCGCCGGCACAGATCGCCGCCTGCTTGCTGTGCGCGCCTACCTGCGCGCCGGCGACTCGCTGGATGCACGCTGGAGCTGGAGCCAGGATGAAATCTCGGCCTATGCGTCTACCCCCGAAGGGGCAGCGGCGGCGGCCGACATCGACGCGGTGTTGGCGGCATTTGCCGCCGCTAATCCCGGCTTCACGCTGCGGGTCAACCGCATGCCGCGTAGCCTGGAAGTTCAGCTGGCACGCTGGAACGATAATCCATCGGTCAGCGTGGTGGCAGCCGCACTGGTGCGTTCGCTCGAGCAGCGGTTCGGTTCGAGCGCCGGTGCACCCGATGCGGCCGCCGTGCGCGGCGCGCTGATGAACTGGACGCCAGGCGTCGCCGCCCCGCTGGCCGCGCCCGGCCTATCCGCGCACGGTCAGGCGCGCGCATTCGATTTCCAGGTCGAGCACCATGGCCGGGTGATCGCCGGCATTGAATCTGCGTCGGCGCAGCGGCAGTGGGATGCAGCGGGCTGGACGCACAAGCTGCATGCCGCGGTGATCGAGGCGGGTGGCCATTTTAGCGGGCCACTCGCGTCCCCCTATGAGCCATGGCACTACGCCTACACGCCGCCAGCTGCGCCCTGAGATTCAGACCGGTCCGGGCGAGCGCACATGCTCCGGCCTCACCCCCAGGCCGATGAGCTGCGCCGGCCAGCGCCGCAGCCAGGCACTGTGGTCGAGCAGCTGCAGGAACCACGGCGGCGTCAGGTCGCGCATCGCGCCTGACACCGCGGGCTTCAGCACCCGATCCTGCACCGCTACCTGCATGCGCTGGATGACTTTGACCGGAAACAGGCGACGCTGCTGCACCAGCTCAAGGTCCCGATCCGTCAGTGCGCCGCGCTGCAGTTTGCCGGCCAGCAGATTAGCGGTTGCCACCGCGTCCTGGATCGCCAGGTTGATCCCCACGCCACCGACCGGAGACATCGCGTGTGCGCAGTCACCGATGCACAGCAGCCCCGGCTTGCACCAGGTCGTCAGCCGATCGACGCTGACGCTGAGCAGCTTGAGGTCATCGAAGGACTGCAGCTCGTGCACGCGCCCGGTGAGGAAATCTGCGGCTCCGGCCACTGTGCGCCGGAACGCTTCGATGCCGCTGGCATGCACCTGCCCGATGGCGCCCTTGGCGATCACGAACGCGCACTGCCAGTAGCTGCTGCGGTCAATGGTGATCAGCATCGTGTCGCGGCCAAGCCGCCCGAGGACCTGCCCGGGGTCGCCCGGCTGTCTCGACACACGGAACCACAGCACGTCGATCGGCGAGCCCAGATCCTGGACCTTCAGCCCCGCTGCCTGGCGCACGGTGGACGATCGGCCATCGCACCCTATGACCAGGCCGGCGCGCACCTGCAGCGCGCCCCCGGGCGTTGTCGCCTCGACGCCCACTACGCGCCCGCGCTCCTCGATCAGTGCGGTCACCTGCGTCTGCATGAGAATTCTGAGCGCGGAGAAGCGGCGGGCTTTTTCCGCCAGGAAGTTGAGAAAATCCCACTGCGGCATGAAGGCGATGTACCTGCAGGCCGCCGGAATGTGTCTGAAATCGGCAATCCTGACGCTACGGCCGCCGATCTCGGCGCGCAACTGGTCGATTTCCGAGTGCGGCAGTTGCAGGAAGTCCTGCAGCAGTCCCAGCTCGTGCATGATCTGCATGGTGGACGGATGCACGGTATCGCCGCGAAAGTCGCGCAGGAAGTCGGCGTGCTTCTCCAGCACGCAGGTATCGATGCCCGCACGCCCGAGCAGATAGCCGAGCATCATGCCGGCCGGCCCGCCGCCGACGATGCAGACCTGCGATTCGATCATCAGATCGCCGGGCGGATCTCCAGCGCATCGATGCGCTCGCGATAGAAGGCCAGGTAGCCGGCGATGCTGGCGACCGCCGGGTACGGCGCCTCATAGCTCCATACCGCATTCACCGAGCGCTCGCCACCGAGCGGAATGCTGAAGTGGCAGCACTCGCCCTTGTAGGGGCAATAGGTCGCATGGCTGGTGCGTTCGAGCAGCGTCATGTCAACGTCGCTGCGCGGCAGGTATTGGGTCGGGGCGTAGGCTGCTTCGCGCAGCGTGAGTGCCGCGGGCGTGTCGGCGATCACGCGACCGCCGGCTGTCACCACGACACGGCCCGCGCTTGCCTCGATCGATATCGGGTGTTCCGGGCCCGGCAACCTCGGGTGTCGGTCTGGCATCGGTGGCACATCGTGGCGCGCGGCGAATTCCAGCGCCGGCGGATTCTAGCCCAAAAGGCAGCAGCCGAATATGCGCTGATGGCCGGCGCGCGATTGTGTGACGGCCGTCACTTCCTGCCCGATTCACCTTCCGTCGTTGCCGATTTGAGAGTCGCGCAAGGTTGAGATCGGCAAGGATTATTTAGTCTGGCGGGATGATGATACGCCCCAAGGTGATTGCGCTGGTCGCCTGCATGCTGGTCGTTCTGGGCATCGTCCAGATCGTCGTCGAGCAGCACATTCTGATGCCGAGTTTCGCGGAACTGGAGCGCGACGATGCGCGCACCGCCATGCGCCGCATCGACTATGCGCTCGACGTTACGCTCGAACGGCTGGCGCTGTCGGCCGGGGACTGGGGCAACTGGCAGGACACCTATCGCTTCGTGGCCGACCATAACCGCGATTACGTTCAGGCCAATGTCACCACGGTCGGGCTCAAGCAACTGCAGGTCAACGCGATGCTGGTGATCGATCTCGATGGCAAGTTCGTGATGTCGAACACGCTCGACCTTACCTCGGAACAGCCCCTGGACATCGATTTTGCCTCAGCCAGCGCACTGCCGCCCGATTTCCCCTGGCGCGCCAATCTGCGCGCCGGCCACGCCGCCCGCGGCTTCCTGCAAACCAACCAGGGAATCATGATGATCGCCGCCGCACCGGTGCTGGATGGCAACGGCGGCGGACCGGCGCGCGGCATGGTGATGCTCGGCCGGCTGCTGTCGGCCACCGAGATTCAGCGCATCGCGGCGCAGGCCCAGGCGCTGCTCTCGATGGTGCCGGCAGGCGACGCGCCAGAAGCGGGCCGGCTGACCGAGACCGAACAGGTCACCCAGGTGTACAGCGCGGTCAACGATGTCTACGGTCGACCGCTGATGGCGCTGCGGGTCGACGTGCCACGGCGCATCACGCAGCGCGGCCAGGCCGCGATCGGCTATGCGTCAATCTGTCTGATCGCGGCTGCCGTGGTCGTGCTGCTGCTGCTGGTGCTGGTGCTGAATCGCGTGGTACTCAAGCCGCTGGCTCTGATGACGCGTCACGCGGTGGCTATCGGTGGCAGCGAGGATCTGTCCGCGCGCCTGGACTTTCAGCGCAGCGATGAAATCGGCCGGCTGGCGCGTGAGTTCGACCGCATGGTCGAGCGCGTCGCCGATTCGCGCCGCCAGCTGGTCGACCAGTCCTTCCAGGCCGGGTTCGCCGAGCTCGCCCGGGGAGTGCTGCATAACCTGGGAAACGCCATGACGCCGATTGGCGTCAGGCTCGCGGCACTGGGCCAGCGGCTGCGGCAGGCGCCCACGGAGCACGCCGAGCAGGCCGCCGAAGAACTGCAGCACGGCGCCACGGACCCCGCGCGCCGCGCGGATCTGGAGCAATTCATGCGGCTGGCATGCGGCGAGTTCGCCCGGACGATCAAGGCGGCGCAGCAGGATGTGGCGGTGCTGACGCGCCAGGCCGGCATCGTGCAGGTCGCGCTGTCGGAGCAGATGCGATCGACCCGCAACGAGCACGTGATCGAGTCGGTGCGCCTGCCGGAACTGATCGCGCAGGCACTGGAGGTGGTGCCTGATACCTGTCGCCAGCGCCTGGTCATCCAGGCCGATGAATCGCTCGGAAAGGTCGGCGTGGTGCAGCTGGCCCGTACGGTGCTGCGACTGGTGCTGCAGAACCTGATCATCAACGCGTCGGACGCGGTGCGCGACGCCGGCAAGGACCGGGGCGTGCTGCGCATCTGCGCACGCGTCACGCGCGATGCGGATGGTGAGCACCTGCACCTGCAGTGCCAGGACGACGGCGTCGGCATTGCAGCCGGCAACCTCGATCGGGTGTTCGAAAAGGGATTTTCTACCAAGTCCGGAGGCAGCAACTACGGCATCGGGCTGCACTGGTGCTCGAATGCAATCGGCGCGCTCGGCGGACGCATCTGGGCCGCGAGCGACGGCCCCGGACTGGGCGCATCCATTCATCTGCGGCTGCCGCTGGTCAGCCGCAACAGCGAACCCGGCGTGCAAGCCGCGTGAGGTCATCCGTGTCAGATCAAAAGCGAACCCCGATTCGAGTCCTGGTCGTCGATGATGAAGATGAGGTACGGGACGCCTACCGGCAGGTGCTGCTGGAAGCGGATGTGAACCGCGATTTGGCGGCGTTTCGTGAGCTGCGTACACGCCTGTTTCGCAAGGACGAGGCGCCGGCTGCAGACCCGCAGGCCGCGCGCGGCGCCACCTTCGATCCGCAGTTCTGCGACAGCGCGGAGGCGGCCGTCGCAGCGGTGAAGGCGGCGCTGGCGCAGGAGCAGCCGTTCGCCGTGGTTTTCCTGGATATGCGCATGCCGCCCGGTCCGGACGGGGTGTGGGCGGCGGCGCGCATCAGGGAGCTGGATCCGGCGATTGAGATCGTCATCTGTACTGCCTATTCCGACGTCGATCCGTGCGAAATCGGCGGCATCGTGCCGCCGGAGGAAAAACTGTCGTACCTGCAGAAGCCGTTTCATCCGCACGAAGTGCGGCAGATGAGCATTGCGCTGGCGAGCAAGTGGCGCGCCGAACGCAGTGTCGTCAAGCTCGCCTATTTCGACGCCCTCACCGGCCTGCCGAACCGCGAGCAGTCGCGCAACCGGCTGGTCAGCGCCATCGAGGCCGCCCGGCAGCACGAGCGCACGCTGGCGGTGCTGTATCTTGACCTGGACAACTTCAAGCGCGTCAACGACACGCTGGGGCATGCGGTCGGAGATGAGCTGCTGCGCGTGGTGGCCGCGCGGCTACGCAGCTGCCTGCGCTATGCCGACACCAGGGGTGCGGACAGCACAGCGATCGCAAGACCCGGCGACCTGGCACGGCTGGGTGGCGATGAGTTCATGGTGCTGTTGCCCAGCATTCGCCAGCCGATCGATGCCGGTGCGATTGCTGAACGGATCATCAGTGCGCTGCGCGAGCCGCTGCAGCTGGCGATGAATTCCGTCGTCATCACACCCAGCGTCGGCATCGCGGTGTTCCCGAACGATGGCGCGGACGCGGACACGCTGCTGCGCAACGCCGACCTGGCCATGTATTTCTCCAAGCGCAAGAGCCCGGGCACGTATTCGTTCTTCGATCCCGCAATGAACGCAAGCGCGCTGCACCGCTTCACCATTGAAGACAAACTGCGCGGCGCGATGCAGCGCAACGAATTCAGCCTCAACTACCAGCCGCTGTTCGACATTCGCACCGGCCGCGTATCGGGCATGGAGGCGCTGCTGCGCTGGACCAATGAACAGCTGGGCGTCGTGCCGCCGTCGGAATTCATCTCGGTCGCGGAGGAGACCGGGCTGATACTGCCGATCGGCGAGTGGGTGCTGCGCAGCGCCTGCGCCCAGGCGAAAGCCTGGCACGACGAGGGCCTGCCGCTGATCCGCATGTCGGTCAATGTGTCCGGCCAGCAGTTCGCGCTGAGCGAATTTCCGAGCATGGTGGGCGCGATCCTGCGCGAAACCGGCCTGGATCCCTCGAAGCTGGAACTGGAGATCACAGAAACGCTGATCATGAACGACGAGGCCTGGGCGGAAAAGGCGATCAATCAGCTCAAGGCGCTGGGTGTCGCGCTCGCGATCGACGATTTCGGCACCGGCTACTCTAGCCTCGCGCGGCTGCGTCGCTTCGCCGTCAACCGGCTGAAGATCGACCGCTCGTTCGTGACCAGCCTCAACGAGTGCAGCGACGATCGCGCCATCGCCGCCGCCATCATCGCGATGTCGCGCTCGCTGCGCATCGACGTGACGGCCGAAGGCGTTGAGAACATCTCGCAACTGATGTTCCTGCAGGAACACGACTGCCACGAGGCGCAGGGCTACCTGCTGGGAGAGGCGCTGCCGGCAAGCGATGCCGTGCAGCTGCTGCGCCGTGTGGGCGCGGTGCTGGAAGGCAGCCGCACGCAGCGTTTCAAGACGCTGATCGGCTAGAGCGCGCGGCACGCCGCCGGGCGGGCAGCAAAAAGCCCGGGCGACTTGCATCGTCCGGGCCGTTTGTCAGTACATCATGGCGTTGCGCGCCAGGACACTGTCAGTCGAACAATCGGGCGTTACTTGTTCTTAGTGCGACGACCACGGATGACGGCCAGAGAGCCGGCAAGCATCGTCAGTCC
>Ga0181537_10001156_pt1 | contig 24475 bp, 20 predicted proteins | sample PEATcosm2014_Bin_39_FD_119765 | JGI IMG/M metagenome (GOLD analysis project Ga0181537, IMG submission 119765) | Peatland microbial communities from MTU Mesocosm Facility, Houghton, MI, USA - PEATcosm2014_Bin23_10_metaG | ecosystem: Environmental > Terrestrial > Soil > Wetlands > Peat | place...
AGGAACATATCGCGTTCCAGCGCGTCCTCGATCTTCTTCAGCGGTTGGCCGGTATGCTTGACGTAAATCTCGTTCAGCCGCCGCTTCAGATTGAGGATTTCCTGGGCGTGCAACATGATATCGGTCGCCTGGCCTTGGAACCCGCCGGACGGCTGGTGCACCATGATCCGGGCATTCGGCAGCGCAAAGCGGAGGTCCTTGGCGCCTGCGGCTAAAAGCAGCGAGCCCATCGATGCCGCCTGCCCGGTGCAGAGCGTCGAAACGGGCGGGCGGATGAACTGCATCGTGTCGTAGATCGCAAGCCCGGAGGTCACGACCCCGCCGGGCGAATTGATGTACATCGAGACTTCTTTTTTCGGATTTTCCGCCTCGAGAAATAGCAGCTGGGCGACGACGAGCGACGCCACGCCGTCATCGATGCCGCCGGTGATGAAGATGATCCGTTCCTTGAGCAGCCGGGAATAGATGTCGTAGGCCCGCTCCCCGCGGTTGGTCTGTTCGACCACCATGGGAACGAGGTGCTGCATGTAGGTATTAACTGGGTCGCGCATTGGCTCACCTGGTATCGGTCACCTGATCGCTCAGACGGCCACTTTGGATAGCCCCACTGTGGCTTGAGTCGCCGGGCTTGTCGAAGCCGACTTTCGAGATTCTTATTGGTCACGACAACGAACGGCCTGATGCCGCTACATAAGTGCGAAAATCGAACCGGCAAGACGCAGCGACGGGCGACCGGCTCGCCAGCCGCTCACTCCTCGTCTTCTTTGAACAATTCTTCCCGCGAAACCTGCTTGTCGGTCACGTCGGCGAGTTCGAGCAGGAAGTCGACGACCTTGTCTTCGAAGATTGGCGCGCGCAGCGCCGCAAGCGCCCCTGGATTGTTACGGTAGTAATCCCAAATCTGCTGCTCCTGGCCGGGGATCATCCTGGCCTGGGCAACGATGGCCTGGGTCAATTGCTCGTCGGTCACCTTGATGTTGTTCTTCTCGCCGATTTCGGCGAGCACGAGACCAAGCCGCACCCGGCGCTTGGCAATGCCGAGATATTCTTCACGCGCCTTTTCCTCGGTCGTGCCCTCGTCCGCGAAGGTACGCCCTTGCTGCTTGAGGTCGTTCTCGATCTGCGACCAGACGTTATTGAATTCCTCCTCGACCAGCGTCGGCGGAGGATCGAAGTCATGCCGTGCATCGAGCTGGTCAAGCAGCGCGCGTTTGATCTTCTGCCGCGACGCGCCCGCGTGCTCGCGCTCGATACGTTCGCGCAAAGCATCGCGAAGCTTGGCAAGCGATTCGAGACCGAGCGTTGTTGCGAAAGCGTCGTCCATGACCGTCGGACCCGGCGCTTCGACTTTGTTCGCCGTGACCGCAAAGGCCGCTTCTTTGCCGGCAACCGTGGCTGCCGGATAATTGTCCGGAAATTTCACGTTGAAGCTGCGGCTCTCGCCGGACTTGATACCGATGATGTTATCTTCGAAGCCCGGGATGAATTTGCCGGATCCGATATCGATCGGCACGTCGGTGCCGGAGCCGCCTTCGAAGGGCTGCCCGTCGAGCGTGCCCTGGAACGACACGGTAACGCGATCGCCCTTTTCTGCGCCTTCGGTTTTGGCGCTGTACGGGCGGTTCTGTTCGGCAAGCGTCTTGAGCGAATTGTCGATTTCGGCATCGGTCACCGGCGCGGTAAGCCGCTCGAGTTTGATCGTCTTGAAATCGGTGAGTGCGATCGGCGGGACGATCTCCATCTGGACCGTGTAGGAAAGGTCGGACTTGCCCGCGATCACACCTTCGACCGCGCCCTCTTCCGTCGGCAGCACTACTTTGGGCTCGGTGGCGAGCTTTAGGCCCTTATCGCTGACGATTTTGCTGTTGGCCTCGCGCACTGCGGCCTCGATGACCTCGGCCATCGCCGATTTGCCGTAGAGCTTCTTGAGATGCGCGACCGGCACCTTGCCGGGCCGAAAGCCCCGCAATTGCACGCGGCCTTTAAGATCGTCGAGCCGCTCGTTGACCTTCGCCTCGAGGTCGGTCGCCGGTACGACGACGCGGTATTCCCGCTTGAGCCCCGCGGCGGAAGTTTCAGTCACTTGCATCGGCACTACTCTTTAGCGGCGCGAGACTGGCGCATCGCGGCCAAGCTTTGCAGAAACCGCCCGAGTGGTGCGGGCGGAGGGGCTCGAACCCCCACGACTTTCGTCACGGGAACCTAAATCCCGCGCGTCTACCAATTCCGCCACGCCCGCGACGCGCAGGACGGCTCGGTGGCGCGGCTTATATCATGGGGGGCCGGAGCGCCACTATAAAAATAGGCCGGGTTTTAAGGGTTCAAGGCCTCTTTAAGGTCAATAAGCGCCGGTAAACGCGCGGCAGCATTTCAGGCAGATCCTCGGCGATCAGGCCAGGCCCAAAGGCGTTGGCGGCTTCGCCATGGAGCCATACCGCTGCCGATGCCGCCTCGAAAGCTGGCATGCCTTGCGCCAATAGCCCCGCCGTGATGCCGGTGAGCACATCGCCGGCACCGGCGGTGGCGAGGAATGCCGGCGCGTTGGCGGCTATCGAGGCGCGGCCATCGGCCGCCGCGACCACCGTATCGGCGCCCTTGAGCAGCACAGTTGCCCCGGTCATCGCCGCCGCAAGGCAAGCTCGCTCCAGCTTCGATCCAACTTTAGTTTTCTCATCCAAACTACCGAAATAACGTGCGAATTCTCCTTCATGCGGGGTCAGGATCGTCGCCTTACCGGCGCGCGCCTTCAGCGCCTCGGCGAGCCGCCTCGGCGCGTCGGCAAAGCTCGTGAGCGCGTCGGCGTCGAGCACGACCGCACGCTCGCCCGACAACGCCGCAAGCACGAGCTCGCAGGTTGCCTCGTTCACCCCGACGCCCGGACCGAGCGCGACCGCATTGAAACGCCGGTCGCCGAGGAATGCCGTCAGTTCGCTTGCGCCATCGACCGGTCGCACCATGACCGCAAGACTGGCCGCGGCATTGACCGCGAGTGCCTCGCGCGGGCTCGCGATCGTGACCAGCCCTGCCCCGGCGCGCAACGCGCCGCGCGCTGCGAGACGCGCCGCACCGGTCGACCAGGACGGACCGGAAAGAACGACAGCGTGACCGCGGTCGTATTTATGTCCCGTGAGTTTTAACGCCGGAAATTTGCCGGACCACAGCGCCGGAACGTTCTCGAAAGTTTTTGGCGCGATGCGCACGAGAACGGAGTCGGGAATGCCAATATCAGATACCGAAACCGGACCGCAGTGCAGCCGGCCAGGAAGAAGAACGTGCCCGGTCTTTTTCCGGAAGAAAGTCACAGCCTGCGTGGCGTTGACGGCAACACCCATCACTGCGCCTGACGTGCCGTTGATGCCGCTCGGCAAGTCGATGGCGATGACCGGCGCGGCTTGCGCGTTGATGGCCTCGATCATCGCGCGCGCCAAACCCTCCACCGGACGGTCGAGGCCGGCGCCAAACAGCGCGTCGACGATGACGTCGGCTTTGTTAAGTGCGCCAGGCTGGGCGGACTCGGTCGTACCGCTCCACTTTTTGGCGGCAAGCGCCGTATCGCCCTTCAGCTTGGCCGGCTCGCCGACCAGCAGCACTTTCACGTTGTAGCTGCGCTCCAGGAGCAACCGGGCCGCGACAAAACCGTCGCCGCCGTTATTGCCGGGACCGGCGACGACGACGACGCGGCACGACGGCGGCGAGCACGCAACCACCGCGTCGGCGACTGCCTCGCCGGCATTTTCCATCAGCACGAGGCCGGCAATACCGCCGGCAATTGTGAGCCGGTCGGCCTCTCCCATTTCCGCGTTACTGAGAAGTTCGATCATGGTCCTTCGCACCATGCCAAAGGGCCCGGCTTGAGAACATTCCGCCAATGGGCTCGGCCATTGCACCACGTCGCTGATAACTTTATAGGCAGAACGCCTAGTTATAAGGCTGAGGCCTGATGCGAACTCCCGCAGGGGGCATGAGACCATCTCCTAATACGCTGTTTTAACTGCCATTCCCGGCCGTCAATAGCTTGGCACGGGACCTGCTAACCAAGGCACGGTCCCGCGATGATTCCGCTCATCTAAGGGCTGGGAGACGAAACGCGATGAAAAAAATCGAGGCGATCATAAAGCCTTTCAAGCTCGACGAAGTGAAGGAGGCACTGCAGGAAGTCGGTCTTCAAGGCATAACGGTCACTGAAGCCAAAGGGTTCGGCCGTCAGAAAGGCCACACGGAGCTTTACCGTGGCGCCGAATACGTGGTCGATTTTTTGCCCAAGGTGAAGATCGAGATCGTGCTTGGTGACGACATGGTTGAGAAAGCGATCGAGGCGATCCGTCGCGCCGCCCAAACCGGGCGGATCGGTGACGGAAAAATTTTCGTCTCCAACATTGAAGAAGCAATCCGGATCAGGACGGGGGAATCCGGAATAGACGCCATCTAATTGCTGGTCCGCCTGCCGCGCTCGCCGGACGTGAGAAGGAGTGAACCAGTACGCCGAGGCAATCCAACACCAAGAAAGGGTACGCATACCATGACGACGCCAAAGAATGTCATGAAGATGATCAAGGACAGCGACGTTAAGTACGCTGATTTCCGATTCACTGATCCGCGCGGCAAGTGGCAGCACGTTACGTTCGACATCAGCCAGATCGAGGAAGATACGTTCTCCGAAGGCATGATGTTCGACGGCTCGTCGATCGCCGGCTGGAAGGCGATCAACGAATCCGACATGTGCCTGATGCCTGACCCGTCGTCCGCCTGTCTCGATCCGTTTTTTGCCGAGACGACGCTGGTTCTGGTCTGCGACGTGCTCGAGCCGACCACCGGCGAACCCTATAACCGCGATCCGCGCGGCATCGCCAAGCGCGCCGAAGCGATGGTGAAGTCGCAAGGCGTCGGCGACACGATCTATTTCGGCCCGGAAGCCGAGTTCTTCGTGTTCGACGACGTGAAGTACAAGGCCGAGCCGTACAACACCGGCTTCAAGCTCGACTCGGTCGAGTTCCCGAGCAATGGCGATACTGACTACGAGGGCGGCAATCTCGGTCACCGGGTGTGGACCAAGAAAGGCTACTTCCCGGTGCCGCCGCAGGACTCGGTGCAGGACATGCGTTCGGAAATGCTCGCCGCCATGGCGCGCATGAACGTGAAGGTGGAAAAGCACCACCACGAAGTGGCCTCGGCCCAACACGAGCTCGGGATGAAATTCTCCCCGCTGACGATGATGGCCGACCAGTTGCAAATCTATAAGTACTGCATCCAGCAGGTCGCGCAGGTCTACGGCAAGACGGCAACCTTCATGCCGAAACCGGTCTACGGGGACAACGGTTCGGGCATGCACTGCCATCAGTCGATCTGGAAAGGCGGCAAGCCGGTGTTCGCCGGCAACAAATATTCGGACCTGTCTGAAACCTGCCTGTCCTACATCGCCGGCATCATCAAGCACGCCAAAGCGATCAATGCCTTCACCAACCCGACGACGAACTCGTACAAGCGTCTCGTCCCGGGTTTCGAGGCGCCGGTGCTGCTTGCTTACTCGGCGCGTAACCGTTCCGCGTCTTGCCGCATTCCCTACACCACGAACCCGAAGGCCAAGCGCGTCGAAGTCCGTTTCCCCGATCCGCTCGCCAATCCGTATCTCGCTTTCGCGGCGATGCTGATGGCTGGCCTCGATGGCATCAAGAACAAGCTCGATCCGGGCGAAGCGGTCGACAAGGACCTTTACGATCTGCCGCCGAAGGAATTGAAGAAGATTCCGACGGTTTGCGGCTCGCTCCGCCAGGCCCTCGAAGAGCTCAACAAGGACCGCGGCTTCCTCAAAGCCGGCGGCGTGTTCGACGACGACTTCATCGACGCCTATGTCGATCTGAAGATGACCGAAATCATTCGCTTCGAACACACCCCGCATCCGGTCGAATTCGAAATGTATTATTCGGCGTAACCTTGGTGTGAGTATCCTCCCGGCATTGCGGTAGAGCGATGCAAACTTAAAGGGCGCTCCGGCGCCCTTTTTCTTTTGGCGGCGGCGCGCGAAGCGATCCGCATCAGCGCACCAGAATGGGAACCGCGAACGCCCGCACCGGAGGCGTGACGGCAGTCTTGATGTCCGGCGCCAGCGGTTGTTCGGCCGGCGCGGGTGAAACCATCTCGTCGTCGCGCTCGACCCGATTACGCCCGTTGGCCTTGGCGCGATAGAGAAGCGCATCGGCGCGGACAATCAACTGGTCGACCGGGACATCCGGCAGGCCGCAGGCCACGCCGATACTGACCGTGACGGGAATTCCCGGGCTGTCGGGCGCGAGCGCCGCGGCCTCGAATGCGGCGCGCACGCGCTCGGCGGCGATGGAGGCTTCCGCCAAATTGCCCGAGAGGACGGCGACAAACTCCTCGCCGCCGATGCGGCCGATGACATCCTTGGCGCGCATGGTCTTGCGCGCCACCCGCGCAAATAGATCCAGCACCGCGTCGCCGGCTTTGTGACCGTGGCGGTCGTTGACCGACTTGAAGTGGTCGAGATCGAAGGCCAGCAGGCTCACCGGTTTGGCCTGCGGCTTGTTGCCGGCCATCAGGGCCACCGCGGCGGCGAAAAATCCACGGCGATTGAGCAGCGCTGTCAGCGGATCGGTCTCGGCAGCGGTCTTATAGCGGTTGACGGTACGATCCTTGGCGAGGACCAGCACGATGAAAGCCGCGCCGACCACATAGAGCACGCCTTCGATGGCGAAAACCGCGGTCCACCCTGTCGCCAGGCTGCACATGCCGAGGCTCGCCAGCACTACCGGGAACAGAAAGATCGCGCCGTGGAGCGTCGGCACGAACAGCGCCGGCCAGCGCCGCCGCAGCGGTCTGCGCCGCTCGCGCCAGAGTTCGGTGGCGATCATGAAGGTATAAGTGGCAACGATCAGCGAGCTTAAGATGATGCGCGCCGGCGGATAGTGCGGGAACGCCGGCACGACGCAGGCTGAAAGCCAGACTGTCGCGCCGAAGCACATGGCGCCCCAGCGCACCGGCCGGCCGTGGAATACGCGAGCCGCGCTCCAGATCATACCGACGGCGATGAACAGCAGAATATCGGGCAGACCCGACGGGATCGGCGGCGAAACGATGGCATCGAGGCACCACAGCGCGCCGGAGAATCCGCCGATCAGATAGGCGGTCCCCCACCAGGCGAGCGCGTCGATGCGATCCTGCGACCAGGCATACAAGAGGAACAGCCCGAGCAGCACCGTCACGCAGGTTGCGAGTACAAACAGCGTTCCGATGTCGAGCGAGGTCGATGCCTCCGCCAGGCGCGCAAACACGTTCGGATCGCTCCTCGTAGGTAATTTCGCGTACGGGGAATCACTAACACGGATCGTTGTGAACCTGGCGCGACTTCGCCGATCAGGCTTTGCCGAGTATGTCGGCTATCGCGCGGGTTTGCTCAAAAACACCGCGAAAATTGCAGTAGTGAAAATTGTGCGTTTCAAATTTGCCGGACGGCAATTTCCGTCGGCGGCGCGCCGCGTCTTATGACGCAATCCGCCAGCGCCGGCCGCCCGATTGCGGCGCCGCCGCGGCGCGGTCGGGACCGATGATCGGCACGATGGACGGCGCGCCGTGGACCGATTTGGCGTCGGGGATTTCCATTTCGATGCGATTGCGGCCGTTCTCCTTGGCCCGGTACAGCGCCCGGTCGACGATGGACAGGAGATCGGTAACGTTGGCGGCCGGATCGCAGCCAAGCGTCACGCCGGCGCTGACGCTCGGCGTGAGCCGCTCATCGCCAAAATGCGCGGCGGCCGCGGCAAAATTTCGCCGCACCCGGTCGGCAATCGCGTACGCCTCGTCGAGGTCGCCCACCGGAAAGCAGGCGGCGAATTCTTCGCCGCCGATGCGGGCGAAGAGAATGTCGGCGCCGAGCGTCTGCGTCGCGGTCCCCGCGAAGGCCTGCAAAACGGAGTCACCGATCGCATGGCCGAATTGATCGTTGATCTGCTTGAAATGATCGAGATCGAACAGCATCACCGCGAGGGGCTCGCGCTCATCGCCCTGCCCCGCGATCAGGCTCCCGGCACGATCGAGGAAGGCGCGGCGGTTGGCGACGCCGCTCAACGGGTCGACCAGCGAATTGATCTTGTGTTTGAGCTCGGTGCGTTCCTTGGTCATGTTGAGCTGGAGAAATGCCATCACGACAGTGAACAACAGCGTGCCGAAGGCAAGGAGCGCAAACGACAATCCGCTCATCAGCGAATCGCCGCTGAAGCTCGGCGACAACAGTGTCGCCGGCACCCGCGCCAACAGCACCGCGGCGTAAGCCAAGAGCACGATCACCGACGGCCAGCGCGACATCAGCGGCTCGTCGCGGCCGCGCCAAAGTTCCTCGGCCGCGCGCAGCGCCAGGAAAGCCAGCATGGTTGAGACCACGACGACGCGCAGATCGTGATTGGCGAAGGCCGGCAAACGGCAAAGCAGAAGCCAGATCGCCGGCGCGAGCAGCAGCAACAGTGGATAGACCTTGCGTCCGTCGAAGACGCGCGTCCCGCTCCAGATCAGGCTGTAGCCGAGCAACACCAGCGCGTTGGCGAGGTCGCTGGCGACGAAGCCGGGTGCCGTTCCTTGCGACGTCAGCAGTCCAAGCCCGGCGGCGTTGACGATATAGGCGGCGCCCCACCACATCGGGGCGCGGACGCTGCGGTTCTGCAGTCCGGCAAAGACCAGCAATGCCCCAAGCAATGCCGTGATGAACACCGTCACCACGGAGAGTGTTTGGACATCGAGATGCATGAACCGGGACCCGGGCTGGACGCCGGCACACTAGGCGGGAAGCCTTCCGCGCTGGTTACTCGCGTATCGAAAGGCAAGAATAGGATTGCCGCCTGGTAAACCCGAGAAATCCGATTTTATGGATCGTGCGTGGCAGAGCATGGCCTTCCCGCTGCCGCGGCGACGCACTTCAGGCACGCTTTGGACGCGCTTCACTTGCGGCCCCTCCCCACCTAGATTGATTCAAATGCCAGGAGGGTCCGATGGCCTTAACCGCAGAACTCGATACCGCGCCGGATACGATCGAAGCGACGCTGAATTACATCGTCGATGACGGTAACAAGGTTTTCACCATTGTCGCGAGCCCCGGCGGCAGCGATACGCGCTCCGGCGGCACGCCCGATCCGCGCCGCGTCACCATCCATAATGGCCGGCCGCACACGAAAGAGTTCGCGTTGGACCGCAATGGCTTCCGTTTTGTGCGACACGACACCAAGGTCGCCGATTTCTACGATGAAGCCGAAATCAAGCACGACTATTACCCGGAAATGGAAGCGCTGATCAAAGCCGAGAGCGGCGCGAAGCGCGTCGTGGTGTTCGACCATACGCTGCGCACCGCAGATAGCGACCAACGCCAGGCCAAACAGATCCGCGAAGTCGTCAGCCGCGTGCATAATGACTACACCGAATGGTCGGCCCCGCAGCGCGTGCGCGATATTGTCCCCGATGAAGCCGAGGAATTGCTCAAGCGCCGTTTCGCCATCGTCCAGGTGTGGCGGCCGATCCGCTTCCCAGTCGAGACCTACCCGCTCGCCATGGCGGACGCGCAAACGCTGGCACCTTCCGACATGATTATTTCGGAGCGGCGCGCGCCCGGCCGCATCGGTCAGACCTACGCGATCAAATATAATCCGGCGCACAAATGGTACTGGTTCCCGCGCATGCGGCGCGAGGAAGCCTACGTCTTCAAGGTGTTCGATTCGGAAAAAGGCGGCCGCGCCCGCTGGACCGCCCATACCGCGTTCGAGGATCCGACCTCGCCGCCGCACGCTCGCCCGCGCGAGAGCATCGAAATCCGCACGATGGCTTTTTTCTAAGGCAGGCCCGCGGGCTTTCACCCGCGTCTCGGAATGACGATTACCGCTTCGAGAACTGGAAGCTGCGCCGCGCTTTAGCCTTACCGTATTTCTTGCGTTCGACCACGCGCGAGTCGCGGGTGAGGAAGCCGCCGCGCTTGAGCACCGGCCGCAAATCCGGCTCGTGCCGCATCAACGCCTTCGACAGGCCGTGGCGGACCGCGCCGGCCTGGCCCGACAAGCCGCCACCCGACACCGTGCAAACGACGTCGTATTGACCCTGGCGGTTGGAGGCGACGAGCGGCTGCTGGATCATCATGCGCAGCACCGGCCGGGCGAAATAGGTTTCCACCGGCCGGTCGTTGATGACGATCTTGCCGGCGCCCATCTTGATCCACACCCGTGCGACGGCGTCCTTGCGCTTGCCGGTGGCGTAAGCGCGGCCCTGCTTGTCGAGCTTCTGCACATATTGGGGCGGCTGCGGCGCCGCCGCGGGCTTGAGCGTCGACAGCTCTTCGAGCGTCTGTATCGTCTCGGCCATTACGCGGTCCTCTTATTCTTGCGGTTCATCGACGCAATATTGATCATTTCCGGCTGCTGCGCCGCGTGCGGATGTTCGGCGTGCGGATAGACCCGCAAGTTTCCGAGCTGAACGCGTCCCAGCGGGCCGCGCGGCAACATCCGCTCGATTGCTTTTTCGACGATGCGCTCGGGAAATTTGCCGGCCAGGATTGCCTTGGCGCTGACTTCCTTGATGCCGCCGATATAGCCGGTGTGCCTGTAGTAGATTTTCTTCTCAGCCTTGCGGCCGGTCAGCACTGCCTTGGCGGCGTTGATGACGATGACATTGTCGCCGCAGTCGACATGGGGCGTGTAGGTCGGCTTGTGCTTGCCGCGCAGGCGCAAGGCCACCAGCGAAGCGAGCCGGCCGACGACAAGCCCGTCGGCGTCGATCATCACCCACTTCTTTTTCACATCGGCGGGTTTTTCGGAGAAGGTTTTCATGGCCGTATCCGTTTTAAAGGTCCGGCTATTTACCCGCGCGACCTTCGCAGGTCAATCGTATTTCGGGATATTTCTCAAGCTCTTGGCTTAAAGGTACTATATTACTCCCGCGGTATTGAATAGGTCGCGGTGGCGTGCGCCACAAGATCCTCGTCGCCGTCGGAGCGGATAGCGATCTCGCCGACGGCCAAACGTTTGCCGAGCTTCATTAAATGCGCCTCGGCCAACAGATCACGGGCGGCGGGCTTGCGCAGGAAATTGATGGTCAGATTGGTCGTGACCGCGAGCGGCGCCCAGCCGATCGAAGCCAGCACCGCGACATACATGGTGAAATCGGCAAGCGACATCATGGTCGTGCCCGAGAGCGTGCCGCCCGGCCGCAACGCCTTGTCGGTATAGGGATGGCGAAGCCGGCAGCCGCCCATCCAGACATCCTCGATGATGTAGTCGCCCATGGCATGGGACGCTTCCGGGAATTCGGCGCGCAAGCGGTCGATAAGCTCCTTGCGCGACAGTTTCGGCGCCGCCATCTCTTTGCCGTGCGTGTCCATGCCAACTCCCCCTTGCCGGTATTGTCCGATAGAATGGGCCTCACGCGAAAGATGCAAAAGCCGGGTAGGCCTTAAATGAACGCCCAGACCGCTACTGCCGCCGCCGCTGCCCATTCATCGGCGCTGATCTTGCAGCGCGAAGACAAGGGCGGCATCGCCATCCTCACGCTGAACCGGCCCGAGGCGCGCAACAGCCTGTCCGAAGCGATGCTCGAAGCGCTGTCCGATGCGCTCACCGCGATTGCGCATGATCGCACGGTACATGTCGTGATACTCGCCGCCAACGGCCCGGCTTATTCCGCGGGGCACGATCTCAAAGAGCTCAACGCGCACCGCAAGGATGAAGATCGCGGGCGGAGCTATTTCAAGCACATCATGGGAATGTGCAGCGGCATGATGCAGCAGATCGTCAACCTGCCGCAGCCGGTCATCGCCGCAGTCCAGGGCACGGCCACGGCGGCCGGCTGCCAGTTGGTGGCGACTTGCGATCTTGCCGTCGCCTCGCGGGCCGCGAAATTCGCCACGCCCGGTGTCAATATCGGCTTATTCTGCTCGACACCGATGGTGGCGCTATCGCGCAATGTCTCGCGCAAAGCGGCGATGGAGATGCTGCTCACCGGCGAGATGATTTCGGCCGAGGACGCCGCGCGCATCGGTCTCGTCAATCACGTGGTCGCACCGGGCCAAGAGCGCGACGAAGCGATCAAGCTCGCCGGAAAAATCACCGCCAAGTCGGCTGTGACCGTCAAAATCGGCAAGGAAGGATTCTATCGCCAGCTCGAAATGCCGCTGGCCGAGGCCTACGACTACGTATCCGGCGTGATGGTGGAAAATCTGCTGGTGCGGGACGCCGAAGAAGGTATTTCGGCTTTCATCGAGAAGCGCGAGCCGAAATGGGAAGACCGGTGAGAGAACCGGGGCGCGGCCGCCACCGATGAACCACGATTCCTATCCGGACAGTAATATTCGCGGCATTCTCAATACCGTGAAGACGATCGCCATGGTCGGCGCCTCGGAAAAAGAGAATCGTCCGAGCTATTTCGCCTTCAAATATTTGCTCGAGCGCGGCTACACCATGATCCCGGTCAATCCGGGACATGCCGGCGAGACCATGCTCGGCCAGAAAATCTACGCCAAGCTTGTCGACATTCCGGTGCCCGTCGACATGGTCGATATTTTTCGCGGCTCGCAATACGCGCCGGCGGTCGTGCAGGAGGCGCTGGCGTTAAAGCCGCGGCCGCAAGTGATCTGGATGCAGCTTGGCGTGCGCAACGACGAAGCCGCCGCTGCCGCCGAAGCCGCCGGCCTGAAAGTGGTAATGAACCGCTGCCCCAAGATCGAGTACGGCCGGCTGTCCTCGGAGATCGCTTGGATGGGCGTCAATACCCGCACGCTGAGTTCGAAGAAAGCCGCCATCGGCGGCATCCAGCGCATATCGCTCGACCGGTCGAGCGCGCCCGGCGGCTCGACCGCGGCCGCGGACCGCGCGCAGCGCGAAGAAGGCAGCCGTTAACGACGACCGCGCTGCCGGCACGAACGGAACCATTTGAATGGCAAATGGAACCTTTTGCATACTCTGCGCGTCTTATGGTGCGAAGCTGTTCACTGGATCTAGTAGCCTTCATCAGGAGGACGCTATGACAATCCGCGCTCCGCTTTCACTCGCGATCCTCGCGCTGGCATTTTTCTCGACCGCCGCGTTGGCTGACGATCAGGCCTGCATGGGCGATGCCTTTTCGATCTGCGGCCAGTTCATTCCCAATCGCGAGCGCGTCGCCGAGTGTCTGTTCACGCATCGCAGCCTTGTATCGATGCCTTGCCGGACGTCCCTGCAGCATTTTCGGCCGCGGGCGGAATCCGCCAGTTACTGAAGAACGCTCCTTCCCGTAACCGCGCGGCTCGCAGCGCGGTCGTTCTCCTGCTTCACCCTTGAGCGGAACGGTCTTGCCGCGCTCGTGGCGTGCTCTTGGCGCGCCTTGACGGGCGCGGGCGGTCCTATAAATGTGGCCGGCGCTTCCCCTCAGGATCGGCCCGAAGGACTCCAGACCGATGAACGAACGCACACCCGGCTTCGCCACGCTTGCGGTCCACGCCGGCGCGCAGCCCGACCCGGCGACTGGCGCGCGCGCCACGCCGATCTATCAGACGACGTCCTATGTGTTCGAAAGCGTCGATCACGCCGCGTCGCTGTTCGGCCTGCAAACTTTCGGCAATATCTATACGCGGATCGGCAATCCGACCACGGCGGTGCTCGAAGAGCGCGTCGCCGCACTCGAAGGCGGCACCGCCGGGCTCGCTGCGGCGTCCGGCCACGGCGCGCAGGTTCTGATTTTCCATTGCCTGATGCAGCCCGGCGACGAATTCGTTGCCTCGCGCAAGCTCTATGGCGGCTCGATCAACCAGTTCAATCACGCCTTCAAGAATTTCGGCTGGAACGTGGTGTGGGCCGACCCCGACGATATTTCCTCGTTCGAGCGGGCGGTCAGTCCAAAGACCAAGGCGATCTTCACCGAGTCGATCGCCAATCCCGGCGGCGTCATTACCGACATGGACGCGGTGGCGCAAGTCGCAAAACGAGCCGGCGTGCCCTACATCGTCGATAACACGCTGGCCACGCCCTATCTGTGCAAGCCGTTCGATCACGGCGCCGATATTATCGTGCATTCGCTGACCAAATTTCTCGGCGGGCACGGCAACTCGATCGGCGGCATGATCGTCGATGGCGGCACTTTCAACTGGTCGCGCGAGAAGCGCTATCCGATGCTATCGGAGCCGCGCCCGGAATATCACGGCATCGTGCTGCACGAGACGTTCGGCAATTTCGCCTTCGCCATCGCCTGCCGGGTGCTGGCGCTGCGCGACATCGGTCCGGCGATCTCGCCGTTCAATTCGTTCCTCATCCTCACCGGCATCGAAACGCTGCCGTTGCGCATGCAAAAACATTGCGACAACGCCCAGGCCGTCGCGGAATGGATTTCGACGCATCCGAAAGTCGCCTGGGTCAGCTATCCGGGCCTGCCGGGCGACCGCTATCACAACCTCGCCAAGAAATATTGTCCGAAGGGCGCCGGCGCGGTGTTCACGTTCGGGCTCAAGGGCGGCTACGAGGCCGGCGTGAAACTCGTCTCCAACGTGAAACTGTTCTCGCATCTCGCCAATATCGGCGACACCCGCTCGCTGATCATCCATCCGGCTTCGACCACGCATCGCCAACTTTCCGACGAGCAGAAAGTCAAAGCCGGCGCCGGGCCCGACGTGGTGCGGCTGTCCATTGGCATCGAGGACAAAGAGGACATCATCGCCGACCTCGACCAAGCGCTGGCGGACTAGCTGTCATTCCGGGGCGCGCCGAAAGGCGACCCCGGAATCCATATTCACCATCGTCTGAGTGGCATCACTTCAGCGACAGGCTTGCTTGGTCCGAGATTATGGATTCCGGGCTCCTCGCTTCGCTCGGCCCCGGAATGACGGACGCCGCGTGCACTGTCGCGACGGTGAGCACCACCATCGCCATGGCCTGGTGCATCAGCGCCAGCGAAATCGGCGCCACCAGCAACAGTGTTACGACACCGAGCAGCGCCTGCAGCGTCACCGCGAGCACGAGCACCATGGCTCCGGCGACGGCCGGGCCACTCTTCAGACTCCGCGCTACGTCGACGGCGTGAACGAGCGCGATAACCAAGATCGTGTAGGCGAGCATGCGGTGGTCGAACTGCACGGTGAGCGTATTTTCAAAGAAGTTGCGCCACAGCGGCACATCGAAAAACAGCCGCGACGCAAAGGGCACGAAGGCGCCGTCGATCAGCGGCCAAGTATTGTAGATGTGGCCGGCGCGCAGTCCGGCAACCAGCGCGCCGAGATAGATTTGCGCCAGCACCAACACGAGAAGCACGATCGCGCCGGCGCGCACGCGGCCGGGAGCTACCGCCGGGACCTCTCCGCCGAACCGCTGCGCTGTCCATAACAGCGCGATGTAAATGATACAGGCGAGCACGAGATGCGTCGCCAGCCGATACTGCGAGACCTCGACGCGATCGGCGAGACCGGACGCGACCATCCACCAGCCGACCGCGCCTTGCAGTGCGCCAAGCCCGAAAATCAGCCACAGCCGCGTCCGCAATCCCGGACCGACCCAGCCGCGCCACAAAAACCATAACAGCGGCAGCAGGAACACGACGCCGATTGTGCGGCCGATCAGCCGGTGCGTCCATTCCCACCAATAGATCGTCTTGAACGCGTCGAGGCTCATGCCGTTGTTGAGCGCGCGGTATTGCGGAATGAGCTGATATTTTTCGAACTCGGCCCGCCATTGCGGATCGTCAAGCGGCGGCAGTGTACCCATCACGGGTTGCCACTCGGTGATCGACAGGCCGGACTCGGTCAGCCGCGTTGCGCCGCCAACCAGAACCATCGCCAGCACCATCGCGGCGACGGCATAGAGCCACAGCCGGATCGCGCGCGTATGCAGCTGTGAAGATTGGCCGCTCATTGTCGATCGCTTGTCCAAAGCGCGCGGACCATATAGTGCTGCCCCCTACCCTCGCAACCGACACTGTATCGCCGCCGGAGCCGTCACTGATGCCGATCCGCCTGCGCAAATTTATCGGCGCCGTCGTGCTGATCGTTCTCGTGATCGTGTGGGCGCTGGTCGCCATGGCGCTGGCGCAGATGCCGGCGATCCGCGACAACGCGATCCTGTCGGTTGCCTATTACGTCATTGCCGGTTTGGGCTGGGTACTGCCAGCGATGCCGATCATCGCCTGGATGTCGCCGCGCAAGACCGTTTAAGCGGCGTCGAGACGGCGGAAACCATTCCACATCGCCGTCGCTGCTCCCGATAGCAACACGCGCACATAGCGGATGCGCTGAAAGTCGCCGTTGAGCGAAATGCGCGGGAGCGCCATCAGATGCTGGCTGTGCTCGGGAAACAGCACGCCCGGGCGCGTTGTCACAGCGGTCTTGAAGCCGAGCTCGGCTGCGATCTCGAATTCGCGCGTACCGGTCGAGGAGCGGTCGCCGAACGGATAGGACAAATGCTGCGGCTTGACCGCCAGCGCCGCCTCGATCACCGAGCGGCTCAGATCGATCTCCGAGCGCGCCGCCTCGCGCGTCAGCTTCGCCAGCATCGGATGGTTGACGGTGTGCGCGCCAATGGTGACGAGCGGATCAGCGGCAAGCTCGGCAAGCTCCGGCCAGTCCATGCACATCTCTTCGCAGAAGGCGGCGATATCGACATGGTAATAGGCGGCGAGGCTACGCACCACCTCGCGCATTTCGGCTTCGCTCGGCCGGCCGCGCAACCACCAATAAAGCTCATCGAACAGCGCCCGCTTTTCGGTAACGCTGCGGCAGTCGAACTTGAGGTCGCGGCCGTCGATCGCAAGACCGATGCGCGGATTGCGCGCGATGACTGCTTCAAGAACGAGCCACCACAGTTCGCCCAAGCGGTCTGGAAAGCTTGTCGGCACATAAACCGCGAAGGGCACCTCCGCCGCTTTGAGGATCGGATAGGCCAACTGCAGTGTGTCGCGATAGCCATCGTCGAAGGTCAGGCACACAAAGCGGCGCGAAAAATCGCCCTCGGTCATGCGGCGATGCATTTCATCGAGGCTGACGAAATCGAGCCCGGAGCGGCGCAGCGATTTCACCACGCGCTCAAGAAAGCGCGGCGTCACTTCGAGTAGGTGGTTGGGCTGGAACCGGCCCGGCCGCGACGGGCGGACGTGATGCAAGGTCAGGATCGCGCCGACGCCGGCCACGAACTGGCGCAACGCGATGTGGGCGCCGGTGAAATACAGCGATTCCAGGCCGCCGCGGATGATCGTCTGTTTCAGGCCGGCCACCGAGTTTCCCTCCGCGAAACGCCCACTATGGCGAGGGTCGGTTGATAATCTTTTGCCAAGGCCAAAATGGGGTCAATCGCCGCGATAATCGCGGCATGACCGAGCTTAGGCCGCCGCCGTTTCGGGGAAATGACCATAGGCGCCGACCAGGATCCGCACGTCGCCAAATCCCGCGCTGAGCAGGCGCTGGCGCGCGGAGCCGGTCGCCGCATTGGCCAGCGTGTCGGTCACCAGTACCGCGTGCGGCGCAAATTCGGCGATGCGCTCGACACCCGGACCCGATGCCTCGCCGGCATCGACCACGACATGATCGTAGCTGCGCGCCAAAGCGTCGAAATTCGTCGCCATGCCGGGCGACGAGAGAATATCGAGCCGGCCGATCGGCGAATGCCCCGGAGGGATCAAATGCAGCGGCGACAGTTTGTCCTTGGTGATGATGCCGCCGAACGAGACTGCGCCGCGGGCAAGTTCGGCAAGGCCGTCGGCAGCCGGCTCGCTCGATATGCCGCGGATTGCCGCGTCATCGGAAGCCAAGCCGACCAGCACGACGCGTGAGTCATCGGCCAGCGCGCGCGCAAGCTTGATCGCGGCCTGGGTGGTATTGATCCCGACCACGGCGCCGAATACCGCGAGCCGGTCACCGGCGGCGCCGGAACGCCGCAGATTATAGGCGACGTTCGCGATCGAGCTTTCGGAGGAAACCGACGGCTCGCTACGCCGCGGCGGATCGTTGATAACCGACGCCATTCGCGGCGCAAGCGAATCGGAGTCGGCCGTAGTGGGCTGATTCACCCGCACCGGGAGGCCAACCGGCGCGGACATAATCGCCCGCGTCACGATCAAGCCGGAGGTGAGCACCAAAGTCGCGAAGGCGACGATCAACACCGTCGGCAGCTTTTTCGGATAGGCGGGGATGTTCGACACCGTGGCGCGCGAGATGACCCGCGCGTCGGCTGGCGTCGAATTGATGGTGTCACGCGAGGTCGCCTCGCGGTATTTGGCGAGATAGGATTCGAGCAGATCCCGCTGCGATTTCGCGTCGCGCTCGAGCGCGCGCAACTGCACGTCATCCCCGTCGCTCGTGGCCGCCTGGGTCTTGAGCTGATCGAGAATTGCCGTCTGCGCATCGACACGGGCACTGGCGAGCTTGGCGTCGTTCTCGAACGAGTGCGCAATAGTCTCCGCCTCGGACCTGATCTGATTGTCGAGATCGTCGATCTGCGCCCTCAACTCCTTGATGCGCGGATGGTTATCGAGCAGCGTCGACGACTGCTCGGCAAGCTGCGCGCGCAACGTCACGCGCTGCTCGGAGAGCCGCCGGATCAGCTCCGAATTGAGAATGTCGGACGATTCGATCGCGCTACCCGATTTGAGCATGTCGCGGATCATCTTCGCCTTGGCCTCGGCGTCGGCCTTTTGCGCCTGGGTCGCGGCAAGCGCGGCATTGACGTCGCCAATCGACTGCGCCGGCAAGGTGGTGTTGTTGGTGCCGACGAGGAGATTGGACTTGGCGCGGAAGTCCGCGACCTTGGTCTCGGCCTCCTCCACTTTCTGCCGCATCGATTCGATTTCGCCGGCGAGCCATTCGCCCGCGCTCTTGGTCTGGTCCTTCGTGGCCTCGCGCTGGCGCACCAGATAAGCCTCGGCGATGGCATTGGCCACTTGCGCCGCAAGCTCCGGATCCTGCGAACGAAAATCGATGTCGATGACACGCGATTTGTCCACAGGCGTCACAGCAAGCCGGTCGTAATAGGCTTCGAGCACGCGCTCTTCCGGCGTCATACTCAGCGGATCTTTGACGAGACCAAGCAGACCAAGCACGGCCTTGATCGGCGATATTCCGTTGAGCGCCGGATCGAATTCGGTGCGCTCGCCGAGCTTGAGCTTCTCGATCACCTCACGCGCGAGATCGCGCGAGAGAATGATTTGCGCCTGACTGGTGACCGCTTCGTCATCGACGAGCTGGTTGTTGACGGCCCGGTCGGCGTCCGGGCGCAGATAAACGTTGTTGTCGCGACTTTCGATGATGACGCGCGATTCCGACTGGTATTGCGGCGTCACCAATTGCACCGCGACCATCGCGATGATCGCGGCCAGGATGGTCGGCCGCAGGACGGTCCATTTTTTGCGCCAAAGCGTTGCGCCAAGCTCGCCCAGATCGAGCTCGCCGTCGGACGGCGCAGCCGCGCGGGGCGCCGGCGACGCAACACCCTTCGAAAAACTTCTCGCAACAAACTTGCCAACTGACCGCAAAGCCATAACCAATCACAAACGATTATGGTTGCTATCCGGTTAAAGCGGCCGCGCCGCTTGCTTTAGTGGTTAAAACCCGCTGCGTTTTCGCCGCATACCGGCATGAGGCATTTATTAACCTCCGCAGGTCCTCAATCCGGCTTAACTTTTTACCGTCAAGTTTAGGGACCGCGCATGGTCGATACGCGCTCGATGAACCCAGCTCTCGGCCGGGTACCGTTCGGCCGCCTCGGCCTGTCGGCGCGTACTCGGGTTGCCGGTACGCGGCCATCGGCTTTCGCTCCAACAAGCCTGAAGATCGTGCACATATTACGGGCGCCCCTCGGCGGGCTGTTCCGTCACGTTATCGACGTGACGCGGGGCCAGATCGAACGCGGTCATCGCGTCGGACTGATCGTCGACTTGACGACCGGCGGCGAGCGCGCCGACGCCATTTTGTCGGAACTCGCGCCGCGGCTCGCGCTCGGCGTCATGCGCGTTCCGATCACCCGTCAAATAAACCTGCGCGATGCCGCCGCGCTCTGGCACATTTCACGGCGACTCAGCGCCATCTCACCGGACGTCCTCCATGGCCACGGCGCCAAGGGCGCCGCACTGGCGCGGCTTACGCCCGCCGCACCCAATGCCATTCGCGCCTACACCCCCCATGGCGGCTCGCTGGTCTACTGCCCCGGCACGATCAGCGGCGGCTTTTACCGGTCCATTGAACGCATACTCAACAACCGCACCGATCTGTTCCTGTTCGAAAGCAGCTACATCGTCGAGCTCTACCGCGCTCTGATCGGCCGCCCGCATGGCTTGGTAAGGGTGGTGCGCAACGGCATTTCCGAGACCGAATTCGACCCGGTCACGCCGCTGCCCGATGCCGCGGATATCGTGTGCGTCGGTGAGCTTCGCCCGGTCAAAGCGATCGACGTGCTCATCGAGGCGCTTGCCATTCTGGCGCAATCCGGCCGCCGCGTTACCGCGACCATCGCCGGTGAAGGCCCGGAGATTGCCAAACTGCAAGCGCAAGCGCGACATCTCGGCGTCGGCGACCAGGTCCGCTTCATCGGTCACTGTCCGGCGCGGAAGGCCTTCGCCATGGGCCGAATGCTGGTCATCCCGTCGCGCGCGGAATCGCTGCCCTATGTGGTCCTCGAGGCGGTCGCGGCCGGACTTCCGGTCATCGCCACCAATGTCGGCGGCGTGCCCGAGATTTTCGGACAGGCGGCGGACAGGCTTATTCCGGCCGACGATATCGGGGCGCTTATGGGCGCCATTACCAACGCGCTCGACAATCCGGACAAGATGCGTGCCGAGGCGCAGGCGCTTATGGCGCGGGTTCGCTACGAGTTTTCGGTGCGGACCATGGTGGAGTGCAATCTCGCCGCCTATCGTGAGGCCATCGCCACACGAAAAGTTGCCCAATTCGCCTAACCAATCTTTCCGGTTTGTTCACCATGTTGCCGGCAAATTGACGGCCCGGCACTTGGGCAAGCGCGCCGCCGTGGCAACTTATCAATAACCATGTCTAGTTCCGACCAGAGCACGATATTCGACACGGCCGACACGGTTTCGTCCGCGGTGCGGGCGCTGCCGCATACCGGCGCGAAGCCGAAGGATTCGCACGCGCTCTCCGCCACCGCTCTTGCGGTCGCCGGGCAGCGGTTCAAAGACGCCTACTCGCCGATCGTTGTGGCCGGCTTCGTCCGCGTCATCGAGGTCGCGCTGGTCGCGATCACCGGTGTTGCCCTCTACCTTTGGTACGTGGTGCCGGTGAACGACGCCACGCGCTACTACTATATCGGCGGCATCGTCGGCATTTCGCTGGTCTCGATGCTGGCGTTCCAGGCGGCCGATATCTACCAGGTGCAGGCCTTCCGCGGGCACGAGAAGCAATATATGCGGCTCGCCTCGGCGTGGTCGGTGGTGTTTCTGCTCGCGGTCACGACCTCGTATTTCACCAAGAGTGGCGATCAGTTCTCCCGGGTTTGGCTCGGCAGCTATTACGTGCTTGGCCTGTTTGTCCTGATCGCATTTCGTCGCGCGCTGTTTCTTCTGGTGCGCCGCTGGACTCGTCAGGGCCGGCTCGACCGCCGCACCGTCGTGGTCGGCGCCGGCAGCAGCGGCGAAGAGCTTATCTCCGCGCTTGGCGCGCAACGCGATTCCGACGTGCACGTCGTCGGCGTGTTCGACGACCGCGGCGACGACCGCAGTTCGGCTAGCTGCCGCGGCGTTCCCAAGCTCGGCACGGTCGATGATCTCGTCGAGTTTGCCCGCCACACCCGCGTCGATCTGGTCATTTTCTCGCTGCCGATTTCCGCGGAAGGCCGCATCCTGCACATGCTCAAGAAGCTTTGGGTACTGCCGCTGGATATCCGTCTCGCCGCCCACAGCAACAAACTCCGCTTCCGCCCCCGCTCCTATTCCTATATCGGCCACGTACCTGTGCTCGACGTCTTCGACCGCCCGATCGCCGATTGGGACGTCGTGATGAAATGGCTGTTCGACAAAATCATCGGCTCGCTGGTGCTGATCGGCGTCGCGCCGATCATGCTGTTGATCGCGCTCGCCATCAAACTCAACAGCAAGGGCCCGGTGCTCTTCAAGCAGCGGCGCTACGGGTTCAACAACAAATTCGTCGAAATCTATAAATTCCGCTCGATGTATGTCGAGGATACCGACGCCAACGCCAATAAGCTCGTGACCAGAAACGATCCGCGCGTCACCGGCGTCGGGCGTTTCCTCCGCAAGACCAGCCTCGACGAATTGCCGCAATTGTTCAATGTCGTCTTCACCGGCAATTTGTCGCTGGTCGGTCCGCGGCCGCACGCCATTCACGCCAAGGCGGCCGAGCATCTGTACGACGAGGCGGTGGACGGTTATTTCGCGCGGCACCGCGTCAAGCCGGGTATCACCGGCTGGGCGCAGATCAACGGCTGGCGCGGCGAAACCGACAGCCGCGAAAAAATCCTCCACCGCGTCGAGCACGATCTCTATTACATTGAGAACTGGTCGTTTTTGTTCGATCTTTACATCGTGGCGTGCACGCCCTTTGCGCTTATCCGCGGCGAAGGCGCCTATTGATGAATAGTCCGACTCTGGCCTCCGCCTTCGAGCCGCATCGCGCAGGCTCAGGGGCGCTCGCGCAGCGGCTGCTGAACTTTATCCTGTTCGTCACCGTACTGTTGAGCTGCATCGCCTTCATCGAGCCATCGCCGCATGACGCGATGATGTTCGTGCTTCTGGTCGCATGCGTCTGGGCCCACGTAACCCTCGATCGAAAGCTCGCACCGCTTATTCTCTTGCTGATCATGTGGCTCGTCGGCGGCGCGATCGCCTTGATCAACGTCGCCGACGATCAAGCCGCCGTCCAATACTTCGGCACGTCGGTCTATCTCGCCTTTGCCGCCGTTGTTTTTGCCTGCCTGTTCAGCGAGGGCGATTTGACCAGGCTGTCGCTGATGAATCGCGCCTATCTCATCGCGGCGCTCGTCGCCGCGGGCGCCGGCTATGTCGGATATTTTCATTTGCTTCCCGGCGCCAATGTCTTCCTGGATCTCGCGGGCACCTCCGGCGAATTCGCGCGCGTCAGCGCTACGTTCAAAGATCCGAACGTGTACGGGCCGTTTCTGATCTTTCCGCTGATGATGCTCATGCTGGGATTTTTAGCGCGACCGACCGCTATCGGAATCGTCTTGATCGTGACCCTGGCCGGCGGCGTGCTGCTGAGCTACTCGCGTGGCGCCTGGATCCACTTCGGACTATCGGTGGTGATCGCCATCGGACTGGCTTTTGTATCGGCGCCGGATCAGCGCATGCGCACCCGCATCGTGACCTACGCTCTCATCGCCGTGGTGGGACTGCTGATCCTGTTCGTCGGACTGATGTCGGTGGAGTCCATCCGCGAAATGCTGGTGGAGCGCGCCAAAGTGCTGCAGCCATACGACACCGGTTCGGGCGGACGCTTTACATTGCAGCAGCTCGCGCTGAGCGTGATTTTGCAGAATCCTGCCGGGCTCGGTCCGCTGGCATTTTCCAATGCCTACGGCTCGCAACAGCATAACGTCTATTTGCAGGGCTTCCTGGTCTACGGCTGGATTGGCGGAGCCGCCTACCTGACGCTGATCGCCGTCACGCTGCTTTTAGGCCTACGCCATGTCATCCAGCGCACGCCCTGGCAGCCCTATCTGATTGCCGCCTACGCAACCTTCATCGGCCAAGTCGGCGAAGGGACAATCATCGACACCGATCACTGGCGTCACTTTTTCCTGCTGCTCGGCCTGGTTTGGGGCCTGTCCGTGGCGAGTATCAATTATGGCCGCGGCTACGCCAGCTATAGGCCAGCGGCCGCCACCGCCTATTAGGCGCCGTCGCTCGCCTGCATATTGAACGCGCCGACCGGCCTCTTCTCCGTGGTCGCCTCTTTCGCGGGAACGACCGCTTCGGCGGCTTCGGCTTGAGTGAGAAGCTGCCAAATCTCTTCAAGCCAGCCACGGACCAATCGCTTCTTGTTCTCCGTCACCGCGCTCAGCGCGAAGCAGCAGGCGAGCGTGCAGGCGACGATCGACAGATTGATCCAGAACGGCGACGTCGGCTCGACACAAAAGATCGCGCCGAACAAATACAGCAGCGGATAATGGTAGAGATAGATCGACAGCGTCGCGCCGGCGATCCAGCGCACCGGCTTGTCGATCCTGCCCAACGCCGGCGCCAGGAAACGCTCCAGCGAGGGAAAAGCGTAAATATTGCAGGCGACAAGCGCGCCGAAGACGATTGCCGGGACGAAGATGATCGAGAAGGCGAGATAGTGCGGATCGATCACCGCCTCGATTCTCTCGCGAAGATGTAAAGCGCGATCAAGCGCAAACACGCCGATAACCCCCGCCGGCGCTAAAAACAGCGGAATGGCAAGATAGGCCGGAAGCGGCTCGCCGGAGCGCATCCGCCGATAGACCGCGACGCCCATCAGCCATACCGGGAACAGCAGCCAGATTTTCGGGCCCATGACGGCAACGGCGCCGAGGCCAAG
>Ga0181537_10001157_pt1 | contig 24473 bp, 19 predicted proteins | sample PEATcosm2014_Bin_39_FD_119765 | JGI IMG/M metagenome (GOLD analysis project Ga0181537, IMG submission 119765) | Peatland microbial communities from MTU Mesocosm Facility, Houghton, MI, USA - PEATcosm2014_Bin23_10_metaG | ecosystem: Environmental > Terrestrial > Soil > Wetlands > Peat | place...
CCCCGCCACAGCCGGTCGACAATCTCGATCGCCTCCTCGAGCCGGTCGCGGCTGTCGTCGCTCCGCAGCCCGTGCCCGGCAAATTCATACTCGTTGTAGACCGTGCCCTTGCCGACGCCGACATCGATCCGCCCCTTGCTGAGGTTGTCGAGCAGAGCGAGTTGGACGGCGAGACGGACCGGGTGATGAAAGGGCAGCTGCACGACCGCAAAGCCGATGCGAATGCGCTCGGTGCGCATCGCCAGAGCGGACGCAAACAACAAAGCGTCGTTGTAGACGCTCTCTCCGGTAAAGTAATGCTCAGTCAGCCAGACATCGCTGAACCCGAGCTGCTCGGCGTAGCACACCTGGGCGATCTGCTGATCGATACGCGCGGCATCCTCGTCCGGAGACGGCGACAGCGCCAAAGTGAGCCATCCGAACTGCATTTTCTGCTCCAATCTATCGATGCTCCTGAAGCAAGCGCCGGGCCGTCGGCCGCGGCCGACCCGCTTCTAGGGCAGCCGCGCTAATTTGGTGATCGTGCCCGTGTGCTCGCACAGGAACAGATTACCCGCGGCGTCGCCCCAAATCCCGTGACTGTAGATCGCTGCCGCCTTGCAACGGCCGAGGACCTCGCCTTGGGGCGAAAATGCGACGACGCGCGGCGCCTGATCGGTGACGAAGATCGTCCCATCGCGATCGCCGTAGATGTCCATCGGGTGGTAGAGGTCGCCCCAGGCGTCGAGATAGCTGCCGTCAGCCGAGAAGATCTGGACGCGATTATTCTCTCGATCGGCCACCAAAACCCGGCCATCGGCCGTGATCCAGATGCCGTGCGGTGTCGAGAATTGACCCGGGCCGCTACCGATCCCACCCCAGGAGCGAAGGTGTTTGCCGGCGGCCGAAAAGCAGTGGACATGGGCGTTGCCATACCCGTCGCAGACATAAATATCGCCACTCGGCGCGACCGCGACGTCGGTCGGGTGGTTGAACGGCAGACCAAATCGCGGGTGATGGCGCTCACCCAAGGTCCCGTGGCATTGGCCGCCAGTGTCGAAGATCATCACCTGATGCGCGTCCCGGTCGACCAGCAAAACGCGATCGTCGGCATCGATAAAGATGCCGTGCGGGTCACTGATCTGTCCGTCGCCCCAGGAATCGACCAGATCGCCGTCAGGACTGAGAACAACGATCGGTGACCCGGTTCGCTGAAACACGTAAACTCTACCGCCGCGATCGACCGCGAACTGGCTGATATGGCCGAGCGGCACTCGGTTCCAGGAGCTCACGACCGCATAGCGGCGCGCACCCAGCACAACGCGCAAACAATCGGCCGCGATAGGCATATCCACGATGAGCCTCCGTTACGGAACGGCACCATATTTAGGGTGCCGATGCGCGCCAAGCTCCAGGACGCTTAGTCTGTGGTGATGGCGACGCTGGTAGCACCTCGCTCGGTGCCGGTGCTGTCGAAAAATCTAAAGTACACGCGGCTATTGGCCGGATGGAACGGGATTGCCCCGGTCGCGGTTAAGTAGACCGCGAAGGTCGGCGTCGTGCCCGTGGCGAAATTGCCAATCGATACCGTACTTGCCGGAGACGCCAGACATCCACCCGTCATCGGGTTGCTCTGGCAGGTGGTCGCGCTGACAGGTAGCGCGGCGCCATTGTAGTCGATTGTTGCGGTAATCACGGCGGGCGCGCCGATATTATCGGACGCGACGGCAAAGGAGCCGCTCCCGCCCGAGATATGAACGGTGCCATCATTGGTGGCCGTGGCCGCCAGGGCGATGACATCGGCGACCGGCGTGGCCGACATGAACAAATCGACAGTGTCGACACCCGAGAAGACCGGAGCTTCGACGAAGACGTTGCCGCTCATACAATTGAAATTGAGGGGCAGGCCGGGCGCGGTGACGGCCTGCGTGCCGGTAAAGCCTAGAACAAAGCTTTGCGATCCATTGTTGCCGATGATCGTGACCGGTGTGTTGGGCGTCCCGGTCACGGCGTTGGTCGTCGGATTGGTGGTCTGATAGTTCAGCGTCAGACCCGACGGCGGCAAAGCCGGCAGGCTGACCTGGCAGCCGCTGAGGTTGCTGGTCCCGCTATTGATCATCGTGGCGAAGATCGTCGCCGGCTTTCCGAGCTGTACCGAGCGCGAATCCGGCAACACGGATGCAGCGAGCGCTGCCTGCCCCGCCTGGATCTCTTTCACCGCATTGTTAAAGGTATCGGCGACAAAGACATCGCCATTACCGTCAACGGCAACCGCGGTGGGCAGAAAGAACCCGTCGGCCAACGTGTTAACCGTCGTATAGCCGCCAGCCGCGATAATCTCTTTTACCGAGTTGTTATAGGTATCGGCGACAAAGACATTGTCGTTGCCATCGATCGCGACGCCATTGGGCGTGTTGAAGCCGCTGCCGAGCGTGTTGACCGTGACGTAGCCGCCCGCGGCCAGAATCTCCTTCACCGCGTTATTTGCCGGCGTCGGCGACAAAAACGTTGCCGCGGCCGTCGACCGCGACGCCGGTCGGATAGCTGAACCCGCTGCCGATCGTATTAACCACAGTGTAACCGCCGGCCGCGATGATCTCTTTCACCGCGCTATTCAACGTATCGGCGACAAAGACATCGCCGCTACCATCGACCGCGACGCCGTAGGGGTAGCTGAACCCGCTACCAAGCGTCTTGACCGTGGCATAGCCGCCCGCCGCCAGGATCTCGTACACCGCCTGGCCTTGCGTATCGCCGACAAAAACATTGCCGTTGCCGTCAACCGCGATGCCTTGGGGAAGCGTGAAGGCAAACGCACCGGCGAGTGTCGTGATCGAGACCGGATTGTGCGCCGGCATGATCTCCTTTACCGCGCCATTGCCTCCGTCTGCGGCGAAGACGTTGCCCTTACCGTCGACCGCAATGCCCTGGGGATAAGAGAAGCCGCTACCGAGCGTAACGACTGTCTGAGCCCGGGCCGCGGGCGACAAGGCCAGACCGCCGATCAGCGTGAGCGTCCCGAAGAGACCAGCCGTGCGCTTCATTGCGTTCCCACGCTCTCGGCCGATTTACGGGTTTGAGGGGGTGCCAGGGTTGCCGGCCGGCGCCGCACCCTGCAGACCGAGCAGGTTGGTAACGTTCGGCGTCCCGACACCCAGCAGATAGCTATAGGGGGTCCCGGCGGCGGCAAAATAAGCGCCGGCAAAGCCCGGGATCTGGTTGTGGAAATACTGTTGGCTTGCTGAAGGGTTCGGGCGGCCGGCCGCGATCTGTTGCGCCGCCAAGCTATAGATCAGCGGGTTGATATTCCCAAGACGGCCCTTTGGGGCATTGGGCTGGTTCGGCCCCGGCGGATTGGCGCCGCTACCACCGCCGGCAAGCTGGATCATCAGGGCCACCACGCCGGCGAATTGTGGCGAGGACGAGCTGGTGCCGATCAATCCGTCGCGTTCTCCGCCGATAAAAACCTCCGTGAAGCTGCGCACTTGCGCGCTGCAGAAGACCAGATTCTGGCTGATGCCGCCGGGACATCCGCCCATCTGCATCGAGATGTCGGGAACGGTTCGCTGGGTCGCGTTCCCAGTCTCCACAAGATTCTGATACGCCGGCTTGGCAAAAAAACTGCTGATGCCGCCGCCTGAGCCCCAATACCCCCCGGTCATGCCACCAGCGCCGAGGCCATAGATATCGAACGGCGAAACCAGCGGATCGCCATTGGCGTTTTCCGAGACGTAGCTGTCTTCGAGAGCCGAGGCGGGCGTGGTGGTCCGCAGATTGGTTCCGCCGACCGCCGTCACGTTCGGATCCGCGGCCGGCTCTTCAACGCCGGGCGCCGCCGGAGAGGTGCCGCCGTTGCTGCCGTTGAGATAATAGCCGGTGGCGGAGAGATCGGTCGGACAAGGCAGGCTGCCTTCGTCGCCCGAACTGGCGAGAAAAGTAATTCCCTGAGCATTGCCTTGCTCAAAGAGCTGGTGCTCGAGGGTGAATACGTAGCCGTCGCTGACCCAGCCGTTGAACGGGTTCGGAACGACTTCCGGGAACTCGCAACCGCCAAAGGACGAACTGACCACGTCGACGCTGTTATCTTCGACAATTGCCGTGTAGCCGGCGAGCGTACTGCCGTCGGACAGATCGGGTATATCGTAAAGCAACTCCTGGGCGCCCGGCGCCGTCGTCAGCGACATCTGCGTGTCGAGCGAGGCTTCGCCGGCCGCAGAATTGCCAAAGGCGCCTGATCCGCCCGAGACTTCGCGGATTGAGAAAGTCGGCACCGGCAGGTTGGTGTTGCCTGAATAGTTCTGCACAATTTCAGTGTCGCCGGTGCCCGTATCGCTGTTGAACGCCAGCGCGAGGTCGCTGTTCAGCGCGATCGAGGACATGAGAATACCGATCGTCGTACCAAGACCGACGATTTGCTGCTGAGCCGGCAACCCGGCACCTGCCGACATGGTCTGGAACGACGGAAAACTGTAGGCCGCCTTCATGTCGTTGGCAAAATAGCCCTGTACCGGCCCGATGTTGCGGCGTGCCCCGGGCAGATTGCCGCCATCAACGACGCGGCGGGAATGGACATGGTTGAGGATATGCGGCTCGAACCCGACGACATTGGCGCCGGCCGCCGCGAAAGCATTCGGCAACGTTGCATGGCCCTCGACCGCGACAAAACGCTGATGCCCGGTATCCGTTGCCTGCATCGCGTTCAGGTGCACCCCGAACATCGCTTGCACGGCACTCGCCGGCCCCCGCACTTCCAGGCTCTGGGTATGTTCGGCGGTGACGCTCATGCCTGCCGTGGCAAGCATTGCCTTGACTCGAGCCACGGCGTTCGGGTCGGGGCCGTAAGCGGCCTTGAACTGGGCCGGCGTCAGCCAATGATGGTATATCGCCGGCTTGGTCGGATCGACGACATCGGCAAGGAATTGCTGGAGCTGTGCCGTGTGCGTCAGCGGAAAATGCACTGAAAAGGGTATCCCCGCCGTCACCGCAGGGGGGCCCATCGAAATTTCGTTTGCCGCCGCTCTCGCACTGCCATCGCTCGCCACCCCCGGCGAGGCGGCAATGGCGATGTTAAGCGCGATCCGAGAGATCAGCATGAACTTCCGCGATAGCGGGTCGGGGCGCACCGAGCAGCTTCGAGACTGCCTTAGCTAACGCCGACCGCGGGTCGCAGAGTACGCAATTCCCGTCGAACCCGTCTACCGGCGTGTTAACGATCGCCGTCAGCTCGGCGTCAGCCTGCGGCGGATGGACGTTTTCGCTTTTGTGGCATCAGCCGATTTGCATAATCCTGGTGGCCACCCACCGCCGCGCCGCGACCCGGCTGCCGCGCCGCCGTGAACCCGCCGACCGGAGGACACCCATGACCAAATATTTGCACACGATGATCCGCGTCAGTTCGCTGGAAGACACCATCGCCTTCTTCGAGGTGCTCGGCCTGCGCGAGATCCGCCGCCGTCCGGACGAGAAAGGCCGCTACACCAACGTGTTTCTCGCTGCCCCCGGCGACGAGGAGGCTGCCGTGGAACTCACCTACAATTGGGATCCCGAGCCCTATACCGGCGGCCGCAATTTCGGACATCTCGCCTACGCCGTGGACAACATCTACGATACCTGTAAGGCCCTGATCGATCACGGTGTGACGATCAATCGCCCACCGCGTGACGGCCGCATGGCCTTTGTCCGCACGCCGGACAACATCTCCATCGAGATACTGCAGGCCGGCGAAGCGCTGCCGCCCGCCGAACCCCGGACCAGCATGGCCAACACCGGTTCTTGGTAGAACCGGTTCTTGGCAGAATTGAATCAGGCCGCCAACGAACCGGCGGGGGCGTGGCGGTCGAGCACGTTGAGCCAGTACGGCGGTGCGTCATTAGCGACAGCCGCAATCCGGCCCTCCTTGGACGGCACATACGCGCGCATGGCACGCGCCATCTCGTCGACATCGGACTGCTCGATGCGCTTCGCGACCTCGTAATGACCGTCCATGGCGAGGACCATTTGCAAGTAGTGAGCGTCATTGAAACCGTTGACCAGATAGTCGAGCTCGGTCCAGCCAGCGACCTCCGGTAACGCTATTGGATGCTCGAACGGCGTGGTGACGATCTGCTGAGGCCGCAGGTGGACGTGGTAGAACTTCTTGCCCGGTCCCTCGTTGCCGACCTTCTCCGGCGTCGTGAAGAAGATGTGCCGTGTCATGACGATAAAGGGGAAGCCATCGACGAGCAGCATGCCCCAATGGCCGCCGCCGGCATGCGGGCGCTCGGCATGGTGATAAGGGTAGACAGCGGCGAGTGCGCCTGATCTCCCGATCGGGAAGTGTTTTGCACCGGCGGCTTGCGCCACCGGCATCCGCCATTCTGCTTCTTCAAATAACGCCCTGCGGTCCATATCGTTTCCCTTCTGTTCAGCGGCCTGCACGTTGCGTGCGAAATGACGGCTCCCCGCAATGAGCCCAGGGTTGCATGTTAGCCTCAGGCTCTCAACACTGCTGTGTTGGAGCTAGCCGATCCGACCTGCGGCCTCTTGCGCACAAACGGGTTGATTGCGCACTCTACCCGCAAATGCCAAGCGGGTCCGCCCGTGGCGAGTGGAGGAGACAAAAGATGTCGCTATCCCAACAGATGCCGCGAAGTATCGAAATCGTGCCGCTGACCCTGCATATCGGTGCGGAAATCCGCGGGGTCGATCTGATCAAGCCGTTGCCGCCGCAGCAGGTGAAGGAGGTGCGCGACGCCTTCCTGAAATGGAAGGTCGTCTTCTTTCGCAACCAGCATCTCGATCATGCGCAGCATGTCGCGATGGCGCGGCAATTCGGCGAGCCGACGATCGGTCACGCGGTGCTCGGTCATCTCGACGACCATCCCGAGATTTATTCGGTCGCCAAAAACCGGCTCGCCAACGAAAACCGCAAGGCGCAAATGGTGACGCCGTGGACCGGCTGGCACGCCGACATCACCGCCGCGGTCAACCCGCCGATGGCCTCGATCCTGCGCGGCGTCACGATCCCGCCTTATGGCGGCGACACGTTCTGGACCAATCTGAACGCCGCCTATCTGGCGCTGTCCCCGACCATGCGCGCCTTTGTCGACGGGCTGCGCGGCATCCACCAATTCGGTAGTCGCGGTGAGAGCAACCGTAGCGACGATTACAAGGATCGCGTGAAGCGGCGCGCGCTCGAAAGCGAGCACCCGATCGTGACCGTGCACGCCGAGACCGGCGAGCGCATCCTCTATGTCAGCCCTTCATTCCTCAAATCGATCGTCGGGCTGACGCCGCGCGAAAGCCAGAAAATCCTCGAAATCCTGTGGGAGCACATCACGCGCCCCGAATACACCGTTCGCTTCAAGTGGAACGAGGGCGATATCGCGTTTTGGGACAATCGCTCCACCGTGCATCTCGCACCGACCGACATCTTCGAATCCGATTTCGACCGCCAGCTCTACCGAGTGACGCTGGTGGGCGAACCGCTGGTCGGCGTCGATGGGCAACCGTCGAAATCGATAGAAGGCGTGCCGATCCTGTCGGCGGCGGAAGAGCTAAAGATGTTGGCCGCGGCGGAATAACCATCCGCGACGCATTGCATGGCCATGGAACGCGTCGCCGAGCGGGGGCGGTCGCGATGGGGCGCGCGCTGCGAAGCGGCCGAGCGGCCGGACCCCTCTTCGGGCCGCTCCCCGCGTGCCGGCGTTGCAAAACTTTTGACGCGCCATCAAAAAACCAAGTAGTTCCAATGCTGGAAGAGTACCGCTCCCGGTGGGGCGCGCGGGCTTCAAACCCGTTGGAGGGCGCGCAGGCGTCCTCGGTAGGTTCGACTCCTGCCTCTTCCGCCAATTTCCTCTGGGTTCCGACCATCGACTTTTTCAACACACCTCCCCGGGCAAGCAGCCGTCCGATGGAAGTCGAATGAACGGGTCAAGCTGGCGGCACTTGCTGAAAACCCATTGATAAAAATCGGCCATCTCGTCGCGCGTTAGCCGCGCGCCGGAGGTGCTTGCCTGCTGCTGTATTTCCAAATAAATCTCAAAAACAACCCTGAGAGGGTCGATCTTTATGCTCGCACAGGGTCGACAGCCAGCCTATGACTCAGGCGAGTGCGAGGTTGATCTCGTTCGGCGCGAATTATGGATAGACGGGGTTCTCGTCCCCATCGGCGGACGCGCCTTCGAGATCATTGAAACCCTGGTTCAGGCTTCCGGGGAACTTGTCACGAAGGATAGCTTGATGGATCGCGTGTGGTCAGGCGCGATCGTCGAGGACAACACCCTCCAGGTACATATATCGGCGGTTCGCAAGGCGCTCGGCTCCCGTCGGGCAATGCTGAAAACCGAGTTTGGCCGCGGCTATCGCCTGTTGGGCAACTGGACGGCCCGAAAACGCGATGTCGCGGTGGGTACGGAATCGGCCGAGCCCCCGAGGACGCAACCCTTACGATCGTCGACCAATTTTCCCGTCAGCTCGACCAACCTCATCGGCCGATCCACCGCCGTGCAACAATTGCGCGACTTCCTGTCGGCGTATCGGCTGGTCACTCTGACGGGACCGGGCGGCATTGGAAAGACCGCGCTATCGCTCGAGGTTGCGCGGAGCGTTCTGTCGGACTTCGACGGTGGCGGTTGGCTTGTCGAGCTTGCCTCGCTGTCGGATCCCGAGCTGTTGCCCGCCACGGTCGCCGGGATCCTGGACTTGCGACTGACGGGGGGCGTGGTTTCGGCCGAGACCGTCGCGCGAGCCATTGGTACCCGCAAGCTCCTGCTGGTCCTCGACAATTGCGAGCACCTCGTCGATGCAGCGGCGGAACTGGCGGAGACGATCCTGCGTCAGTCGCTACACACGACCATCCTGGCGACGAGCCGAGAGGTACTGCGGATCGACGGTGAATATGTCTATCGCGTCCCTCCGCTCGTAGTCCCGCCGCGGGATCGAGATGAACCGGAGCATCTCCTGGAACACAGCGCGGTAGAGCTGTTCATCGCCAGAAGCAAGGCGCTGAATTCAGGCTTTGCGCTGGACCGCGAAAATCTTGGGCCGATCGCGGCGATCTGCCGTCGTCTCGACGGCATCCCGTTGGCGATCGAATTCGCCGCGGCGCGCGGCGCCACGCTCGGGGTTCAGCAGGTCGCTCTCGGCCTGGAAGATCGTTTCGGTCTGCTGACCAGCGGCCGCCGCACGGCGCTACCGCGACACCAAACACTCCGCGCCGCGCTCGACTGGAGCTATCAGCTGCTCTCCAGCACGGAGCAGCGATTGCTGTGTCATCTCGCCAGATTTTCTGGCGGATTCACAATCGAGGCCGCTGCGGCCGTCGTGGAGGATGGCGCCGAAGCCGCGATCGCGCGAGGTATAAGCGATCTCGTCGCCAAGTCGCTTGTCATGCGTGATCCGCTGGAAGCCGCCGGTCGTTGGCGGCTGCTTGAAACGATACGGACCTACGCGCTCGATAAACTCGCCGGGACCGCCGCGGCCGCCGCCGCGCAACGCCATGCGGTGTTCTTCCGGGATCTCGTTAGCTCCGCGATAGGCGATGCCGTGTCCGACCCGAGCGCCGAGCGCCTGACCCGGTGCTTTCGCGAGCTGGACAATATTCGAGTGGCGCTCGATTGGGCTTTTTCGCCGGCCGGGGACGCTTCGATTGGCGTCGCCTTGACCGTGAATGCCGTGCCGTTGTGGACGCATCTATCGCTGACGGACGAGTGCCGCCGCCGCGTCGAGGAGGCCTTGGACATCCTCCGGTCGCAAGCAAGCCCCGACATGCAACAAGAGATGCAACTACTTGCGGCACTGGGCAGCGCTCATTTGCTGACGACGGGGACCACGCCGAAAGCCCACGCGGCTTGGATGCGAGCGCTCGAGATAGCCGAAGCACTGGGCGATAGCGATTATCGGCTGCGCGCCCTCTGGGGGCTCTACGTGCATTGCCTGGCGAACCGCAATTATCGGCCCGCACTCGCTTTCGCCGAGCGGTTTCGCTCGGTCGCGATCAACGCGAGTGACGTCACCGTCGCCGCGATCGGCGACAGAATGATCGGTCTCCTGCTCCATATGCTGGGCGACCAGGCCGCCGCGCGCTTACGCCTCGAGCCGTTGCTGCTGAGTATTCCCACGGGCAAGCGGTGGGATCTGATCCGCTTTCAGCTCGATCAGCGAATGGCGGCCAATTGTTTTCTTTCCCGCGTTCTCTGGCTGCAGGGATATGCAGATCAAGCTGCGCGCACCAGCCAAACCTGCATCGACGCGGCGCAGGCGGCCGATCACCCGACATCGATGCTTTACGGATTGGCTTTCGGAGCGTGCCCGATCGCGCTTTTCACAGGCGATCTCACGGCCGCTGGACGATTCGTGAATACGCTGGTCGAGCTCGCGGACCGGCATCCGATAACAGGCTGGAATGTCTGGGGACAATGCTTCCGGGGCGTCCTCCTGATCAAACACGGCGAGACCGCGACCGGGTTGCGGCTGCTTCAACCTGCGCTGGGCGGACTGTCCAAATCGGCGTTCCACATGCATTACAGTGCCCTCGCGGCGGTGTTGGCCGAGGCGTTGGGCCAAGTTGGTGAGGCCGCTCAGGGTCTCGTGACGATCGATGAAGCGCTCGAACGCTGCGAACGCGATGAAGAAGGCTGGTGCCTGGCGGAGCTTCTGCGCGTCAAGGGCGAGCTTATTCTGATCGATGGAGCGATCGGCGCCGGCGCCGCGGCTGAGGATCACTTTCGCCGATCCCTCGATACGGCTCGCCGGCAGGAAGCCCTGTCGTGGGAGTTGCGGACGGCGACAAGCCTCGCTCGCCACAGGATAAATCAGGGCCGGCGCGACGATGCGATACGGGGCCTGGCTCCGGTCTACAACCGGTTCACCGAGGGTTTTGAGACCGCCGATTTGCGCGCGGCGGCGCGCCTGCTCGACCCCTTTGGGACGGGGCGCTGCTAATAAAGCATTCTCGATTAGAGCGGGTGGAGCCGCTCTAAAATCGATAACCTTACGGTGCGCCATGGTTACCGGCCGATCTTTCCGGATCGCCGCCTCAATTTCGCGACGACACGAATGACAGATCCCGGTCCTAGCTTGCCGTAGGGCGTGGCCCGGCGAAGGGCCGAATTCCGCCGCTACCGAGGCCGGGGCAACAAGGCGTGCCCGCCGGATGGATACGGCGTATCGTGAATGCGCGTTTCGCAATGCAGTGGAAGGTGGCGGACATGGGAAGGCTCGACGGCAAGGTCGCGGCGGTGACGGGCGGGGCATCGGGGATCGGCGAGGCGACGGTCAGGCGTTTCGTCGCCGAGGGCGCGAGCGTGGCATTCTGCGACCGGGACGGCGAGCGCGGCCAGCGCGTGGCGGCCGAGCTCGAGGCCGCCGGCGCCAAGATCGCCTTCACCCAGGCTGACGTCGGCACCGAGGCCGCATGTCTCGCCTTTGTCAACGGTGCCGCGGAAAAATTCGGGCGTCTCGACATCCTCATCAACAATGCCGGCATCCGCAAATACGAGAAGGTCGACGAAGCGAGCGCGGCGAGCTGGAACGAGATCCTCGACGTCAACCTGCTGAGCTACGTCTTTTGTGCCAAGGCGGCGGTTCCGCTGATGCGCCGCAACAACGGCGGCGCCATCGTCAACACCGCCTCGGTACGTTCCGTCATCGCCGGCGGCGGCAATTTGCAGTACGACACCACCAAGGCCGCGATCGCCGGCTTGACGCGGGCGCTCGCCGCCGACCACTCGCCGGAGGGCATTCGCGTGAACGCGGTCGGCCCTGGCCCGATCTACACGCCGTTCCATCAGCGCCGCATCGCGGCCGCCGGCGAGACCGTCGAGCAGTACAACGCCAAGGCCGCGCAAGGGACCATGCTGAAGCGCCCGGGCAGGGCCGAAGAGGTCGCCGCCGCGATCCTGTTTTTGGCCTCCGACGATGCCTCCTACGTCACCGGCGCCCTGCTGTTCGTCGACGGCGGGATGACGGCGCTATGAGCCGTACGCGAGGCTGATCGTCAAATGCCATTTGTCGCCGTGGTGCCTCAGCGCCAACCGAGCGCTGGTGCAACGTGGATCAGGATCGCTTCCATGACGTGCGCGTTGTAATCCACGCCCAACTGGTTGGGGACGGTCAGCAGCAGCGTGTCGGCCGCGGCGACCGCTTCGTCCCGTTTGAGCTGCTCAATCAACACATCCGGTTCGGCGGCATAGCTTCGACCGAAGATCGACCGCCTGCTCGGGTCAATAAACCCGATAGAGTCTTGATCCTTGCCTCCATTCCCCCAAAAGGCGCGGTCTCGGTCGTCGATCAAGGCGAAGATGTTACGGCTGACCGAGACCCTCGGCTCGCGGGCGTGGCCGGCTTCCTTCCAGGCGTCGCGGAACGCTTGGATTTGAGCCGCCTGCTGGATGTGAAAGGGCGCGCCGCTCTCGTCGTTCTTGAGCGTGGACGCCTGCAGGTTCATGCCGAGTTTCGCCGCCCAGACCGCGGTCGCGTTCGACCCGGACCCCCACCAGATCCTTTCGCGCAGGCCCTCTGAAAAGGGTTCGAGGCGCAGCAGACCCGGCGGGTTCGGAAACATCGGTTGCGGGTTCGGCTCGGCAAAGCCCTTGCCCTCCAGCAGCTGGTAGAACACCTCGGCATGCCGGCGTCCCATATCGGCGTCGCTCTCGCCCTCCGCTGGACGATAGCCGAAATAGCGCCAACCGCCGATCACCTGCTCGGGCGAACCTCGACTGATGCCGAGCTGGAGGCGCCCACCGGCGATGAGGTCCGCCGCCCCCGCGTCTTCGACCATGTAAAGCGGGTTCTCGTAGCGCATGTCGATCACCGCCGTGCCGATTTCGATCCGGCTGGTCTTCGCCCCGACAGCCGCGAGCAACGGAAATGGCGAGGCGAGTTGGCGGGCAAAATGATGGACCCGATAGAACGCCCCGTCCGCGCCCAGTTGTTCGGCCGCGACGGCGAGGTCGATGGACTGCAGCAGCACATCCGCCGCCGAACGCGCCTGAGACTGAAATGCGGGCGTCCAATGCCCAAACGAGAGGAAACCGATCTTCTTCATCAGAGACTGCCCGCGATGCTCCCCAGATGTCACACGGTCTCTTCCGCCGAGCAACCAATTCTGCGAAGCTCAAAACGCCCTGCGATTATTCGTTGGCGGAGCTGTGGCCGGCTGAGTTGGCCGCGGCGCGGTAGCCGGTCGACGAGGGCATCGCCATAACATGTCAGAGGAGGGACGCCCGGCACTACTGGCCCCGGGAGAGATGCATGCGCGTCGGCGTTTTTCTGTTTCACGAGTCTCGCGATCCGTCGGCGGACGATCGGGTTATCGGCGAGGCAATCGAAGAGGCCAAGCTGGCCGAGAACGAGGGCATGGATGCCGTGTTCCTCGTCGAGCACCATTTCGACGGGAATTGCGCTTACGTCGATCCGGCCACCTTCGCCTCGGCACTGGCAGTGGCGACCAGCCGGATCAAGATCGGCTTCGCCGTCCTGCAGACGTCGCTCTACCACCCGCTTCGCATGGCTGAGCAGATTTCGCTTGTCGACAATTTAAGCAAAGGTCGCCTGATCGTGGGCCTTGGTCGCGGCAGTTTGGTCAATACCCATGAATATACCGGGTTTGAGATAGAGCCCGACAGCGCACAGGAGCGCTTCGAGGAGATCGAAAAAATCCTGCTGCAATGCTGGACCCAGGAGAAGGTCACCCATTCGGGCAAATACTGGAATTTCGAAATCCCGATGCTGCGGCCGCGGCCCTATTCGAAGCCTTATCCGCAAGTGCTGCGCAGCATCGCGTCCGAGGCCTCGCTCGCCGCCCAGGCTCGTTTGGGTCGCCCGGTATTGATGGCGGCAGCGACCGCCGCAGGGGCAGAGCGCAATATTGTGATCTATCGCAAGGCCGCAGCGGAAGCCGGCTTCAGCGCCGCTCAGATCGATGACGCCATTTCGCAATCTTGGGTTGCCCGCACGGTCGTTCTCGCGCCGACCGATACGGAAGCCGTTGAGGTCGGTCTCCCCTACTACCGAATGATGCAGACCTACCGCGCAGCCCAGAGCACTGCCTTCGAGGCGAATGTCGCTAAAGCCAACGCACAGCCGGGGCTTCCGGTTCTCTGCGGCTCGCCGGACAGCATGGCAGAGGACTTCAAGAGCCTCGCGAGAACCGGCATCGGTGGCGTCTTTGTGCGCTTTCGCACGGGCCCGATGCCGGCGGAGTTTTCGTCACGGGCGCTGAAACTGTTCATGCCGGAAATCGCACCGCAGATCAGGGAGGAAGAATTCGCTCCCGCGTAGTGCGGCAGTCATTGGGTTAAACCGTGCCCCTGCTCGAGAACGTTATCACGCTTGTAGAGCCTCCTTGGCCTGGGTTGTGCTGTATATCCCCACCGGTCGACATCACGGGGACGACAGGATGAGCGTGCAGGCGATCGGACAGGCGCTGCGGCGCGAGGAGGATCCGCGGCTGCTGCGCGGCCGAGGGCGCTATGCCGACGACGTGCACCTGCCGCGCGAGGCGCGCAGCTATGTGCTGCGCTCGCCGCACGCGCATGCCCGCATCCGCTCGATCGATGTCGGTGAAGCCGCCGCGCTACCCGGCGTGTTGTGCATTTTGACCGGCGACGATGTGAAGGCGCGTGGGCTCGGCGCACTGCGGCCGCTGATGCCGCGTCGGCGGCACGACGGCTCGCCGGCGTTTGTCTGCCCGCAGCCAATCCTGGCGGAAGGCATCGCTCGCTATGTCGGCGATCCGGTGGCGTTCATCGTTGCCGAGACGGTGAACCAGGCGAAGGATGCAGCCGAGCTGATCGAGGTCGATTACGAAGTTCTGCCGGCGGTGACGGAGGCCGAAGCGGCGCTGGCGCCCGGCGCGCCGGCGGTGTGGGCCGCGAACCCGGACAACGAAGCCTTCTTTGTCACCGCCGGCAACAAGGCGGCGGTCGACGCGGCGTTTGCCCGTGCCGCGCATGTCGTAAAGCACCGCACGATCAGTCACCGCATCACCGCCAACAGCATGGAGCCGCGCGCCTGCGTCGCCGAATACGATCCCGACGACGGCAGATACACGATCCGTTGCACCGTCCAGTCGGTACACGGCACACGCAGCATGCTTGCCGATCAGATATTCAAACTGCCGCAGAGCCGCATACGCGTCGTGTGCGACAATATGGGCGGCGGCTTCGGGATGAAGGGCGGCTGCTACCCCGAATACGCGCTGTCGATGTGGGCGGCCGAGATTGTCGGGCGGCCGGTGCGGTGGGCCGCGGAGCGCGCCGAGGGCATCCAAAGCGACGAGCAGGCCCGCGGCAGTATCATCGACAGCGAGCTAGCGCTCGATGCCGACTTCAAGTTTCTCGGGCTGCGCGCCAAATGGGTCAACCCGATCGGCGCCTACTTTACGACCGACCGGCCGGCGATCCCAATCACCACCGGACTCGGCTGCCTGGTGAACACCTACGCGATCCCCGCCGTCTATGTCGAAGTGACCGCGGTCCTGACCAACACGATGATGGTCGCGCCCTATCGCGGCGGCGGACGGCCGGAGCCGATCTACGTCACCGAAAGCATCCTCGAGAAGGCAGCGCGCCAGTTCGGTATCGAGCCGGCCGAATTGCGCCGCCGCAACTCGATCCCTACCGCCGCGATGCCGTACCCGACGCCGATGCAGCAGATCTACGACAGCGGCGATTTTGTGAAGAACCTCGACGATTGCCTGGCCCTGAGCGATTACGCGGGGTGGGAAACGCGCGCGGCGACGGCGCGCACGCGCGGCAAGCTGTTCGGCATCGGCGTCGGCACCGCGACCGCGGCGACCGGCGGGCGCGACTATGAGCACGCGGAAATCCGCTTCGACGCGGCGGGCGGGGTCGTGTTGATGACCGGCGCCATGGATCACGGACAGGGCCATGCGACAACGTTCAAGCAGGTGCTGTCCGAAAAGCTCGGCATCGACGCTGATCTGATCCGCTACCGCTTTGGCGACAGCGATCTGGTAACGATGGGCATCGGCACGTTCGGCTCGCGCTCGGCACAGCTTGCCGGGTCGGCCATCGTCGTCGCCGCCGACAAGCTGATCGACAAAGGACGGCGCATCGCCGCACATATGTTGGAAGCGGCATCGGACGACATCGCCTTTGAGTCCGGGCGGTTTGTGATCGCCGGCACCGACCGCGCAGTCAGTCTTGGCGAGGTCGCGAAGCATTCGTTCCACGCACACCTCTTGCCCAATGACATCGAGACCGGGTTCACCGAGCGCGCGAATTTTGGACCCGCGGGTTCGGCGACATTTCCATCGGGCGCACATGTCGCCGAGGTCGAGATCGACGCGGAGACCGGCACGGTCGCCCTCACCCGTTACACTGCGGTCGATGATTGCGGCGTGGTCCTCAACCCCCTACTTGCCGAGGGCCAGATCCATGGCGGCATCGTCCAGGGCATCGGCCAGGTGCTGATGGAAAGCATCGTCTACGACGAGAGCGGCCAGTTGCTGTCCGGCTCGTTCCAGGATTACTGCATGCCGCGCGCCGACAATTTCTGCTTTTTCGAATTGGGCAACAACGTCAGTCCGAGCGATCGCAACCCGCTCGGCGTCAAGGGCGTCGGCGAGGCCGGCACTTTGGGTGCGATCCCGGCGGTGATGAACGCGATCAACGATGCGCTCGTGCGCGTCGGCGCGCCGCCGATCGAAATGCCGGCGACCAGCGAAAAGGTGTGGCGCGCGATCCGGAAGGCGAACGGTGCAGGGTGAGTGGTGCAACACATAAACGCAAACCGATACTGGCGCACCGTGACCCTCTCTGGCGCGCGTGGTATCGTTATATGTAAAGAGACATAGCGCCTGTGTGCTTCGCATGACGGGCAATTCGGATCTACATGACCGGGGGACAATCGAGTGAGCTTTTCCGCAGCTTTCGCACAAGTGGTCGCGATGGTTGGAGGCGCGGCGCGAATGTCGCGGCAGATGCGGCATGGCGATCCGACGCCAGCTTGGGGGGCCAACCCCGCGATCCCCGAGGCGAAACCGCAAGGTGCGATCCCGACACTGAAGATGCCAACTGCGCGCGGTTGGGATCCGGGGCAGACACCGATCGCGGCGCCCGGCCTCAAGGTCAATGCGTTTGCGACCGACCTCGACCATCCGCGCTGGATTTATGTGTTGCCAAACGGCGATGTGCTGATCGCCGAGTCATCGAACGTGCCGCGCCAAGTAATGCGGACCGTCTTCGACTACGCGATGGTCGCCACGATGCGCCGCGCCCGCGCCGTGGGGGTCAGCGCCAACCGCATCACGCTGTTGCGCGACGCCGACGGGGATGGCGTGGCCGAGATCCGGGAAGTGTTTCTCGAAAACCTAAACCAGCCCTTCGGCATGGCGCTGGTCGGCGACACGTTTTATGTCGGCAATACCGACGGGCTCGTCGCTTTTCCCTATGTCCCGGGCGCCACTCGCATTACCGCGCCGGGGCGCCAGCTGGCCGAGTTCAAGCCGGGTGGGCATTGGACGCGGAGCATTTTGCCGAGCCCCGATGGCAGCAAGCTTTATCTCGGGGTCGGGTCGTCGAGCAATATCGCCGATAACGGCATGGCGGAAGAGGAAGGCCGCGCGCTGATCTACGAATACGATATTGCCAGCGGCAAAGGCCGTAGCTTTGCCGGCGGCCTGCGCAACGCGGTCGGCCTGGCGTGGGAGCCGGTGACCGGCGCCCTGTGGACGGTGGTCAACGAACGCGATGGGCTTGGCGACGAAACGCCGCCCGATTACCTGACCTCGGTGCGCGATGGCGGTTTTTACGGCTGGCCCTATTGCTACTGGGATCGAATCGTGGACGATCGGGTGCCACAGGACCCGGCCATGGTGGCGACGGCGCTGACGCCGGACTATGCGTTGGGCGGTCACACCGCGTCATTGGGCCTTTGCTGGCTGCCCGCCGGCACGCTGCCCGGTTTCCCGGACGGCATGGCGATCGGTCAGCACGGGTCGTGGAACCGCGCCAAGCTGAGCGGCTACAAGCTTGTCTTCGTGCCCTTCACCAATGGCCGACCGTCCGGACCGCCGCGCGATATCCTGTCGGGCTTTCTCGCGCCGGACGAGAAGGTGTCTTACGGCCGCCCGGTCGGCGTGACGATAGGCCCGGATGGTTCCGTGCTGATGGCGGACGATGTGGGCGACGTGATCTGGCGCGTCACCGGGGCATAAGGAAAGTTACATCGGCTCCTTATTCCGCTCCGTCATCATCTCGACAAAGGCCGGGCGCGCCTGACAGGCGGTAATCCAGCCTTGGACGGCCGAGGCATCGGTGAACAATTCCGGTGCCGCCTGCGCGTAGCGGATAATCTCGGCGACGTTCAGATCGGCGACGGTGAACCGGCCGCCGACCAAGTGACCACCGCCTTCGCGCAAAGCTTTGTCGAGTACCGCGAACCTGGGCTTCAGCGCGGCAACACTGGCATCAAAGACGGCCAGGTCGCGGGTCTTCACCGACGGCCCGTTCTGCATCGCGCGCAAGGCGGGCATTTCACATTCCGTCGCCGCCCACAGGGTCCACATCGTCATCTGGCCTTCTTCGCGCACATCCCGCGGCGCCGCCGGGCCACCATGCTTGCGGGCCAGATAAAGGGTGATGGCGAGCGATTCATTGAGCACGAAGCCATCGTCGTCGATCGTCGGCACCAAACCGTTCGGGTTGACAGCGAGAAATTCCGGCGATTGTGTGTTCAGCAACCCATCCGCCGCCGCGGCATTTGATAGCCGGTAATTCTGGATCACCGGCACATGTTCGTAGGGGATGCCAAGTTCCTTCGCCATCCAGACAGGGCGCGATGCGCGAGACCGCAGCACGCCGTAGATTTTAAGGGTCAAGGGTTTCATTTCTCCTCTTCGCGTCGATCGCGCAGGCTGCGTCCGCGATAGGCGTAATCGGCCAAATTTGCTGTCGAGTCAGCCTCCGCAAGCTCGCCGAGCAAGGCGTGCATAGGCGAGAGCTCGCATGCCGGATCGGTGGCCGCGGCATCGCCCGTCAGCGCCATCGCCTGACACCGGCAGCCGCCGAAATCGGCCTCGCGCATCGCACACGAACGGCACGGCTCGCGCATCCACTCCGTGCCGCGGAACGCCTCAAACGCGGGCGACTCCCGCCAGATCTCGGCGAGTGAATGATCGTGAATCGACCAGAATTCCAACCCCGGATTGGTCGGCGCCGCGTGACAAGGCAGGACGCGGCCGGACGGCGTGACATTTAGTGAGCGGCGCCCCCATCCCCCCATGCACGGCTTTGGCCGCCGGGCGTAATAATCGGGGATCACCATGTCGATCACGATGCGCTGCGCATAGCGGGCGCGAAGATCCTCCACGTCCTGCACGGCCCGGTCGACCTGTTCGCGAGTCGGCATCAGGGCACGCCGGTTGTGCAATGCCCAGCCGTAATACTGCGCATGCGCGATCTCGACACGACCCGCGCCGAGCGAAACCGCCAGATCCACCAAAGCCGCGACGCTGTCGATATTGGCGCGATGGATGACTGCGTTGATGGTCAACGCCAGCCCCAGCTCGGTGACCGATCGCGCGAACGCCATCTTGCGCTCATGCGCGCCCGAATAGCCGGCGATCCGGTCGGCGCTCGCCGCTTCCACGTCCTGCAGGGAAAGCTGGACATGATCCAGCCCCGCGGCCTGCAAGCGGGCGAGGCGTTCGGCACCGAGGCCGATCGCCGAGGTGATCAGGTTGGTGTAAAGCGCGGCCTCACGCGCCGCCAATACGATCTCTTCAAGATCGCGGCGCGATGCGGGCTCGCCGCCGGACAGGTGGATCTGCAAAACCCCGAGCGCGGCAGCCTCGCGAAACACGCGCGCCCACGTCGCTGCGTCCACTTCGTGGACGCGACCCTCAAGCTCCAGCGGGTTCGAGCAGTAAGGGCAGCCAAGCGGACAGCGATGCGTCAGCTCGGCAAGCAGGCCCAGCGGCGCCGGTATCATGCCCCAACAAGCATGCGTTTAGCGACGAGCTCGGCCAGCATATCCGTCACATCGTCGGCGATTTCGGCGCGGTCCGCCGTATAGACGACCGCCAGCTCGTCGATGATCTGCTCGATCGTGCGGCTGCCGTCGCAGCGCTGCAGGATTTCGCTCGCCGGCCCTTCCATCTCGATCACACGCTCGGGGGCCAGCAGCATCCAAGCGTCGCGCGTCGCATCGAAATGGAGCCGAACGCCGGGCGCCAGCTTCGGCCGTTCGGGTACTGACGGCGTCGCAGACCCCGGATCAGACATCGGGCACGAAAGCGCCTGGCGGGATCAGGCCCGGCGTGACATAGGCGTAGTGCAGCGCGTCGAGCATGCACCACAATACATCGCACTTGAACGCCAGCGTATCGACCACGGCCTGCTGTTGTTCAGCGGTCCGCGCGTGCTGCTTCACCCAATCGAGCGCGAAATTCGCGTCCCGTTCGGCCTGCGGCGGACGCTGGTCGAAATAGGCCATGATGTCCGGCGTGATGAAGTCGTAATGCGACAACATCCCGCTCATCCGCTCGGTGATGATCTGCGGCGAAAACAGCTCGGTCAGGCATGAGGCTACCGCCTCCAGCAGGCTGCGCTCGCGCACGTAGTGCACATAGGCCTGCACGGCAAAGCGCGTCGCGGGCAGCAGCTGACGCGTCGACATCACCCTATCGCGATCGAGCCCCAGACCGTCGGTCAGCTTCAGCCAGCGCTCGATGCCGCCCGGGCGGTTCTCGTCACCATCATGGTCCTCAAGCCGCTTGCGCCATTCGCGTCGGAGCGCGACATCCTCGCAGCGGCCGATCAGCGACGCGTCCTTTAGCGGCACCATGGCCTGGTAATAGTATCGGTTCAGTGCCCAGGCCTGGACCTGCCCCTTGGTGCATTGGCCGTCGTGCAGCAGGCGATGGAACGGATGCAAATTGTGATAGCGCTGCGCACCGAGTTCGCGCAGCCGCGTTTCAAGGTCATCGCTCACAGCCGCACCTCCATCCCGTCATAGGCGACTTCAAAGCCGGCCGCTTCGACCTGCCGCCGCTCGGACGAATCCGCCAGGTGGATCGGGTTGCTGTTGTTGATGTGCAGCAGGATTCGACGTCCGCCCAAACCCGCCAGTCCCTCTAGTGTCCCGCCGGGACCGCTGACCGGGACATGCCCCATGCGGCGGCCGGTCTTCTCGCCCAGTCCGGCGGCGATCATCTCGTCGTCGGTGAACAGCGTGCCATCGAAGAAGACGGCGTCGGCGCCGTCGAGCTGCCGACGAACCCGGCCGGTGATGTCGGCGCATGCAGGCGCGACAATCACGCGCCGCCCGTTCGCTTCGAGGCATGCCGCATGATTCGGCCCGGGTTCGGGAGTCGTCGCACCCGCGCTTTCCAGGTAAAGCGGCACCTTTCCGGGCATCTCCAGCAGTGTCAGCCGCACCCCCGCTCCGCAATCCACTGGCTCATTCGCTGCTATCGGCCGCAGCCGCACGAGCGAGGGATCCAGCACGCCGAAAATTTTATTGGTGCGCAAGAGCTCCAGCACCTCGGCCGTGCCATAGATCGTGAACGGCTGGCGCTCGCGCAGCGTCAATAGTCCCGCCAGGGCATCGACATCGCCCCCGAGCAGAACGACCGCAGTAATCGGCGAATGCCGCATACCGGCACGGGGCCAAAGACGCGGCGTCTGCAAAATCTGTTGGCGCAAATCAGGGGATGCGCCGATCACCACCCAATTTGCGTCGTCGCCGCTGATAGCGACACTGGCTTGCGTCGCCGGCCGCACCCGTGGGTCACCGGCACGCGCCAGGCAACACAGGCGGCAGCCGCAATTCCACTGCGGAAAGCCCCCACCGGCGGCAGCTCCAAGCACCAACGCCGAGAGACTTGCCGCCGGGTCAGGCATATACGGTTAGAGGGAAGCTCGGGTGTTAAAGCTTGCCTGGGAGGTAGCCGCTGATCTCCAGGCCGATGCAGATTTCGCGCAATTTCGGACGGGTCCAAGCCATGTCACATCTCCTATCTGACTAGCGTCCAAGCAAGACTACAGGCCGAGTTCGCTATGGTCCATCGGGAATACCGAGCGGACACGGGCGCGCGCTCTCCCACCGGGTGCATCCTTCTGATGGGGTCGACGGATCGGGCAATTCGAGTGTGCAACGCTCTTTCAGCAAGGTTGGGCAAGAAGTCTCTCCCCTATGAGGTCTCCTCCGCCGGGCGGGGCGAGTGATTGGTGTCGGACAAGGGCGAAGACGCGGAGCGATCTCGGAAGGTGCCAGTTGAAGATGACGTCGCCGTGAACCCGGCTCTCATCCGGGAATACCCAGAGGGGTGATCTCTTAGTCGTCGCCCGCGGAATGGTGGCGGCGAAATTTCGATTTTCGGTGGGACAACCCACCAACCCAGAACAAGGCCCGCTCAGAGCATCCGCGCAATTTCCGCAGCGGGCGGCTCGCAAGCGGCCGGGGGTTGGCGCTGGATATAATTGCGAACGATTGTCAGTTGCATTTAAGAAATTGACCGATATGATCGCGAACGATTCTTATTCGCGAGCTGCGATGGTTGATCCTGTTCCGGAACAGCGGCCTGAAACCTCGGCGGAGAGCCGTCCGCCGGTGGTCTCGAGCCTCGAGCTGCTTGCCGGCGGCCGTGAGCTGATCATCCAGCACGGTTCCGAGCAGTACCGGCTGCTGCTCACCCGCAGCAACAAGCTGATCCTCACCAAGTAGGAGCCCGACCAAACAGGCAGCCGAACAGCACCTTCTGAGCGCGCAGCACTTTCACGGAACACCAAGCCAGCCAGTCCACCGCGGACGCTCGCCAGCCAGGGAAATCCATCACAACCCTGGAAAAGAGCGACATGCGAACCTTACCGACATTTGGATTTTTCGACATCGCACCGACTTTCTCGCGCCGCCGCGCTTGGCTGAACTCGGTGGCGGGGATCGCGCTGTCCGGCGGGATCAGCCCGGCAATGGCGCAATATGCCTCGCCGAGTGCATCGGCCGGGGAGGGCACCGCCCTGCCGATGATCTCGGTGCAAGGTAACACCGCGCCGACGGGTGGCGGCGACTACAAGGCGGATCAGCCGTCATTGCCCAAACTGACCGAGCCGCTCCTCAACACGCCGCAATCGATCGACGTCGTGACCCGGCAGGTGATGGACGACCAGGGCGTCACGACGTTTCGCGACGCGTTGCGCAACGTGCCGGGCATCAGCCTTGCCGCCGGCGAGAACTCATCGCAGGGCGACAACCTGACGATCCGTGGCTTCACCGCGCGCAACGACATCTACCTCGACGGTATGCGCGATTTCGGCAGCTATTACCGTGACCCGTTCTACCTCGAGGACATCCAGGTACTGAAAGGCCCCTCGTCGATCCTGTTCGGCAAGGGCTCGACCGGTGGCGTCGTCGAACAGGATAGCAAGCTGCCCTCGCTGACCCCGTTTAACAACGAGACGGTATCGCTCGGCAGCGACTTGACGCGGCGCCTGACCGCCGATGTCAACCAGCCGCTCAGCGACACCTCGGCGCTGCGGCTCAACGTGATGGGCAATGACAGCCAAGTCGCCGACCGCGATGATGCGCATAACCGCCGTTTCGGCTTGGCGCCCAGCCTGGAATTCGGGATCGGCCTGCCGACCCGGCTGACCTTTACCTATCTGCATCAGACCGAATACGACAACCCCGATTACGGCGTGCCGTGGCTGTACCAAGGCACGCCCGGCACGGTCACCGCGATCGCCCGTCCGGTGCCGCTGGCGCAGACGCAGAGCAATTACTACGGCTTCGAGCACGGCAATTACCTGCGCACCAATGTCGATGTGCCGACGGTCAAGATCGAGCATGATTTCGACAAGGATTGGACGGTCAGCGATCAGGCCCGCTACGCCCATTACGTGCGGCAATGGGACATCACTGAGCCGCAGCTTTATACGACGGCGAGCGCGACGACACCGGGCGGCACCGGCAGCCCGCTTCTGGTCGCGCCGGGCACACCGCTGAGCTCGCTGCTGGTCTCGCGCAACCAGCTCTACGGTCACTCGCTCGAGACCTATCTTGTCAACGACCTCGACACGACCGGACATTTCACGACCGGGTTTCTCGATCATACGCTGCGTGCCGGGATCGAGTTCGGGCGCGAGACCTCGGACCCGGTGCGCTACTCGACGATCGGGCCATACAGCTTGACGCCGTTGATCGGTCCCAATCCAAGCAACATCGATAATGCCAGTACTTACCTGTCGTCGCGCACGAACACGTCGGCCCTGACCCAGGCGATCTACGCGCTCGACACGATGAAGTTCGACGAGCAATGGCAGTTGATGGGGGGGCTGCGCTACGACCGGTTCTCGGCGGCCTTCGATCAGACGAGCTATGCCAACCCGGTTACCAAGGCGGGCGCGGCAACCCTGGTGTTCAGCCCGACCAACTACATGCTGAGCTGGCGCGGCGCGATCGTCTACAAGCCGCTGCCCCAGGGAAGCGTCTATTTCGACGCCGGCACATCGTTCGACCCATCCGCCGAAGCGCTGTCCTTATCCTCG
>Ga0181537_10001158_pt1 | contig 24465 bp, 17 predicted proteins | sample PEATcosm2014_Bin_39_FD_119765 | JGI IMG/M metagenome (GOLD analysis project Ga0181537, IMG submission 119765) | Peatland microbial communities from MTU Mesocosm Facility, Houghton, MI, USA - PEATcosm2014_Bin23_10_metaG | ecosystem: Environmental > Terrestrial > Soil > Wetlands > Peat | place...
CTTTCCTCTGTGTTCCTCTGTGTCCTCCGTGTTGAGCTTTTGTTTTTTTTTCTGATCGAGCTTAGCCACGGCATCCGCCAGCCATGCCGCCTTCAACTTTCCCCGCCCGGTAGGCTGGCTCTTCCACTCCGCGGATCCCGCATCTCCAGCCACCTGCTCGAGAGTTCGCCCACTCAGCACCGACTGGTCGATCGCGTCGATGTCGTAGCCCTCGACCACGTGATCATCGTGCTTCTTGATCATCAGCCACTCGTTGCCCTTGCTCCCCGGACGCCGTCCCCGCATCTTGATCAGCGCGAAGTCACCTTTCAGACGTTTCCCCTTCAACCGAAACTTCAAATCTCCCTTGGCCAGCATCGCCGCCGCTTCTGCTTCTGTCCCCGGCACGTATTTCCCATTCACCGCGATCGGCGAAAGCGGCTGCCAGGTGCCCACATCCCACACAATCACGGTTCCTGCCCCGTAATTGTTCTCGGGAATGTTGCCCTCGAAATCGAAATACGAAACCGGATGATCCTCGACCTGCATCGCCAGCCGCTTGTCCGCCGAATCAAGCGACGGTCCCTTCGGCACCGCCCACGACTTCAGCACGCCTTCCATCTCCAGCCGGAAATCGTAGTGCAGCCGCGTGGCGTCGTGCTTCTGCACCACGAAGCGATTTCCCCCCTTCGTCGCCACTTTCGGCGGAGGCTCCGGCGTCTCCTCAAACCGCCGCTTCCGTTTATATTCCTCGAGAGCCATGATTGATCCCGCCCACATTTAACCACAGACCCGAAGGCTCATCGGCCTGGGTGGGGACGGGCGCCTTCGCCCGTCCATGCCGAGCGAAGCTCGGCCGCTGCTGCCCGCGGTCCCGCAACTCTAAACCTGTCCGAGAATTCTTGTTCTAGAATCCTTGCACCATGCAACGCGAATTCCCCGCAACCCCGCTGGTAGGCGTCGGCGCCGTCATCATAGAAGGCTCCATCGAAGACGCCCGCGTTCTGCTCGTCAAGCGCGCCCACCCCCCGCTGCAGGCGCAGTGGTCGATTCCCGGCGGTGTGCTCGAAGTCGGAGAACTGGTGCGGGAAGCCGCGATCCGCGAAGCCCGCGAAGAAACTGGACTCATCGTCGAACCCGGTGAGTTACTCGGGGTCTACGACCGCGTGCTGCGCAACCCCGAACAGCGCGTGCAATATCACTATGTGCTGATCGATTTCCTCTGCCGCCGGGTCGGGGGAGAACTCGCGGCCGCCAGCGACGCCGCCGAAGTCCGCTGGTTCACTAGAGAAGAACTCCCCGCGCTGAATCTGGCGGAAGACACCCAGGACGTGATCCGCAAGGGATTTGAACGGCTGTCCTGATTCGGTTTATCCGGGATGATCCGCGAAAATCCACGGCCAGATTTTGCTCCAAGAAATAGGAACGGCCCGCAAGCTCGACCTGAGCCTGCGGGCCGCCCGGTGGACTGTTTGGGATTGACCAAGAGGTGGTCACTCTAACGTGGCCTCTACGGCAACTCCGGGTGCTGAAGAAACGACTCGTCCCGTCAGCGATCCTGACCGACCTGCGTCAGGCGGAATCAATCCTTAAATCACCGGTAGTATGCGGGCTGTAGCTTCCGGCGCAGCGGGCAAGAGTGCCCGCTCCACACAAAAGCCCCGCTTAGAGCAACCGCTCTAAGTCTCAGCCACCTCACCTGGTCTTTGAATCGTCCAACAACTGCCTTCAGAACTTGTCATCCGACCACCTCCTTTCCGGTGTATTCGCACATTAGTACGAAACCGCCCTGTGCGTCAACCGGCACGAAAGTGGGTATCGGAGAGAGCAACAGACGACCTCGTCTTACGGCAGCCCAAACGCATACACCGCGCTGCCCGCTGCGATCGCTACGTACTCTTTCCCGTCCACGGCAAACGCCATCGGCGCTGCATACACCGCGCTGCCCATCTGGAAGTGCCACAGCGGCTTGCCCGCCACGGCATCGAAGGCAATGAAATTCCCTTCCGCATCTCCGCTGAATACCAATCCGCCGGCAGTCGACAAAACTCCCGACCAGGTCGGCGACGTGTGTTCAAACTTCCACTTAATCTGTCCCGTCGCTGGATCGATTGCCTTCAGGAATCCGCGATACGGCTCCGCCTCTTCCGACGGAAAGTATGCGCTCCCATAAAACGCGTGCCCTGCTTCGTACGGTTGCGGAGCCGTGCTGAAAATGTCACATTGATCGCGCGCCGTCACGTATAACAGCCCCGTCTGCGGATCGTAGGTCGGCGGAAACCAGTTCGTCGTGCCCAGCGCCCCAGGACACACCGTATGCCCTTCGAGCGTCGGTGAGGCGTTCTGGTTCGCGACTGGGCGTCCCTCGGCATCTTTGGTATCGCTCCAAGTAGTCTTTCCATAGGCATTCGCCGACACGAGTTTGCCGCTGGTGCGATCCAACACGTAGAAAAACCCATTGCGGTTGGCCTGCGCAATTAGGTGCTTTCCCCCTGCGTCAAACATGACTGGTATCTGTGTCGCGTCCCAGTCGTGCTCGTCATGTTTCGTGAACTGGAAATACCAGTTCATCTTGCCCGTATCGGCATTCAGAGCCAGCAGGGAATTGCTGTAGAGGTTGTCGCCCGCGCGTCCCTCGCCACGATTCGACGGCGCAGGATTTCCCGTCGGCCAGAAAATCTGATTCGTCACCGGATCATACGTCCCCGTGTTCCACGCCGGTGCGCCGCCCACTTTCCACGAATCGCCTTCCCAACTTTCATGTCCTGGCTCACCCGGTCCCGGCACCGTATAGAACCGCCATTTGCGCTCACCCGTGTCAGTGTCATACGCATCAATAAACCCCCGCACGCCGTACTCTCCGCCGGAAATGCCGATCACGATGAGTCCCTTCACCGCCAGCGGCGCTACGGTGAAACTGTGCCCCGTGCGATAATCCGCCGCGGCCACATCCCACACCACCGCGCCAGTTTTGGCGTCGAGCGCAACCACGTGCGCATCCAGGGTGCCGAGAAAAACCTTGTTGCCCAGAATCGCCAGCCCGCGATTCACATGCCCGCAACATGGACGAATGTCGCCAGGAATCTGCCGCTGGTACATCCAGATGGGCCGCCCCGTGCGCGCGTCGAGTGCAAACGCCCGGTCATCCTGCCCGGTCGCATAAAGAATTCCGTCGACCACGAGAGGAGTAGTCTCCAGCTTTCCGGTTGCTCCAGTCTGATATACCCACTTCGCCACCATCGTGCGCGCATTCGTAACGTTGATCTGATCGAGCCCGCTGAACCGCCGCCCGGAATAATCGCCGGAATAGGTCATCCAGTTCTGCGGTTCCTTCGCCGCATTCACTAGCCGCTCGAAGGTGACCTGCGCATGGGCCAGAGTTCCGGCGATGAAGCCCCACGCGAAGATCCGGATCACAAATTTCCGCAAGATCGCTGGCTCCCTCATTTCGCCCCCACGCTGATCAACCAGGCCACAATGTCTTCTAGTTCCTTGTCGCTCAAAACTTCCGCGTCGTACTTCGGCATGGCCGACTCCCGGCTCTTCTGAAATGACCGCAGCTTGTCTTTCTCCAGCAGATGAATGTGTTCGCCCGCGTCCATGATTTGCACGCTGAAGCTGTCTTCGTTCAGTGTGACGCCCTTGATTGTTTTTCCGTCAGCGGTTACCACCGTGACGCTCTCGTATTCCTGCGGAAATTCTTTCATCGACTCGGTCAGTCCCCAGGCCAGCCTCCGGCTGGGATTGCGCACCGAATCGATGATCGCCTCGCGCGTGCGCGACCCGCCCACGGCAGTCAAATCTGGCCCGAGTCTTCCGCCTTTGCCGTTGACCATGTGACAAAGCGAGCAGTTCGCGTCACCGTAGAACAGTTCCTTACCATGAGCGGCATTGCCCAGTGCCTGCGCCGGAGCCTTCACTTCCTGGCTGCGAATGTAGGTGATGATTTGCCAGATCTCTTCATCAGTCATGCCAACACCCTGGCCGTTGCTCCCGTTCGCCGGCATAGCAGTCCCGGCGATGCCGTTGCTGATCACCTGAAACATGTCTGCGTCGGAATGCGCGTGCTTCTTTACTGCCCGCGTCAAATCGGGCCCGCGCCCGCCGCCGCGCGCGCCCAACCCGTGGCACATCGCGCAGTTGATGCGGAACTCATACTCCCCCGCTTTCGCCGCCTTGGCATCCCCCGCCAGCGGATTCTGCGCGCCGGCCGCGTGCCCCGCGGCGACACTGAGCAGCAGAATCAAAGCAGCTCGTTTTGACAATTGAAACTTTGTCCGCCCTGACGATCGGCGGATCCACGGTCCTCGTGTTTCTGTCTGAGACATACGTGGTGTCTCCAATCTTCGATAGAGAAAGAATCAAGCGGGCCTTACGTGCACAAATAGTAGCATCGCGCCGCACGCACCACAGAAGAAATACTCCGCGAGCGCGGACCCGATAGTCCACAGCAAGTAATTTAATGGCGGGCGCGGAAGTAAGGCGTTCGCACATGCTCCGGACGGAAGCCCATCCCGATCACGCGGGCAGGAATGCGCCGCAGCAGCGGCCAGAGCTGCATAAGCCGCAGCGGCCACGGCAACGTAAGCGGTTTCGAACTCGCGAGGACTCGCCGGATGACCCCGTTCTGTATGGCTACCTGCAGTCTCTGCGTGGCCCGAGTCGGAAATTCCCGTCGCCGCTGGACAGCGGCAAGATCGTCGTCGCTGATTGTGCCCGCCTTCAGTTTCGCGGCCAGAATATTCGCCGCAGCGACTGCATCCTGGATCGCGAGATTGATTCCCACTCCACCGACCGGCGACATCGCGTGGGCCGCGTCGCCGATGCATAGCAAGCCCGGGCGCGACCACTGTTTCAAGCGATCCACTTTCACCGTGAGCAGACTCACATCGTCCCAGTCCCGCAACTCGCCCACACGGTCGCGCAGGAAAGGTTCCAAGCGGACAATATCTTCGCGAAATTGTTCAATGCCCCGCTTGCGCATCTCCTCGGCGGCGCCCTTCGCGATGACAAAACCACATTGCCAGTAATCCTCCCGGTCGATCATGATGAACATCTTGCCGGCTTCGACGTGGCCCAGAGTCTGCCCCGGATCGCCGGGAAGCCGGCTGATTCTCATCCACAAGATGTCCATGGGAGCGCTGATGTCCATCACCTGCAGGCCGGCGCGTTCCCGCACGATCGAGCGCCGGCCGTCGGCTCCGACGGTAAGCGCAGCACGAATTTCGATGACTCCATCGGGAGTTTTCGCTTTCACCCCCACAACGCGCCCGTTGTCTTCGATCAGGTCGGTCGCTTCGGCCTGCATCTTCACCTGAAATCCGGGATAACGCTTGCCCTGTTCAGCTTTGCCCTGGTCAACCAGGAAATTCAGAAAATCCCACTGCGGCATCAAGGCAAGAAACTTGCAGTGGGTGGGAAGGTGAGAAAAATCGGCCATGGTGAGCGTTTCCTTGCCGACCTGTCCCGCCACTTCCCGCACTTCCTGATGGGGACGCTTCAGAAATTCTTCCAGGATTCCAAGTTCGTACATCAATTCCAGCGTAGAGGGATGAATGGTGTCGCCGCGAAAATCCCGCAGAAAATCAGCGTGCTTCTCGAGCACAATGACCTCGACCCCGGCACGAGCCAGAAGAAAGCCGAGCATCATGCCGGCGGGTCCTCCGCCAACGATGCAGCAGCGGGTTTGAAGAGTCGGGGTCACGTTCGAGCGATCGTTATCTTTTCGAGCACAGAAGATAGATGGCGGTATCGCGCGTTGCGGCACCATATTTTTCAGGTCGCGACTTTCTCCCCCGCTCGTACATGTCCGGCGGGCATCTGCCTTCTGTACCTTTGGCTCTCTACACTGAAATCCTGCCTTCAAGATGTGGAGATCACTCAAGAGCGAGGTGTTTTCCCCAGGCGGCCAAGTTGCTGATTGGTCAGCCTTTCCAGCGGAATGCATCAAGCTGGGGCAGGCCCAGATGAGCCAGCACGCGATAGGCAAATTCGCGGGCCATCTCATCTAAGGAAGCAGGACCGTAATAGAAGGCCGGAATCAGCGGGAAGATGGTCGCCCCGGCATCGGCGGCCCGGTACAGGTTGCGGATATGAATTTTATTGAGCGGCGTCTCGCGCACGCACAGTACCAGCGGGCGCTTCTCTTTGAGCGAGACGTCAGCCGCGCGCTCAATCAGTTGTGAGGCGATGCCGTTCGCGATGCGGGCCAAAGTCCCCACGCTGCACGGGATGACAATCATGGCGTCAGCGGGATAAGAACCGCTGGCCACGTTCGCTCCGATGTCAGCGTTCGATTGCTCTTTAATTTTCTGAGGCTTAAGTTTTCGCGGCTGAATTTTGACCGAGCGGCGGTCGCCGGGACTTGCGGTGGGCTTTCCCGATGACGCCCCGAGAATCCTGCCAACCAGGTTGGACCTTCCCCGGATTCCCAGCTCCTCGGCCATGACTCGCAGCGCGCTGTCGGACGCAATGAAGTTCACATTCTCGATCCGCTCGTCGCGCGCTACGGCCAGCAGCAGCTGCCGCAGAAAAATCGACCCGCTGGCCCCCGTGCTCGCGATCGTCAGATTCCGCGGTGGATGGTTCGGCAAAACGCCTCCGGACGGGGCACCCGAAACACCGCCCCGACCTCGGAGCATAGGGAGTAAATGAACCCGAAGTCAAGATGAACGAGGGTCGAACTCGAAGCTCAAAACTCGAAGCTCAAAGCTAATCATGTCCTCGACCACGAATCTTCGATCCCGCCGCAGCGCTGCACAGTTGCATGCGCTGGAGGGAGTCGAGCGCGAAATCCGCGCCCAGGATTCGCACAACCGCCGCAAGTATCTGCGGGAGTTTAACGATGCGTATCGCAGCTACGATTCCGTCCTCGATTCGCAGCAGATCCAGAATGCCCTGCACGCAGCCGACGTCGTCCTCGTCGGTGACTACCACGCCCTGCCCGCCGCGCAGCGCAATGCAGCCGCGCTGATCGAGCAGCGGGCGCTGGCCGGCGACCGTCCGGTCGTGCTCGGAGTCGAAACCATTTTCGCCCGCGACCAGCACATTCTCGACGAATGGTGGCGCCGCGACATTGACGAAAGCGAACTCCGCCAGCGCATCCGCTTCGATCTTGACTGGGGATATGACTGGGCGCCATTTCACGAATTGCTGGTCACCGCGCGCGATCACGCTGAGGCCGTCTATGGTCTCGACTGCATGCCGCGCGAGGACCTGCGTAAGATCGGGGCCCGCGACCGGCACGCTGCCGCCAAAATCGCCGAAATCCGCGAGCGCCATCCCAACGCCGTCATTTTCGTGTTGTTCGGCGAGTCACATCTTGCTCCCGGCCATTTGCCCGAAGCGTTGCGCCAGCAAATGGAGGGCAGAAAAATTCTCACCGTCCTGCAAAACATCGACGCACTCTACTGGCGCGCCGCCGGAGAGCGCGCTGACAAAGTGGAAGGGGTTCGCGTCAACGACGATGTCCTGTGCGTCTTCAACGCCACCCCGCTCGAAAAGTACGAGAGCTACCGCCTGTTTCTCGATCAGTGGAGCCGCTGCGATAACGCCCCCGATTTCGCGCCTACTCTCTACAACCTGATCGAAGCCCTCGCCCGCTTCCTTGAAATCAATCGCTACTCGCCCAGCAACGGCACTCAGCCGAAATTTCTGGTTGACCTTCTGCCCGAGGTCTATGCCGGCCCCTCGGATGCCATGTTGCACCGCCTGCTGTCGCGCAACGGAGTGCCCGAACCCGAACTGGCATCCATGATTACCGTGGTCGAAGAGCGCGGCAGCGCTTACCTGCCGCAGGTGAACGCGTTCTATATTCGCGAATTCCGAATGATTCATGCGGCCGAAGATGCCGCCCGCTTCCTGCATCACGCCTGTCAGGGCCTCCCGCAACGCCTCAACGTCCGCTCCGGCGAGGAAAGCACTCCAAATAGAAACGGCGGGCGCCGAAGTGCCATCGACGAGTTCTACACCCGCGTAATCGAACACGCAGTGGCCGATTTCGGTTCGCGCGTTCTCTATCCCTCACGCCCCGCTCCCGAGGATTCGTCTCCTCTATCCCGCGCGGCCTGCGAAAAAACTGCGCAGACCGCCGTTCGCGCCGACAAGCATAAGTTCGAGTCCGCTGCGCACGACCTCGGATGCCGCATCGGCAGCCAGATCTATGACGCCTATCTCGCCGGAAAAGTCGCGCCAAGCGGCCTCCGCCGCCTCTTCCTGGCTCACCTCGACGAGCCCGGCCAAGCCCGCAAAGTCTGTGCCGCAGTAATTGCTAAACTGCCCGCCGCCTCCCGCCCACTCGCCCGCGCCGCCCACGCCTGAACCCGGCTCTCCCCAAAATGCTAATCTAGACCTCGCCCGGCCGAATGCTGAGTGCCGAATGCTGAGTAAGGCGTGAACTCCGAATCCATCCGCAAACTTTTCGAGCAAGTGCGCGCGGGCAAGCTTGCACCCGATGACGCGGTCGCTCGTCTGCGCCACCTGCCGTTCGAAGATCTCGGATTCGCCAAGGTGGATCATCACCGCGCCCTGCGCGTCGGCATGCCCGAAGTCATCCTTGGAGAAGGCAAGACTCCTGCCCAAATCGCCGGCATCTTCGCCCGCCTGGCCAAACACGGCGGTAACATCCTGGCGACGCGCGCCAGCGAAAAGCAATTTTCTGCTGTGAAGAAAAAAAATCGCGCCGCCGACTATCACGAACTCGCTCGCGCCATCGTTCTGCAGCGCGATGAAACCAGATATGGCAAGGGCATCGTCGCCGTGGTTTCGGCCGGAACCAGCGATATCCCGGTCGCCGAAGAGGCTGTCGTCACCGCCGAAATCATGGGCAACGAAGTCGAGCACTTCTACGACGTCGGAGTCGCCGGCATTCACCGCCTGCTGGCCAACCGCGAAGCCCTCACCCGCGCCCGCGTTGTCATCGTCTGCGCTGGCATGGAGGGCGCGCTGCCCAGCGTCGTCGGAGGCCTGGTCGGCGTTCCCGTCATCGCCGTGCCCACCAGCATCGGCTATGGCGCATCGTTCAAAGGATTGGCTGCCCTGCTCGGGATGCTCAACTCCTGTGCCTCGAACGTCAGCGTCGTCAACATCGACAATGGATTCGGCGCGGGCTACGTCGCCTCACTCATTAACCGTTTACCCTAAGTCGCAAGGAGTAAATCATGTCCATCGCGCTCTCACCCGAAGTAAAACAACTCATCGATCGACCCAACTTCGCCCACCTGGCCACGCTCATGCCCGACGGCTCCCCGCAGTCCGTGCCGGTATGGGTTGGCCGCGAAGGCGAGAACCTTGTAATCTGCACCGGCGAAGGCTCGCTCAAGGCGAAGAACACGCACCGCGATCCGCGCGTGGCTCTTTCGATCGTGGACTTCACGAATCCTTACGAGGAAGTCCAGATTCGCGGCCATGTCAGCGAACGCCGCCCCGATCCAGACCTGAAGACCATGGATCTCATTTCCCACAAATACACGGGAAAACAATTCCCAGTGCGCAATCCCGAAGGGCGAGTTGCGCTGATAATTACAGTGGAAAAAGCCCGTTACACCAAGCTGCCCTTTGAACACACCCCGCCGAAATAAAAAAGGCGCAGCTCGCCACCGTTTGGTGTCAAGTCTTGTTCTGCTATTTCCCGAGCGTCGACCAATCCGTCAGCAGCACCGGCTGACCGTTCTTCACGACCGTCGGATAAACGTCGTCGAATCCCTTGTGGTCGGTCGGACCGTAATCCAGAAGCAGCTTCGATCCCATGCCGACGTTCATCGTGTGAATCGACTCAATCGCGGTGATGAACTTTTCCCGGGTCAAGTCTTTTCCCGCTCGCTTTAGCCCCTCCACCAGCACCATCGCGTCCACGAAGCCTTCCAGGCTCACAAAACTCGGCTTCGTGTCCGGATAATACTTCGTCAAATACTTGCGATAAAGCTCAACCGTCGAGTAGTCGGTGCGATCGTATGGCGGTACTACCTGCGTGATAATCGTGCCCTCAGAGTCAGGTCCGGCTTCCTTGATGAATTCTTCAGTTCCCACAAAAGACACGGTCAGGAACTGCGGCCGCCAGCCTTCCGCGTGTGCTTTTTTCACGATGGCTGCCACCGGAGCGTACGGTCCAACCACCACCACAGCCTGCGGGCGCGCCGCCATCACGGCCTTTAACCCATCCTGCACATCGACCGTATTCCTCGCAAACGTTCCCAGGCCCACGGGGGCCGAGTTGTGTTTCTGCAGCGCCCGCTTCACCCCTTCCAGCACCGTGTTGCCGAACGCGTCGTCCTGATAGATCACGCCGATCTTACGGATGTTCGCATCCCAGAGTTTGTCCACCTGCGTTCGAGTTTCGTCGTAATAAGACGCGCGTACGTTGATGATGTAGTGTTTGAGCGGTTCGTAGAGCATTTGCGCGCCGGTAAACAAACCGACGACCGGAATCTTTTCGTCCTGCGCCATGGGAACGTATACCTTGGCCGTCGGCGTGCCCACGAAGAACCCCAGCGCGAATACTCCCTCCTTCGTCATGCGCTTGAAGCATGCCGGAGCCTTCTCGGGATCGTAACCGTCGTCAAACGCCAGCAATTGAACCTTGCGCCCGAAGACTCCGCCTTCGTCATTGACTGAATGCAGATAGGTGGTTGCACCCAGCACCGTCTGATTGCCCAGAACCCGCGCCGGGCCATCCAGAGCGGAACACGATCCAATCAGGATGCTGTTTTCAGTGACTCCCGGAGTCTGCGCAGAAGCAGCAGAAATCGTCACCATCGTGACAAAAACAAGCAACGCTACGCGTACAACCACACCAACTGATCCCGCCCCGTAACGGTTCATCCGCAACCCCCTCTGCCCAGGCATTCCCCCACGCTGCGTCGTTGGCTGACGTTCCAGGTAGTTCGTGCGTGAGATTAGTGAGGCCATTGTGCCACGCCTAATCGCCGCCCGCTATCCGGGAGGGCCACCAAAGTAACTTCGACTCGCAAAAGGACCGCCGGCCCGGAACCAATCTGGGAGTCGCCATTTCGGGATTACCCCCGTAACTTTCGACGCAGTACTCCGCCCTTTACCATGCCTTTGGACTGCGCATTTCAAGGGGGGAAATCGCGGATGGGTGAACGTGTCACCCGATCGGGACGAGCTGATCTTGCCCACGCCAGGCGCCTGAAAACCGCCCTGGATAGCCGGACTCCGCCCGCCTTCGTGCAGCCGGAGGTCCCGGCCGCGCCCGCGAATGGCACCTGCTCCGGGCCGTCCTGCCCTTTGCCTCCGCTTCCCGAAACCTCCGAAACACCTCAACCCCCCGCCGACACCCGAACTCAGCTTCTGGAACAGACGTTTCAGGCCTCACCCGACGGCTTGAGCATCGTGGATACCGAACAGCGTGTGCTCTGGGCGAATGAAACCTTCTTCCGCATGTTCGGCTACGACGCGGCCGAGGTCGCAGGACAGCTTCTAGAAAGTCTGGTCGTGCCTCCGGAGCGTCTGGCGGAATCGCAATGGATGAGTGAGGCGCTGGCTCGAGGCCAACGCATTAACCTGGAAACCCGCCGCAGAAAAAAAGACGGAACTCTTCTCGACGTCTCCCTGTCCTGCGCACCCCTGCTGCGCGATGGAAAGATGGCAGGCTTCTCCGCCAACTATCACGATATTTCCGACCGCAAGCGGATGGAGGCCTTGAGCTCGGCGCTCTATCGGGTCGCCGAACGCAGCAGCAGCGCCCACGAGCTGCAGCAGTTCTTCGCCGCCGTGCACGGCATCGTCCAGGAGCTGATATACGCGCGGAACTTCTACATCGCGCTTTACGATCCTTCCACCGACCTGTTGACCTTCCCTTATTTCGTCGATGAACAGGATTCCCCGCCGGCTCCAAAAAAACTGGGCCGCGGCCTTACCGACTTTCTGATACGCAAGGGCGAACCGCTGCTGGCCACTCCCGAAGTCCTGCAGGGCATGGAGGACCGCGGCGAGGTCGCCCGCAACGGCTCACGCTCCCTCGACTGGATGGGGGTTCCACTCCAGGTCAACAGCCATACTTTCGGAGCGTTGGTGGTACAGACCTACTCCAAAAACATCCGCTATGGCGAGCGCGACAAAGAAATTCTGACCTTCGTGGCGCGGCAAGTCGCCAGCGCGGTTGAGATCAAGCGCAACGAGCAGGCACTCCGCACCTCAGAGGCGCGCTACCGCTCGCTCGTCCAGAGTTCGGTCTACGGGATTTACCGCTCCAGTCTCGAAGGCAGATTTCTCGACGTCAATCCCGCGCTGATCACCATGCTCGGCTACGGATCAGCCGAGCAAGTGCTCATGCTCGATCCCGAAAAAGATGTCTTTGTGAACTCCGAAGAGCACAGGTTCCTGATTGAAGAATTTCGCCGCACCGGCCGCCTGGATGGCATTGAACTGAAGTGGAAGCGTAAAGATGGCAACTCCATTACCGTGCGCATCAGCGGCCGCGCCGTGAGCAGCGCCGACGAACCGGTCGACGTCCTGGAGGCGATTGCCGAGGACGTCACCGACCGCCGCGTACTCGAAGACCAGTTCCGCCAGGCCCAGAAGATGGAAGCCGTCGGCCGGTTGGCCGGTGGCGTGGCGCATGACTTTAACAACCTGCTGATGGTGATCAGCGGATACGCCGAAGTCATCCTCGCGAACCTCAGCCCCGATCATCCCCTGTACGAAAAAGGCAGAGCTATTCAGCAGGCCGCCGACCGGGCCACAACGTTAACCCGCCAGTTGCTGGCCTTCAGCCGCAAGCAATTGCTCGAACTGAAAGTTGTGGATGTCAACGCCATCGTGCGCGACATGGAGCGCCTGCTCCAGCCCCTGATCGGCGAAAATGTCGAGTTCACCACCAGCCTGACTCCCGACGCGCCCCACACCCGCGCCGATGCCGGACAGCTCGAACAGGTCCTGATGAATCTCGTGGTCAACGCCAAGGATGCGATGCCCAACGGCGGAAAGCTCACCATCCAAACCCAAAGTCTCGTCGTGGATGAAACTCATCGCGGCCAGACCTTCGTTCGCCCCGGGCGCTACGTCCTGCTCAGCGTGCGCGATACCGGCATGGGCATGGACAAAGAAACGCAATCGCGAATCTTCGAGCCCTTCTTCACCACCAAGGAAAAAGGCAAGGGCACCGGTCTCGGCCTCTCCACGGTCTACGGCATCGTAAAGCAGAGCGGCGGCTACGTCATGGTGCAGAGCGAAGAACAACGCGGCACCACGTTCCACATTTATTTGCCTCGCGTGGATGGCGTCATCGAGAAGCATGCGCCTCCGGTCGCGCACGCCGCCCGGGGAGGCACCGAGACCGTGTTGCTGGTCGAGGACGAAGAATCCGTCCGTCAACTGGTGCGCGACACCCTGTCCGCCAAGGGTTACCGCGTGGTCGAAGCCGAAAACGGTGAGGCCGGCATCGCCGCCGCCGCCCGGCACGACGGCCCCATCGATCTCGTCATCACCGATGTGGTCATGCCCGGCATGGGCGGCCGCGAACTGGTCCGCCAACTCCTGCAGTTGCGCCCTGAAGCCAAGGTGCTCTACCTCTCCGGCTACACCGAAGACGCAATCCTCAGCGACGGCACCATCGAGCACGGCGCAGCCTTCCTGCAAAAGCCCTTCACCCTGCAGAGCCTCTCTCGCAAGGTCAGGGAAGTGCTGGGCTAGCTGGTTCCCCGTCGTTCCGCCAAGTGGTCCACTCGGAAATGGGTGTTCCGCTGCGAAAAGAGCCTGCAAAAACGAACGGCCCCACGTTTACCGTGAGGGCCGTTTTGCTACTCATTAATTTCCTGCAATTACTTTTGCTTGGCTGGCTGAACGCTAACCCGAGTCTGCTCATGTCGCACCGTCGATCGCGAATGTGGCATCGTCCGCAGCATGGGAACTGTACGCGGCCGTGCAGCGCTGGCGTTACCGCTCGGAGCCGTCTGGGCTTCAAACACTCCGAGTGCAGCCTGGTTCGGATCCACGGAGATGAATAACACCGTGGAGTTGTCTGCCGCGTAGAAGAACACTTCCTGCAGGCCGTTGCCGATCGTGGCAGAACCCGTCCCGTTGGAGTTCACGGTGTAAGAGCCCCCCACGTTGCTGACCGCCTCACCCACTCCGAAGTCGTTCTCGTCGAGCAGACCCGACAACCCGGTGCTCGTGGTGGTGAACTGGGCGATTTCGTCCAGTTCAACGACGTTGTCAACGTCCTCGCCGGAATTGTTCAGCCCGTAGCCCGTCGAAGCTGCTACCGTCGCGCCGCTGGCCTGCGCCAGAGCCATGCCGCTGGTCGCTCCTACGTTGCCGGCGCCAACATTGAGCCCAGTGTCAACCTCCAGCAACAGGATGCCGCCAGTGGACGGATAAGCGGCAAACGACGTCCCACCTGCGAAGCCCGTAAAGTTAATCAGGAATCGCCCATTCCCGAGAGTGCTGAAATTGCCGGTAAAGTTGAATGGCACGGCAGGGTTACTCGCATTATCCACAATACCGTCGTCGTTAATATCTTCCGACCCGCCGGTAAGCTGGCTGTTGCCGTCGGAAGCCATCAAGCCGCCGACTGCAAATAAGTTGCCCGAAGTGTCCAGGCCCGACATGGCGAACACCAGATTGCCGGCCGGAATCGAGGCGCTCGTTTGCGTGAACACATCGCCTACCAGAAATGCGATCCCATCATTCTCAATCAGCTTCAGATGCGTGGCATCCACGGTATACACATCAAAGCCGATCGTCCCGAACCCACTGATAAACGTCGCGCTCCCAGGAGTAGTTCCTGAACCAACCGTGACCGAGCCGCCGGTAAGAGTGTACGGGGTTGAGCTGTCACCGTTCGGTATTCCATTGTCATTGAAATCTTCAACTCCGGCGCTGACTTCTCCCAAGGAATTCAGCGTGAACGCTCCGGCCGTGGCGAACGAGTCGCCGTCGAAGTTGCCGGAAAGACTGAAGGCATACGGCGTGTTCACGATCGCGCTCTCCGAGATTACGCTGGGCTGCAGGTCAATCGTGCCGCTGCCCGTTCCAGCACCGTCGTAGCGGATGATTAGCCCATGCGAACTCGAGGTCAGCACAAAAGCCAGCTCAACCTGCGTGGGCGTACCTGCTACCGTGACGGAGATGATTGCGGTGCCGCGCCCGTCTTGGGTTACGTTGTAGGTGCCGCTGCCCACTGCAGAAGCAGGTGCGACGACCGCGCCGTCGTCATAGTCAACGGTCCCTCCCGAGATGGTCCCCGCGGTGCAACCACAGGCGGTTAGCGAGCCGGCCATCATAAAGAATCCGTTGTCGTCCGCGCCCGACACGGAAAACGTGTAGGTGCCGCTGAAGTCAGTATTGCTGAAGGCTCCGCTGGGAGGTGCCACCGGATTGTTGGTGCTGCTTCCGCAGCCCACCAGAAGAGCAAGGGTCGAAAAAATAACGGGTAGAAGCAGGCGATTGCGTAACGACATAACATCCCCCTGAGGACAGGTTTGGCTGAGCTGTGTGTTGTGACTTGAGCTTAACACGATTGGGTTGCCGCTATCTCCAACCCGAACCTAGAGAATAAGTAGCGGTCGCGGAGAAAAATTTCGAGGGCTTTTACATCTCTTTACGTTCCCGAATGTTAGCTTCCAAGAACGCAGGATTGCCCAGAACAGCGTTGCCATCTTGAGCGAAACGAAGGATCTATGCAATTTGCTGGCGGCGAGGCGCTGTCGGCCAGTTGCAGAGATCCTTCGCGCAAAGAGCGCGATCAGGATGACATCGCGCCCCCTGGCCCGATGACAGACCTACGGATGCACCTCCGCCTCCTGCCCCGCGAGCGCCCGCAAAGCGTCTGCGTAAGGCGCCCGCGCGATCCCTCGTTCCGTAATAATCGCCGCCACATACTTCGCCGGAGTCACGTCAAACGCCGGGTTTTCCACCTCGACCCCGTCAGGAACCATCTGTTTTCCCCCGATGTGAGTGACTTCCCGCGCGTTCCTCTGCTCGATGGGAATCTGGCTGCCGTCCGGGCAAGCCAGATCAACCGTCGAAATCGGCGCCGCCACATAAAACGGAATCCCGTGCTCCTTGGCCAGAATGGCCACCGTGTAAGTGCCAATCTTGTTGGCCACGTCGCCATTGGCGGCAATGCGGTCCGCACCCACCACAATCGCCCCGATCTTGCCCTGACTCATCATCGCCCCGGCCATGTTGTCGGAAATCACCGTGGTCGGGATGCCGTCCTTCATCAACTCCCAAGCCGTCAGCCGCGAGCCCTGCAAAAACGGCCGGGTCTCGTCGGCATAGACATGAATCTTCTTGCCCTGTTCCACCGCCGCTCGAATCACTCCCAGCGCCGTGCCGTAGCCCGCCGTGGCCAGCGCCCCCGCATTGCAGTGCGTCAGCACGCCGCCCTCACTCGGCATCAGCGTGGCCCCGTGGCGTCCCATGGCCTGGTTGGCGGCAATGTCCTCCGCGTGCATGCGCTGCGCTTCCTCAATCAGATCCCGCTTGATGTGCGGAATGGGCCGCATGCGGATGCGCTCAAACTTCTCCTGCATACGCCGGATCGCCCAGAACAGATTCACCGCCGTCGGCCGCGTCTTCCCGATGAGATCGCAGATTTGATCGAGATCGCGCTTCAAGTCGCCCGGCGACTCCGCCTTGGAATTGTTCACCCCCAGCGCAATCCCCATGGCCGCGGCCACTCCGATCGCTGGCGCGCCCCGCACCACCATGTTGCGGATCACATCCGCCACCTGCTCATGGGTCGTGCAGTTGACATAAACTTCCTCGGTCGGCAGCTTCGTCTGATCAATGAAGCGCACGCCAGCGTCGGTCCATTCGAGAGTTTGAATCATAGGGATTGCGTGATTGAGTGATTAAGTCATTGAGCGATTGAAAAGCCAAATGGCTCAATCACTCAATGGCGCAATGACTCAATTTTTAAGCGCCGGACTGCGTGTCGTCGTTCTGCAGCACATGCTCCCGGCGCACATCATTCGCCGTAAAGATCGAAACGAACGGCGCCGGCTCCGCCGCTTTCTCCACATTCGGCCGTCCCTTGGCTTCTTCTCGCTCCACCAGGCACATCACGCCAACAACTTCAAATCCGAATTCGCGTGCCGCCTCAATCGCCTGAATCGTAGAAGACCCCGTCGTGCAGACATCATCCACAATCACCACCCGTGCGCCCTTTTCCCGGAAGCCCTCAATGCGCTGTCCGGTGCCATGCTGCTTCTCCGCCTTGCGCACCAGAAACCCATCCAGCTCCCCGCTCACCACGGAAACCGCCACTACAATCGGATCCGCGCCCATGGTGAGCCCGCCGATGGCCCGCGCCTTCCATCCGCGCTGCTGAATCTCTTCCAAAAACACTTCGCCGGTCAGGCGCGAGCCCTTCGCGTCCAGCGTAGTCGTGCGGCAGTCAATGTAGTAGTCGCTGGTCCCGCCGGAAGAAAGTTTGAACTCGCCCAGCCGAAACGATTTGTGAGCCAGCGTGCTCAGCAATTTCTGGCGCGCAGGGGACGTCGCAATCAAAGACATAAAAATCTACGATACCACGATGCTGGCCTCCGGTTCCCGGCCCTTCGGCCTCAGGTAGTAGCTCGGTCAGCAAGAAATGCTCATGTGGGGACAGCCGCCCCCGGCTGTCCGGTCGAGCGCAGCTCGACAGCCTCTTCTCAGGCGCCGGTGAGCTGCCCCGCAATGTGCAGGCCCGGTTGCCGTGGTACCCTTAATATTCTGCCCAAGCATCTTCTGAGGTCTAACCTTTGCCGAGTCTGCGAGCGTTCCCATCAGTTATCACGCGTAGCTTTTTCCTCATCACCGTCGCGGTTTGCGCCCTGGCCACTTCAGCCTTCGCCGACGGCACCCGCACCTGGGAACAATCGAAATTCGAGGACTTGAGTAAAGGCACCGCCACCGGAGTCGCGCTGCGCAGTTCCGGAGGCATGGAACTCGCTCCCTCGTTCAAGTTGTTCTACGCCACTCCATCGACCTACATCTGGGCCATCGCCGCCGATCAAGAGGGAAACGTCTATGTCGCCACCGGCTCTCCGGCGCGCGTCTACCGCGTTACGTCCGACGGTCAAGCAACCATAATTTTTGAACCAAAGGAACTTCAGGTGCAGACCCTCGAGGCCGGCCCTCGCGGTGTCATCTACGCCGCCACCGCGCCCGACGGCAAAGTCTACAAGCTCGAGCACAAGCCTGGAAAAGAGCCCGGCAATTCCAAACCCGACAGCAAGGCCCCAGAGAAGGCGATGGAGAAAGACGCGCCCAAAGATCCCGCCAAGCCAACTCTCGATCCTTCCTGGACTTCCTCTGAGTACTTCGCACCCGGCACCAAGTACATCTGGGATCTCGTTCTCGACAAGTCCGGTAATCTCTACGTCGCCACCGGAGATCACGGCGAAATCTACAAAGTCACGCCCAAAGGTGAGCACTCGGTTTTCTTCAAGAGCGATGAGACCCACATCCGCGTGCTGGCGCTCGATGCCCAGAGCAACCTGATCGCCGGCACCGATGGCACCGGCCTCGTGTACCGGATTTCTCCCGCCGGCGAAGGCTTCGTCCTCTACAGCACTCCGAAAAAAGAAATCACCGCTCTTGCGCTCGATCGTGACGGCAACATCTACGCTGCCGGCGTCGGCGAGAAACGCACCAGCGCGGCCGCATCACCGGCCAACGTCGCGGCGGCAATGCTCTCCATGGCAGCCAATCCCGCGCCCACCACCGGCCCGCAGACTCCCGGCATGACCATCACCATGGCGCCCACTACCCCACAGGCCTCGACGTTTCCGTTTCCCGGCGGCGGTGCCAGCGGCGGTTCCGACGTCTACCGCATCGCTCCCGACGGCTCCCCGGCGCGCGTCTGGACTTCTCATGAAGATATCGTCTACGCGCTGGCCTTCGATTCGCATGGCCAACTGCTCGCCGGAACCGGAAACCGCGGCCACGTTTTTTCCATCCTCGGCCAGGACGATTTTTCCGACCTGCTGAAAGCGCTGGCCTCGCAAGTCACCGGATTCGCCAAAGCCCCCGGCGGCGGCCTCTATGCGGCCACGAGCAACCTAGGGAAAATTTTCCTGCTCGGTCCTTCACCAGAGAACGAAGGCACCTACGAGAGCGACGTGTTTGACGCGAGAATTTTTTCCCGCTGGGGCCGCGTCGAGTTCCGCGGCGCAGGCAACGTCGACTTGTTCGCTCGCAGCGGCAACGTCGACAACCCCGACCGCAACTGGAGCGCATGGAAGCCGGTCAATCTCTCGAAAGATTCCGAGATGGCAGTTCCGCCCGCCCGCTATGCTCAATGGAAAGCCGTGCTGCACGCGGGCACTCCGCAGGCGTCGGTCGACACCGTCACCCTGAATTATTTGCCCAAAAATGTCGCGCCCGAGATCGAGGACGTCTCCGTGCAGGTGGGCGTCCGCTATCAGCCGCTCCCCAAATCGGCCGCGCTCAATATGAGCCCCGACATGAGTGGCTCCGCGGGCATCCACTTCGAGTCGCCCATGCCCAGCAATCACGATCGTGACGCCATCGGTGTGAAGTGGAATGCGCACGACGATAACGACGATCAGCTCGTCTATGCGCTCTACTACCGCGGCGACGGCGAGACCCGCTGGCTTCTGCTGAAAGACAATTTGACCGACAAAGCTTACTCGTTCGATGCCAGCCTGCTGCCCGATGGCGGCTACACCGTGAAAGTCGTCGCCTCCGACGCACTTTCGCACTCTCCCGGCGAAGCCCTGAGCGCAGAAAAAGAGAGCCGCCGCTTCGAAGTGGATACCACCCCTCCGCGCATCCAGAACCTGACGGCATCCCTCGAAGGCGCGCAGATTCATGTCCACTTCCGCGCCGAAGACGGTTTCTCCACCATCAAACGCGCCGAGTATTCCATCGACGCCGGAGACTGGAAATATGTCGAGCCCGTGGGCCAGTTCTCTGACGCGAAGAGCGAAGACTACGACTTCAAAGCCGACGCCGGAAAAGACGCTGCGTCCGAGCATGTGGTCGTCGTGCGCGTCTACGATAAATACGACAACATGGGCGCGGCCAAGACGTTATTGAAGTAAGTCACGATCGAAATAATCCGCGCCTACGCCGCGGCCAGATACACATAGCGAAGAATGAACAGCGCCGTCAGAATCCAGATCACCGCGCTCACTTCGCGAAATTTTCCCGCGGCCACCTTCACCAGCGTGTATGAGATCAGCCCCAGACTCAACCCCGTCGCAATGCTGAAAGTCAGCGGCGTCGCCACCATGGTGATGAAAGCAGGAATCGCCTCGGTAAATTCCGTCCACTCCACCCGCGCAATCGATTCCGTCATCAGCGCCCCCACCAGAATCAGCGCCGGCGCGGTCGCATACCCAGGAATCGCCGCCGCCAGCGGCGCGCAGAACGTCGCCAGCAGAAACATTCCCGCCACAAAAACATTGCTCAGCCCCGTCCGCGCTCCCGCCGCCACTCCGGCCGCACTCTCGATGTAGCTGGTTACCGACGAAGTCCCCGTCAACGACCCGAAAATCGTTCCCACGGCGTCCGACATCAGCGCCCGCCCCACCCGGGGAATCTTGCCGTCCTTCACAAATCCGCCCTGCTCGCAAACTCCCACCAGGGTTCCCACATTGTCGAAAAGATCGACAAAGAGAAACACAAAAGCAATCTCCAGCAACCCCAGATGCAACGCACCGCGCAAATCCAATTGCAACCAGGTCGAAGAAGGATGCGGCCATGAAAAGATTGCCTTCGGCCACTCCGCCATCCCCCGCAAAATTCCCAGCACCGTAGTGGCGATCACGCCCAGCAAAATCGCTCCGCCGATCTTGCGCGTCATCAGCACCAGCATGATCGCCAGCCCCAGGCAGGCCATCTGCGTTTCGTGGTTGGCAAACGTGCCCAGGCCGACGAACGTCTCCTTATTCGCCACCACCAGGTTGGCGTTGCGCAGCCCCACGAACGCAATGAACATCCCAATGCCGCCCGCGGTCGAAAACTTCAGGCACTCCGGAATTCCATTAACGATCTGCTCTCGCACCCGGGTCACGGTCAGAATCAGAAAAAATACCCCGGACAAAAAAATCACGCCCAACGCCGTCTGCCACGGCACATGCATCCCCAGGCACACCACGTAGGTGAAGTAGGCATTGAGCGACATCCCGGGCGCCAGCGCAATGGGATAATTCGCGTACAGCCCCATCACCAGCGTGGCTGCAGCCGCGGAAATGCAAGTGGCAAAAACCACGCCCTCGATGGGCACTCCCGCCTTCGCCAGAATTTGCGGATTGATCACCACGATGTAAGCCATGGTGATAAACGTAGTCAGTCCGCCCACAAATTCGCGGCGCACCGTAGTCTGATTTTCGGCCAGATGAAAGTAGCGTTCGAGCAATCGGATCCTTTAGGGGCGTGCAATAAAGGGGAACATTCTACGGCATGGGCGGCAAGCGCCAGCGAAGAAAATCATGCGCCAGGTGCGGAATTTTCATGGTTCCGGTGCGGAATTTTTGCTGGGAGTCTGCAATTCTTCGCTGCGGATGCTGCTCAGCTCCCCAGCATTGCGCAGTTCTGGAAACAGCCATGCCCACAACGCGATCACCACCAGAGTCCCAACTCCGCCCAGCACCACCGCAGGCACCGTTCCAAACCACTGCGCGGTCACGCCTGATTCGAACTGCCCAAACTCGTTCGACGTCCCAATAAAAATCATGTCCACCGCGGTAACGCGCCCCCGCATTTCATCCGGCGTGGACAGTTGTGTGAGCGTGGCGCGGATGATCACGCTGATCATGTCGCTCGCCCCCAGCAGCAGCAGTGCGATCAGCGACACCGTTAAATTGTGGGAGAGGCCAAACACGATCGTAAAGATTCCGAATCCACCCACCGCCCACAGCAGCGTTGGTCCCGATCGCCCGCGTAACGGCCAGTGCGCCAGCATTACTGCCATGACCGCCGCGCCCACTCCCGGAGCCGCCCGCAACAGTCCCAACCCCCACGGTCCGGTGTGCAGAATTTCGCGCGCATAAACCGGAAGCAGCGCCACCGCTCCTCCCAGCAGCACAGCAAACAAATCCAGCGAAATCGCTCCCAGGATCAGCTGCTTGCTCCAAATGTAATGCAGCCCCGCGAAAACCGTCTTCAGCGACATCGGCTCGCGCGGGCGCGCCTTCACTTCCGGTTTGATACTGAAAGACGAAACCGTCGCCACAATCGCCGTCGCCAGTGCGACCACATAAACCGCCGACGGCCCGTGGAACGCCGCATAGACGATGCCGCCAAATGCCGGCCCCAGAATTGTCGCTGCCTGAAAAATGCTGGCATTCCACGCCACCGCATTCGGGAAATGTTCCCCCGGAACCAGTTGCGGCAAAATCGACCGGCTGGCCGTGCTGGCAAACGATCGCACTACGCCAAGCAGTACCAACACCAAATAAATGGATGTGACCGAAGGCGCCCCCCGCTTGGCGAGCGCGAGCAGCAGGACAAAGCAGACCGCATACCCGGCATAGGAGCCCGAAAGCACATGCCGGCGTTCGAAACGATCCGATACGTGCCCGGAAATCGGGAAGAGAAGAATCCCCGGAAGAAACTGCGCCAGACCCACGTACCCCAGATCGAGCGGGCTTTTCGTGATCTCGTAAACCTGCCAGCCCACCGCCACGGCCTGCATCTCGACCGCGGCCACAATCATGAACCGGGCAATTTCAAACAGCACGAACCCGCGATGCGTGAAGGCGGCGCGTCCGGCCCTGGCCTCGGCAGTGGCAGACATGAACTCTTACTGTGCCACAGAAAGGCAAAGATGTGCAGTCTGCACAACGTTGGGTTTCGGAGGAGTTTGGGTTCTGACCACGAGCATCATCGTGGGCGTCATCCCGAGCGGAGCCGTTCTTCAGGCGAAGAGAGGGATCTCCCCAGCACCGAATGTTGCAGGAATCGTTCTAAGCGCCAGCCGCGCCGCTCCACCGCACCACCGCCGCGGCTACCTCGATGCGGTTCCGTCCATTATTTTTCGCGGCGTACAAACTCACGTCGGCTTCGTGCAGCAGTTCGGCTACCCCACCGTCGCGGCCTAAGGATGTAGCGGTCACGCCCATGCTCACCGTCGCGACGGCCGTCCCGAACGGAGTCACAATCGGATCCTTGCCCACCATCTTGCGGATTTCGTCCGCCCGCCGCGCCCCCACCTCGAGCGAACAGCCCGGCAGAATCAGAATGAATTCCTCGCCCCCATACCGCCCCACCAGGTCGTACGGCCGCAGATCCACTTTTAGCCGGTTCGCCACCTGCGTCAGAACTTCGTCTCCCGCAGAGTGCCCGAGGGTATCGTTGATTCGCTTGAAGTGGTCAATGTCGGCAAGAATGATCGTCGCTGGCTTGTCTTCCCGCCCGCTGCGCGAGTACTCTCGCTCCAGCGCCGCAATGATTTCCGCCCGGTTCAGCAGGTTGGTCAGAAAATCGTGCGTCGCCGCGAAGCGCAGCGACTGCTGCAGTTCAAGAATCCTCTTGCCCACCATCACCCGCGAGCGCAATTCGGACGGATCCACCGGCTTTGACAGGAAGTCATCCACCCCCGCTTCCATCGCGGTCAGCAGATCCTGCTTCCGGTTCTTGGCCGTCAGCATCAGCGTGTAAATGTATTTTCCCTGGCTCAGGTGCCGGATGCGCCGCAGAACATCAATCCCGTCCATCCCCGGCAGCACCCAGTCCAGAATCGCCAGATCGGGCGCATCCGGACCCTCCAGCAGTTTGACTGCCTCGATCCCGCTGCCCACCGTGACGTAGTCGAAGCCCCACTCGCCCAGGTACCCGCCGACCTTGCGCCTCTCGATGTAGGAGTCTTCAACCAGAAGTATCTTCATGCCCGCCCCGTTCGCATGTTGGCAGCGCCAGCAGGCATTCACAAGGTTACGGGGAGAAACGAAAGAACATGTACCTCGGCTTCGACTCTCACGCCACCAGCGGAGCGTTCGCGATTCCCGCTGTCCCAAACACCCGCCGGTAGCGTTCAATCTCCGCCGCCGGCCCCAGCGCCTTGGAATAATTGTCAGAGAGTTTCACAGCCGGCCGCCCTTCCACATTCGACACCTTGCAGATTAATCCGATTGGATCAAACCCTCCGCCGTCATTCGGATTGCATCCGCGGAAATCGTTGGTCAGCAGCGTGCCCCAGCCGGCGCTGAACCGCACCCGCCGTCCCGGCGTCCACTTCTTGCCATCTTCAAAATCGGCGGCGCTGAGAAAATCCCCCGGCCCCACGCCTTTTGCCAACGTCCCGCCAAAATATGCATGCAATCCCAGAATCGCATCCACATCCAGGGTGTCCGAAGCGATCAGCCGCTTCTCCCGCGGATCCCTCCCATGCGCCTGCAGCCACGCAATATATTCATCCCCGGCGATGTACGGATCCTTACTGTCCACGCGCTGCCCGGTCCAGTCCGCCACCCACTCCGGCGCTCCGGCGAGAAACTGCGTTGTGCCAAACGTATCCGGCAGCATCACTCGCAACGCACCTTCATAAGTCTGCTGCCACATCTCCAGCAC
>Ga0181537_10001159_pt1 | contig 24461 bp, 27 predicted proteins | sample PEATcosm2014_Bin_39_FD_119765 | JGI IMG/M metagenome (GOLD analysis project Ga0181537, IMG submission 119765) | Peatland microbial communities from MTU Mesocosm Facility, Houghton, MI, USA - PEATcosm2014_Bin23_10_metaG | ecosystem: Environmental > Terrestrial > Soil > Wetlands > Peat | place...
ATCAAGCTGAACGCCAACAACAGTGTTCCGGGCTGCCCGGCCGGCGGCACTTACAGCACGTCCACCGTGGGCGCCACGCCGCAAGTGGCCTGCTCGTTGAGCACGATAACGACATCACCCCACAAGCTGCCGTAATCGACTCCTGATCTGACACACAGGCCCGAGGCCATTGCCTCGGGCCTTTTGTTTCTATTTGGTCTGGGAATGATTGCAATTGAGTTTTTTTAGATAACGTCCAATGGCCAACACGTTTTTGAAAACGAGTTTACCGCCGGTCACACGCGGGCAAACGCAACAGATCACACCTCGATCCCGTAAGCCTTGATCTTGTTGTAGAGGGTCTGGCGGCCAACGCCGAGCAGTTTGGCGGCCTCGAACTTGTTGCCTTCGGTCGCCTTCAGCGTCTGGACGATGGCATTGCGTTCGACGCTTTCCAGCAGCGTGAAGTTTGTATCCATTTCCTCCCCGGCGGGCATGACGATGCTGGTCCGGACATTGGTGACGGACAGATCGGCGGCGGCGACTTCGCCGCCTTCGCACAGGAGCACCGCGCGCTGGATTTCGTTCTGCAACTGGCGGACGTTGCCCGGCCAGTCGAAAGCGAGGAGCCGGTCAACGGCGTCGGCCTTGAACCCGCGAATGTTGCGGTTGGCCTGCGCGGCAAAGCGCTTCAAAAAGGCGTTGGCCAGCGGCATGATGTCATCGTGGCGATCACGCAGCGGCGGCAGGTGAACGGCAATCGTGCTGATGCGGTAGAACAAATCCTCGCGCAGCTTGCCCTCTTTGATGGCGACATCGGGTTTGCGGTTGGTGGAGGCGAGGATGCGGCAGTTGGTCTTGAAACCGGTCTTGCCGCCGACGGGCCGGACTTCCTGATCCTGCAAGACGCGGAGCAGCTTGCTTTGCGTGTCCACGGGCATTTCTGAAATTTCGTCAAGCAGCAGCGTGCCGCCCTCGGCCTGACGGAACAGTCCTTCGCGGTCGGCATGGGCACCGGTGTAGGCGCCCTTCACGGAGCCGAACAGTTCGCTCTCGATCAGCTCGCGCGGCAGGGCGGCGCAGTTGATTTTGATGATTTTATTTTTGCTGCGCGGGCTTAAGGCGTGGACGAGGTCGGCAATGACTTCCTTGCCGGTGCCGCTTTCGCCGGTGATGAGCAGGGTGACGTCGCTGGTGGCGATGCGCTCGACGGTGCGGACGACCTCCTGCATGGTCGGGCTGCGGAAGATCGGCGAAGCCGCGCCGCTCATGGTCTCCAGCGCGTGGCGCAGGGTGGAGTTTTCCTCGCTCTGCCGTCTGCGCTCGACGGCGCACTTCACATCGGCGAGCAGCTTTTCGTTTTCAAACGGCTTGGAGAGGAAATTATAGGCGCCGAGCCGGCCGGATTCGACGGCCATGCTGATGTTGCCGTGGCCGCTCAAAACGATGACTTCGGTGTCGGGCCAGCGTTTTTTGATTTGGGGCAACAGCTCAAGGCCATGGGCGTCCGGCAGGATCACGTCCAGCAGCACCACGTCGGGGGCTTCCTGCAGGAAAAATTTCTGCAGGGCGGCGCCGCTGTCGGCCTGGGCGATTTCGTAATAGTCCTCCATCACCGCCGCAAGCAGTTCCCGCAAATCCTTTTCGTCGTCAACGATGAGAACTTTGGCTTTCATAAGGCTTTCATATTTTGCACTCCCGTTTACAGGCTTCAACAAAACTCGAAAAAATCGCGCGATGTTCCGCGTGGCGCTCCGCCAGCCGTTCAGGATGGAATTGCACGCTCAACAAAAACGGCATCCGCCGCGCCGCTTCCGGCCGCCACTCCATCGCTTCCACGATACCATCGCGCGTCCGCGCCACCGCCGTCAACGGTTCCGACGGTTTCAAAACGGCCTGATGATGCGAACTGTTCACGCCCAGCTTCCGCTTCCCGGTTATTCTGGCCAGCAACGAACCCGCTGTCAACGGTGCTTCGTGGACAATTTCACCCGCTTTGTCCATGCGCTGATGGTTCAAAGCGCCGGGCACCTGGCGGCGGATGTCCGCGACGAGGGCGCCGCCGAGGGCAATGTTCAACAACTGGTGTCCGCGGCAAATGGCCAGCAGCGGTTTGCGCTGGCGGAAAACCTCATCCAGCAAAACCAGCTCGCGCAAATCCCGCCCTCCGTCGTCGGGAGTCGTCTCCACGGTTTTACGGACGGCACGCGGCAGTGTTGTGGTGTAGAGGTCCGGATTGATGTCGTCACCGCCGGTAAGCAGCACGCCGTCCACGCGGCGGACGGCTTCGGCGAGCAGGGCGCGGTCGGTTGTCGTTGGCGCGGTGACCGGTATGCCGCCGGCTTGGGTGACCGCAAAATCATATTTGACCGAAAGGCTGGCGGACAAATCGTTGAACTCGACACCGTGTCTCTCAATGCTGGGCGTGACGAGAATCAAAGGCAACGTGGCCATCGCGCTTAATGTAAAGCCGGCGACGGATTTGTCATCGAAAATGTGGTTCAGACTCCCGCTTCGGGAAACCGTTCTCGGATTTTCCGCAGCAGCCGCTCCTCGTCAACCGGTTGATAGCGGCGGCGCGTGATGAGCCGCCGCACCGCGTCCAGCAGTTCAAGCCAGTCCTCCAGCGGCGGTTCGGGGACGGATTGCCAGATATCGAAGCGCCTTTCGCGATGGAAAAATTTCCATTCGCGCCCGACGTGCTGCGCATTAACCTGCAGCTTCTTGCCATCCCCAGTCACGCGCTTCCAACTGATTTCAGCTTTGGGCATCGGATTTTAACGGATGGTTGGATAAATGGATTGCTGAAAGAAGCGGCGGCCGGCGATTCATAAATCCAAAACTCCATTCATCCGTCAGTCCAGATTTACGCTCGCCACGGCCATCGCGGCGATGCCTTCCTCCCGACCGATGAAGCCCATGTGCTCGTTCGTCGTCGCCTTGATGCCGATGTGTTCAAAATTGATTTTCAAGGCGTCGGCGATGTGGAGTTTCATCTCCTTGATGTGCGGATAAATCTTCGGTTGCTGCGCAATGACCGTCGCGTCCACGTTCACGATTTTCCCCTGCCGGAGAGCGATGATGCGCGCGGCCTCCTCCAGAAAAATCCGGCTCGGCGCGTTTTTCCAGCGCGGGTCGGTGTTCGGGAAAAAATGGCCGATGTCCGGTTCGCCGAGCGCGCCGAGGAGCGCGTCGCAAATCGCGTGCAGGAGCGCGTCGGCGTCCGAATGGCCGTCGAGGCCTTTCGTGTGCGGAATCTCGACGCCGCCGAGGATGAGCTTGCGCCCGGCGACCAGTTGATGAACGTCATAGCCGATGCCAACGTGAACCATTGCAGGACTATAGAAATTTTACGAGCACCGACCAAGAATTTTCGTTGCTGAACTCCACCGCTAGTTGAAATGAAAAGCACCAGCCAGTTCTAGGTGTGGGTTTTATCTGAAAGCTGGGTGAGGATTTGATCTACTTTTTCATTTAGCAAATTTTCAGTGTCGGGGCCATAACCCAGTAACTTGAATCGTAGGACTCCGTTTGGATCCAAAACAAAAACGGTGGGCCAGCCACGAATGTTCCACGTCGTTGGAATTGGACCGTTAGGACCGTCTTTGTTCCAAAACGACGGCCAAGTCATTTTTTCGTTTTCGACCGCGTGTTTTGCGGCATCCCGATCCAGGTCGCCGTTGACGCCAACCAGCGCAAATGGTTTTCCTTTCATTTGATTTGCTAGCCCAACCTCTGATGGCACCATTTGCATGCAAGGTCCGCACCAAGAGGCCCAAAAACTCAACACTACAACCTTACCACGATAGTCGCTCAATTTGAGTTTGTTGCCATCAATGTCTTCACCCTCAATTTCAGGAGCCGCTTTGCCGACCGATAAATGGTTTATTTCATAAAGTTCAGCTTTGGCCATTTCGCCCAGAGTCGCTTTGAATTGCCAAGTGTTGGTGGGGCCAAGAGTCGGACAGTCTGCATACTTATCGAGCACGATGTTGAATAATTGTTCAGCTTCATCCGAAACGGTTTCTGGATTTTCATTCTTCGCCGTTTCCAAATAAGCACTTCTCAATTTTTCAAACTGCGTGCCGCCACGCGGTGCGTTTTCCCAGAATACCAAATTTTCGGAATTACTTTTCTTGAGACGCGCCAGTGCGAGTGTGGCCTGTCCGCGAGCTTCCCGGTCAGGATTTTTTTCAGCGACAATCTGTAAAAAATCTATGGCTGGCTGGAAGAATGGGTCCCAATTACCCAATGCCCGGCAAATTTGGGCAACTTTTGGATTGGCCGCGTGATAATCGCGGAGAAATTCAATCGATTGAAGACCGTTGGTATGGAGCGAAGGCACTTCAATTCGTCTGTTCGTCACAATCCATCCAAACATTTCAAATGCGGTTTCCGACGCCGGCTCTTGTCGCGCCAATTCAAAAATCTTCGGAAGATTTGTGTCGGCCAAGTGTGTATAGACACGCCAAAGCTTCTCGGAATCATGGACATTCGCCTTCATGTAAGCCGCCTCCGCGTCGTCAACCTCCTTTCTCAAGGCCTTCATTTGCCCCGCCGCGGAGGAAACTGCCGTTGTTTCAGCCGCTGAATTGGTTTCTCCAGCGCCGTAACCTGCTTGAAGTGTCAATGCCGCCATCATAAAGAAAATGTTTGCGGCTTTTCTTTTCATAAAGTTATTTTGGAGATTCGGCTGGCAGGGTAAAGAAGAACGTCGCGCCCTTGCCCGGCTCGCTTTTTACCCAGACTTCGCCGCCGTGCGCCTGAACGATGTGTTTCACAATCGAAAGGCCGAGGCCGGTGCCGCCCTGCTCGCGCGACCGCGCCTTGTCCACGCGGTAAAACCGCTCGAACACGCGGTCGAGTGATTCGGCGGGAATCCCCGGCCCGTCGTCTTGGACGAAAATCTCAACCTTGCCCCCGTCCCGCTCTTTTCCGCCGACGCTGACATGACCCTGCGCCCGGCCGTATTTGATGGCGTTGTCCACGAGATTGGCGAGGACTTGCTCAAGCCGGCTGGCGTCCGCCGTCGCGGTCAGATCCGGCAGTTGATTGATGAGCGTGATATTTTTGTTGTCGGCGGGCGGTTTCAAGTCGGTGAAAACTTTTTCGACGAGCGGGCGCAGCGCGACCGGATGCAGGCTCAACTTCATCCGCCCGGCTTCCAGCGCGGAAATCGTCAGCAAATCCTGGATGAGCAAATCCAGCCGCTGCGTGTTGCGCTCGATGATTTTGAGGAAGCGGTCGGCGACTTCGGGATTGTTGCGCGCGCCGTCGAGCAGCGTTTCCACGTAGCCCTTGATGAGCGAGAGCGGCGTGCGCAACTCGTGGCTGACGTTGGCGACGAATTCCTCGCGCGTGCGCTCGAGCTGCTTGAGCCGCGTGAGGTCGTGGAAGACGAGGATGGTGCCTTCGCGTTCGCCGGCGGAATTGGTGATGACGGCGGCGTTGACCTGTAGCCAGCGCTCGCTCAATTCCGGCAGCTTCAGCTCGTGATCAAAAACCTGCCCCTTGGTTTCGACGCGCTCCACCAGTTCGGCGAGTTCGTGCAGGCGCAGCGCTTCCATGACGGTTTTGCCGCGCAACTCGGCCTTGATGCCGAACAGGTTTTTGAACGACCGGTTGGCGAGATAGATTTTCCGGTTGCGATCCAGCAGGAGCAGACCTTCGAGCATGGAGTTGAACAAAACCTGCTGCTGCGCCTTCGCATCAACCGTCGTTTGCTGCTGACGCCGCTGAAAATCCTCGATGTCCGCCAGCGATTGCTTCTGCTGGCGGCGGAATTGTTGCCGCCACCAGAAGTGGACGGCGACAGACGCGACGAGCGCGAGAATGAAGAGCCAAAACCACACGGGAATTATTTAGCCACAGATGAAACACAGATGAAACACAGATTTTTATTCAAATGTGAGAAAGGTGCTTTCCTCATCTGTGTTTCATTTGTGAAAATCTGTGGCGAACAATCATTCGACGAAGCGGTAGCCTACACCGCGGACGGTGTCCAGATGCTTCGAAGCCGCGCCGAGCTTCTCGCGCAACCGGCGCATGTGCGTGTCCACCGTGCGCGTGTCAATCAAGCTGTCATATTCCCAGACATCGCGGAGGAGGTGGTCGCGCGACTGGACGCGCCCGGCGCGCTGGGCGAGCGTGGTGAGCAGCTTGAATTCCGTCGCCGTCAAGTCAATCGGTTTGGCCTTCCAGCTTGCGATGTGGCGCGGCAGATCAATCAGCAAATCTCCAAATCGCATTTGTTCGCGCGGTTTTTCCTCGGTCTGGCCGCGCGAAATGATTTTTTTGATGCGCAGCAGCAATTCGCGCGGGCTGAACGGCTTGGTCAGGTAATCGTCTGCGCCAAGTTCGAGGCCGAGCACGCGGTCAATCTCCGCCGCCTTCGCGGTGAGCATGAGGATGGGAACCTTGGCGGTCGCCGGGTCGAGCCGCAACGTCTTGCAAATCTCGAACCCGTCCATTTCCGGCAGCATCACGTCCAGCACGATCAAATCAGGCGTCTGGCTGCGCGCTTTTTTGAGCGCCTCGGCGCCATCGGCGGCGGTGATGACGGCGTAACCGGATTGCTTCAGGTTGAACTCGACCAGTTCAACCGCTTCGGGTTCATCGTCCACAACAAGGATTCGAGGCTTCACTTCTCTTTGCATAACACGCCCCGCGCCATCACACAATCTCAACCGAGCGAAAAACAGGTTACGGAATTGTGACGGTCAGGTGACAACCCCAATCCTCCTCGCCCTCGAAAATCCGAGGACGAGGACGAGCAGGGGACGATTGAATAGCGCTTTTGTCTCCGTCATATTTCTGCCAATCTCATGTCGTGCCAATTCCAGTCATCAACATCGGCCAGATGCGCGAATGGGAAAGCGCCACCTGGGCCGCGGGCCAGACCGAGGCCGAGGTCATCCGGCGCGTCGGCAAAAAGGCCGCCCGGCGCGCTCGCAAACTCACGCGCTCATACGATTTGATCCTGGTTCTCGCCGGCAAAGGCCACAACGGCGACGACGCGGTCGCTGCGCAGGAATTTCTGGACGGCCGCCGCGTCGAAAAACTCGCCGTCACCTCTCCCGAAGCCGATCTGGCGAACCTCGAACTGGCGCTCAACCAGAAACCCGCGCTTATCATTGACGGCCTGCTCGGCACCGGCTTGAACCGCCCGCTCGACGATGGCTGGAAAAAATTCATCGCGGCAGTCAACGCGTCAAAGATTCCGGTTTTATCCGTGGACGTGCCGTCCGGCCTGAACGCCGACACGGGTGAAAATTACGGCGCGGCGATTGAAGCCGCCGTCACGCTGACCGTTGGCGCGCCCAAAACCGGGATGCTCTCGCAGGCCGCGTGGTCGTTCGTCGGGCGGCTCGAAGTCGCCTGGGACGTCGGCCTGATTCCGTGTCCGCTGGCCGGCGAATTGAATTGGACGCTGCCGGACGATTTTGAAAATTTCCCCCCGCGCCGCGCCGTTGCCGGAAACAAGGGAACGTTCGGACACCTGGCGATTGTCGCGGGCAGCTTCGGATTTCACGGCGCGGCGGTGCTGGCGGCCCGCGCGGCCCAGCGCGCCCAGCCCGGCCTTGTCACGCTGTTCACGCAGGAAAATGTTTATCACGCCGCTGCGGCGCAGTTGCAGTCCGCCATGGTGAAGGTTTGGACGCCGGAAATCAAACTGCTGGAAGCCGCCAGCGCGGTGTTGATCGGGCCCGGCCTGGCAGCGATGGACGTGACCGAGCAGATGAAGGGCATCATCCGCCGCTTCTGGCGTGACTGGCAGTTGCCGGTGGTGGTGGATGCGAGTGCGCTCGACTGGCTGGCGGCGCAACAGACGACGTCGCGCAACGCCGTTCGCGTCGTCACGCCGCATCCGGGCGAAGCCGCGCGGATGCTGCACATGACAGTGCCGCAGGTGCAGGCGGACCGCCCGCTCGCGCTGCGTGAACTCTCGCGCCGTTTCGGCAACTGCTGGGTGGTGCTGAAAGGCCACCAGACCCTGATTGGCCGCGCCGAGGGGAATATTTTTGTGAACCCGTCCGGCAACCCGCATCTGGCGCAGGGCGGCAGCGGCGACGCGCTGGGGGGATTCATCGCGGGACTGCTCGCGCAACCGGCGTTGCAGGCGGACGTGGAAAAAACCATCCGCTACGCCGTCTGGCAGCACGGGGCGGCGGCGGATGAATTGCAGGCCAAACGCGCCAACTGGGTGGTGGAAGATTTGGTGAACGAACTCGGCAACGCGCGGTGAAAGGGAATGCGTCCCTCCATGTGCGAAGTCCCGCAAGACGCATCTTTCATTTAGTGTCAGAGGTTTTTCAAACGGCAGAGTCTTTACGGTGTAAACTCCTGACGACCAAGGTGATTCCTGCTGCAACTACCACCAAAGCCACCGAAGACGGCTCGGGGGCTTCAGTAATGACGTCGTATTCGAATGTTTCGTAGACCGGATGACCAGGCAATGTGCTGGCCCCGGGCTGACCACTGCTAGGATACCATAGCGTTGCCGGGTTGACTTCGTTTATTTCAACGGGATTGGATGTATAGGGAATTCCGACGCCAGCCAGAGTGTTGTCAGGTTGAGAATAAAGGATCAGGTCACTAACGCCCCCACCTGCCGGGGTAAAGAAGCGAAGCAGGTCAGCAATGGTCGTTCCATTGGGTTCCATGAGTGCCACATCGCCCGAAATAACCGGTTCGCCCAAGGAATAAATCAACACGGGTGAAGTGCTGATTCCCCCCGATGGGTCCGGGGCCACATCGAATGGCAACGTATGAGGATAGTAGGCGATGTATCTGGTTCCGTTGCCATTTTGATCAAACATGTATGGCTGCGCGAAAAGGGTGATGGCCGTCATAGCCAAGATGCAAACCAAGACAATGATTGATGTGTGCATATTTTTCATGGGAGCATTTCCTTTCGATGTTGTCGGTTATCCATAACAAACCGGGTATGGCGAACATTGTAAGCAGGACTAAAAATAATGTCAAGTTTTGGCTGCCAGCGTTTATGCTACTACCGCGGTTCCAAGCAGTGCCGCGCACTTCAGGTTTGCTTCGCGCGGTAATATTTCCCATCGTTGGCGTGTCCGATGATTGAAATGAAAAAGAAATTGAAATGGATTTTCGGCGCGCTCGTCGCGGTGTTCGCCCTGGCGCAATTCACCAATCCGGCCCGCACCAATCCGGCGATTGTGCCGGGCGGTGACATCTCCACCACCAGTCCGCCGCCGCCGCAAATCGCCGCGCTGCTCCACGCGGCGTGTTACGATTGTCATTCGGACGAAACCAAGTGGCCGTGGTATTCACACATTGCGCCGGTGTCGTGGCTGGTCGCCAGCGACGTGAACGAGGGACGCAGGCACATGAACCTCTCCGAATGGCCGAAGGATTCCGTCCGCGCCGCGAAGAAAATGGAGCGGATGAGCGAGGAGCTTGATTACAAGGAAATGCCCCCGGCCAAATACACCCTCATCCATGCCGACGCGCGGCTCACCGACGACCAGCGCAAGGCATTGATGCAATGGCTGGACGACACGGCGGCGAAATTGAAAGCCGCGGCGGGCGCGGGGAATTAATTATGTGGCAGCGGACGTGAGTCCGCTCCATTTTCCCGGATAAAATTTAGAGCTGGCTCATGCCGGCTGCCACTGAAAATATTTTATGTTACACACCGAGTTGATTCCCGCCTCTAAAAAAAGCTCCCGGCTGATGGTGATGTTGCACGGTTTGGGCGACAGCATCGAGGGCTACCGCTGGCTGCCGGAGGCGATGGGTTTGCCGTGGCTGAATTATCTGCTCGTCAACGCGCCGGACGAATACTACGGCGGATTCTCTTGGTTCGATCTGGACGACATGGCGCCCGGAATCCAGCGCAGCCGGAAACTGCTCTTTGATTTGCTGGATGATTTGCGCGCAAAGGATTTTCCGGCGGATCAAATCACCATCGGCGGCTTTTCGCAGGGTTGTCTGATGGCGATTGAAGCCGGTTTGCGCTATCCGCACCGGTTCGCGGGCGTCGTCGGCATCAGCGGCTGGGTCTTTGAAGTTGAAAGATTCCCGAAGGAGCTTTCGCCCGTCGCGCGCCAGCAACGGATTCTGATGACGCACGGGACCGCCGACGGGATGGTGCCGATTGCCAGGGTGCGTCCGCAAATCCCGCTGCTCAAGGCCGCCGGCGTCAACGTGGAATGGCGCGAGTTTGCCAAGGACCACACCATCGCGGGCGAGCAGGAGCTGTCCGTGCTCCGTGAATTTGTTCGCGCCGGCTATCCTGTTGTGGGGAAATAGCCGGCGCGACGGCAGGCCGCGTGGGAACGCGGGCTTGGGAAGATGTCAGCCCAGTTGGTGGGGCGAGCGTCCCCGCGAGCCGTGTTACGAGTGGAAGAATCGCTCGCCGGTAGTCTCGCCCCACCGAAGATCAGGCCTTCACTTCGCGGTTAGCGCCGGGCATCCAGATTTGTTCCGGGCGCGGCTCGGCGGCGGCGTTCCAGTCCATCGCGCTTTCCACGATGTTCCGCATCCGGTTGAACCACCAATCCGCGCGGGCGATGCGGCCTTCGCGTCCGGCGGCGGCGCGCGGCGGGAGGCCGTTGAATCCGAGTTCGAGTTGTTTGTCTGTCGCGTTTATTGTTGTCATATTTAACCTTTCTTTCGCGACATTCTGACAGGAGGGGTAGGACAAAGGCTGTCCAAGCCAAAGATTTCTCGGGAGTATGTATTTAACGCAAATCGGGCAAAAAGCGACGCTTCTTGCAAATTGCGGAAACTTTTTTGACTTTGGCGTGTTTATGATTACGAAGGCGAAGTGGAACCGTTGCCGGAAATGACTGTTTGCAGTTGTTGCATCCTACTGCGCCCGCTTGGGACTTTTTGGGATATAGTGGGTCGAAGTGGGTAGAAACGTTAAAAAAGTGAAATTTTTCATTTGCGTTTGGCACGATGTTTGCTTAATTTGATTAAATTGGTGATTTTATTGGGTTTTAAGCGGTGAATAACATTGTAACAAATGGCAAAAATCACGCTGTAACCAGTTTTAGATGCTTGACACGTTGTTAGCATCTCTGGCTAATAGGGCGCGTCAGGGGAAGATGTGATATATTTCACTTGACAATTACTGAAAAAAGACTCGGCGTTCACAATATGAATGATCCAATCGCAAAAGCACCAAACACGGTTGCTGGCTTCAGCCACATCATAGATGATGGGGACAGCAACGGTCATGGCTACTTCCTGCCCAAGCAGGCGGCGGTGGGGCTGAAGAGCGTTTTTAACTCCGGCGTTGGGATGGTTGACGTTCCAGTGTCGGTTTTACGAACGGCACTGGCCGCTTTAAGCGCTAATCAGAAGCAGCGGTTAGCGGATATTAAATCATAATTCTGCCGATACGGCAGAGTTTAAGCCCGTGAGGATGGTGGGCAAAAATGGCAATACCATCTACCTGTAATCCATCATGCAGAACCTTTTGCCAGTCTTTAATAAAACCCTCGAAACCGTATGTGGCGATTGGGATGATAACCATAGTAAAAAGTGGGGCTTTACGATTGATGCCAGCAGAAAAAGCATTTCGAGGACGCATTTTTTTGTCTCCGATCTTCTGACCGCCAATCCAGCACTGCCAACAGACCCGGGGCCGTTCAAAATGGCTGCCGCGTTCTTGGTGAGCGGAATGCATTTTATCCAGTTCAGCTTTTTCCCACTCCAAGGAGCAACAGCCTTGTCTGAATCCGAACAATTAGTCTGGAAGTCGCGGTTTATGTTCAAAGCCATCCCGGTATTTCTGCTACAATTAAAACTGACAGAAACCGGGAAAAAACTGGGGAAAATATGGGATGCCCCGACCATCCACTATCGGCTGGATTTTCTTAATTTCATCAGGTGGTGCGAATTTCCGCTGTTGGGACCAAGCAGTCCGCCGCCCCCCAATATACCATCGGTGAACATGGTTAGACTAAACCGGCTCATTATGGCGACGACGCTGATTATTGAGGCTTGCTATTACTTGTCAGAAAATGAAGTGAAGTGTGATGTAAAAAACAGAATCCATATCACGCCGGGCGATATTGACGACATCAGCCGGACCGATTTGTATTTTGATTGCAGAGAATGATGATTGCATCACGTCCAAACCCTGGGGCTGACCGATTTTAAGATTTGGGCCAACCCAGCGCCGGTCGCTTCTTTTGGAAAGACTTTTTGATCGCCGCTTGCCAACTGCCATTCAGCTTTAGCATTTCCGGCTTCGTGCCGCGCTTCATCGGCGGGCGTTTCGTTGCTGCTTTCATTGCGAAGACAATTTAAGCCGCAACTGCGTCCGCGTAAAGAAGCCTTTTGCCTTCGCTGTTTTTGACCGCCGCCACAAGCCGGTCGCCGTCGTTCAATTGGCGCGTGTTCCACCGGAAAGCAAATTCATCACAATAGCGGTGCAAATGCTCTTTGCTCACGCAATGGAATGTTCCAACGAGTCCACGCTTTAGCAGACTAAAAAACGATTCGCAGTTGTTGACGTGGGCGACCGTGCCATCAGGATTGATTCTGGCGTATTCCCCCTCGCTATGATTAACGACGTAATGCTTTCCGCCGTAGCGGTTGACAATCGGCCAAAGCACCCCACCATAAACATGATGCTGGTCGGTGTTCACTGTCGCCCCTCTTGAAATGTTCTCCTCAAGGAATGACTTGAGGTTCTTTTGCGTCACTCGCGGGACAACTTTTGTGCGGACGATGCTTCCGCGCTCTAGCATAGCGACCACAGGGACTTTGTTTGAATCCTTGCGATAGCCAGTCCCCTTAAATGGTTTTCCTCGAATCGGCGTTTGATGGCAATACGTTTCATCCACTTCGACTGGAGGGATGTTGTCACCCCCAAGTTTCGGTGTTTCCGGCGTATCGTTTTCCTTCATCGCAAAGCGAATGCGATGCATGAGGAACAACGCGCTCTTGTAGCTAATTTGGCACTGACGTTTGATTTCCAGTGCGCTCACCCCCTTTTTGGAACTGCAAGCGCGCCAGAACGCATACGCCCAATGACGCAAGGGGAGGCGCGAATCCTCATAAATCGTTCCGATTCTGATCGTGTATTGCTCGGCGCATTTACGGCAACGCCATAAAAAGCGTTTGTTGCGTGTGCCGTCGCGGTCTTTGATTTGATAAACGTCTTTGCTTTCGCAATGCGGGCAGCGTGGAGAATTGCCCCAGCGTTGCGCCTCGAAAAATTCAACGGCGGCCAGTTCATCAGCGCAAACTTTAGGAATATCTTTGACGATATCCGATTTTGCCAATTCAGGCCGGTCATTCAGCTTGTTCAATTTCTTATTCATACAAACACGATACTTGACGCAAACACAGTTGTCAACAGAAACTTTTACTTTAACGCAAATTATTTTTGACTTCCAAACTGGCAGGGTGTATGCTATCCACAAGCAAGTCGGGAAGCGCGGCTTCGATGGCCATCTCCACCGCGCCCCCTTCTTTCAGGTTGCCCAGCCTAGCCCCTAGCTAGGAGACAGCCCAAATCTGGTGGCAGGGAACGGCGAGTGAGTGTGCGACACGCAAGATGCGAATGGGCATCCTGTTTTTCTCGCCGTCCCTGCAAATTTTTAAGTTTTCGATTTCCATAGACCACGACCGACTTTTTCGGCCTTGTTGTCACGCTTTAGCCGGAAAAGCAAAGCACCAACCGTTGCTTTTTTGGCGTCTGGAATTGTGGCGACAATTTCATCCACGCTCCATTGCTTGTTTTTATCCGATGATAACGCACTCACAATTTTAGAAAGCACCGATTCGGGCTTTCCGTTTCGACCAGACGGTTTATGAGAATGTGCTTTTTCAGCAGATTGCACGGCATCCCCTTTCGGCGATGATTCGTCATCGCCATCCTGCTCCTGATGCTTCGCATTTGGATACCATTCACGAAGTCCCCACTTTTTGTTTGGGAGTTTGTAAAAAACCGGATTCTTGTTTATTGAATTATATGTGCTGACCCGCGCAACCTGTTCGTTTTTAGCTCCAAATTCATAGGCTCCCTTTGCAAGGGCATCATAAATTTCATTTGACGAAGCTGGCCCCAAACCTGACTGACGGCGCATTTCAAGATATTCGCGCACGCACGTCGCCAATGGACGCCCGTGAAATTGATCGTCGCGGAAATTAAACGCGCCACCGGAAGATTGCTGAAGCTCTGAAGGGGCATAGCGTGGTTCCAGTCCGCTCTTAACGCGCAACTCGTTGATAATGGTTTTTACTCGGATGGCGGCAGCCTCATGTTCCGCAACCATCTTTTCCAAATCCGATTCTGTAAATGTCGTGTTGTTTGACATGGTGCAAAAATAGGTTACGCATAGGCAGAAATCAAGAACTATTTTACGATTCTTCCAAAGGCTGGGTTCGAGTTATAATCACACAATTCTAAGTCGTTCATAATGAATATGTTAAATGGTTATAAGACCATTAACACTGTGAACAACTTTCCCAACATATTTGTTCGTGTTCGGGTTTGGTTATTCTGCTAAGGGCTGGATTTGCGTTAAATACATACTCCCGAGATTTCTGAAAATGTTTCGGAAGCGGAAATCAGCCGTTTAAGGCCGGAGTTCAATCACGTCACCCGGCTCCAGCGGCACCGTAATGCCATTGAGCAAAACATTCGGGTCGAGCTGCGCGCTTTCGCCCTGGCGCGTGATGATGATCCGCCCCGGCTCATGGGAATCGAGATAGTTTGCCGTGGCGATGGCCTGGGCGAGCGTCAGGCCGGCCACCCACGGCACCTGCGGATTTTGCACCGGCCCGACAACGGTGACGCCTGAAAACTGCGCCGCCTGCTGTTGCCGTAACGCCGCGTTCTGGCCGTCGAGATAGGCCTGCTGCGCTTTTGCCCGCGCTTCTGAATCTGTCGTGCAACCGGCGAGCAGTGCCACCACCGGCAAGGAAAGCGCCAAGCCGAAAAGAAGTTTTCCGTGACGGTTCATTTCACTGCGGCGTCTTCAGGATTTTTCCAAAGCCCGTCTCGTCCGGCTCAATTTCAATCCGGTGAACATCCTTCGCGTCTGACGAGCGGGAGGGATTGGACGGAACCGCTCTCTTTTCCGCTTTCGGCGAGGCTGCCAGCGGCGGCAACGCCGTCGTGGCCGGGGAGTCGTCGGACGGTTCGCTGTCCGGGGTTTCGGCGGTCTTGCCGGGCACAAAGAAGTTGGTCCGGCTGTCGAGCCATTTGCCATAACGCTGGAAACTCCACATGCCGTGGTCCGCGCCGGTTTCAAGCGAGGAAACGATTTTGAAAAACTCGCGGGTGCGGATGAAATTTTTCACCGCGTGCGTCGCCATGAGGATTTCGCATTCGGGCACGCGGATGTTCAAATCCTCGCGGAACCGGAGCCGTTGCGAAACAACCGCCACCAGGCAGTCGGCGAGTTGCGCGCAGACGGCGCTCTGGATTTCGGCCGGAAAGGCCGACGCGACCCGCTGCAACGCCTCGGCGCAGGTCGAGGAATGCACCGTCGCCAAGACGAGATGTCCGGTCTCCGACGCGCTCAACGTCAGGCGCATCGTCTCCGGCTCGCGCATTTCGCCGACCATCAGCACGTCCGGATCCTCGCGCAGCGCGTCGTGCAACGCCTGCTCGAAACTCGGCGTGTCGCGCCCGACTTCACGCTGGCGGATGAACGCGCGCCGCGACCGGAACGTGTATTCAATCGGGCTTTCCACCGTGATGATGTGCCGGGTGTCGGTCAAATTGATTTCCTGAATCAATGCCGCCATCGTCGAGGATTTGCCGCAGCCGGTCGGCCCACTGATGAGGATCAAGCCGTGCGTGTTCTTGACGAGCTTCTTGAGGTCGGGATGCAAATTGAGTTTTTCGACCGTGGCCTGGAATGCGCTCAACAACCGGATTGCCAGCCCCACGCCGCGCGCCGTTTGAAAAATGTTGATGCGGCAACGCACTCCGCGAATTGTCCGCGACATGTCGAACGAACGCCGCTCCACAAACACCGGCCATTGCTCCTCGCCGAGAAGTCCGCGCGCGAAATCCGCAAGCGCCCGGGGCGCGACGGGTTCGCCCGCGACACGCAACGCGCCGCGTATGCGCATCGCCGCCGGCATGCCAGCCTCCAGATGCAGGTCGCTGGCGCCGCTGCCCGCCGCCGATTCAATCAATGAGTCCAGTTCCATGTGACTTCCTTTATCCAACACCAGAAACGCAGAAAAGTCTTTTCAAGATTTTGCGAGGGAATTCCTCCAAGCCGCCACGGCAGTCTTGATTTCCGCCGCGCAATTCGCCTGCGGCTTCACAAATCGCGGCGTGAACCACGGGAACGCGCCGATCAAATCGTGCGTCACCAGAATCTGCCCGTCGCAATCCGGCCCGGAGCCAATGCCGATGGTGGGAATGGAAATATGTTGGGTGATTTCCATGGCGACCTGTGGTGCGACCAGTTCCAGCACGACGGCAAACGCGCCGGCATCCGCCAGCGCTTTGGCGTCGGCCAGCAAGGACTCGTGTTCCGTTTGGTTCTTGCCCTTGACATGGTAGCCGCCTTCTTCCAGCACGCTTTGAGGCAGCATGCCGAGATGTCCACAAAACGGAATTCCTGCGGAAACAATCGCGCGGACCTGCGGCAGGATTTTGCGCCCGCCCTCGGCTTTGACAAATTCCGCGCCGGCGGTGACGAGGCGCTTTGAATTGGTCACCGCGTCCACGGTGGTTTCATAGCTTTTAAATGGCAAATCCGCGCCGAGCAGCGCGTTCGGCTTCGCGCGGGCGGCGGCGCGGACATGATGTTCCATTTCCGGCATTGTGACCTGCGTGGTGTCGGGATAGCCCAGCACGACCATGCCGAGCGAATCGCCGACGAGCAACAGCGGCACGCCCGCCTCGTCGAGCAGCTTCGCCATCGGGAAATCATACGCGGTGAGCGCGGCGATTTTCCTGCCGCTCGCCTTCATCGCGCGGATGGTCTCGATGGTAATCTTCATTTTGAAACCGCGGATTACGCTGATTATAGAATTGTTTAATCCGCGTGATCAGCGGTTAAAACTCCGCAATAATTCCTCCGGTGTCGTTGTCGCCGTGCCGATCTTGCCGACGACAATGCCGGCGGCATGATTTGATAAAATCGTGGCCTCTAGTGGCGAGGCCCCGGCGGCAATGGCCAGCGTGAACGTGCCGATGACCGTGTCGCCCGCGCCGGAAACGTCGAAGACTTCCTGCGCCACCGTCGGGATGTGAAACGACTTTTGCCCGCGCTGGCAGAGCAACATGCCGGATTCACCGAGAGTGATGAGCAGGACCGCGGGGCGCAGCCCGTTGAGCAGCCGTTCGGCGGCGAGCATTAGATTCTTGTCCGCGAACGGGTTCGCATTGCGCGTCTCATCCGGCAGGCTCGCCAGTTCAAACGTCTCCTTGCGGTTCGGCGTGATGAGCGAAAGCCCGGAAAGATTCAACTGGTGAACCGGTTTCGGATCCAGACTCAGCCAGACGCCGCGCGCGCGGCAGAGCGATTTGATTTCATTCAGCAACGGTTGCGTGACGACGCCTTTGCCATAATCGCCGACAATGACGGCGTCGGTTCCCGGCAATTTTGCTTTTACCGCCGCGAGCAATTTACCGGTCAGCTTCGCGTCCAGGCCGTCGCGTGTCTCGCGGTCAATGCGCACGACCTGCTGCTTGTGCGCGACGATGCGCGTCTTGACGCTTGTGCGCCGCGCGGAGTTTTTCACAAGGCCGGTGCAGCCGATGTTTTGACCGGCCAGAAGTTTTTGCAATTCCCGTCCGGCATCATCGTTGCCAATCGCGCCAAACAGTTCCGTTGGCACATTGAGCGAAGTCAGATTGCGCGCGACGTTCGCCGCGCCGCCGGGCATGAAGCTTTCGCGCTCGAAATCCACGACCGGCACCGGCGCTTCGGGCGAGATCCGGGCAACGCTTCCCCAAATGAAATGATCCAGCATCACGTCGCCGAGGACGAGCACGCGGGTTTTTGCGGCGGCATCCAGAATTTGCCGCGCGCGCGAGGCGGATAATATTTTTGCGCTCATTTTGTTTTTAGCCACAGATGAACACAGATTGAACTCAGATGAAAACACAAAAATTTTGACTGAAATCATTTGTGTTTCATCTGTGAAAATCTGTGGCCGATTTAATCCAGAAAAGAAGTCAGCGGACTCGTTGCGCTGGCGGTTTCCTGTTGTGCGCCCAGCCCGGATTCAAACGCCGCGCGCCCGGCTTCCACGGCCATCTTGAACGCGACGGCCATTTTGTTCGGATCGCTCGCGACGGCAATCGCCGTGTTCACCAGCACCGCGTCCGCGCCCATTTCCATCGCCTCGGCGGCGTGGCTCGGCGCGCCAAGCCCCGCATCTACGACAACCGGCACGGTGGTTTGTTCGATGATGATGCGGATTTGATCGCGCGTCTGGATGCCGCGATTCGAGCCGATGGGCGAGCCGAGCGGCATCACCGTCGCGCAGCCCACGTCCTGCAATCGCTTGGCCAGCACCGGGTCGGCGTTGATGTAAGGCAGCACGGTGAAACCTTCCTTCACGAGAATTTCGGCGGCCTTGAAAGTTTCAATCGGGTCGGGCAGCAGGAAGCGCGGGTCGGGATGGATTTCGAGCTTCACCCATTTTGGCAAACCGGCGGCGACGGCAAGGCGCGCGAGGCGGACGGCTTCCTCGGCATTCATCGCGCCGCTGGTGTTGGGCAGCAATAGATATTTCTTCGGGTCAATGAACTCCAGGATGTTCGCGAACGGGTCGCGCTGGCCGGACAAATCGGCGCGACGGAGGGCGACGGTGACCAATTCCGCGCCGCTGGCGGCGAGCGCGTCGCGCATGGCTTCCGGCGACGAGAACTTGCCCGTGCCCAGAATCAGGCGCGACCGGAAGCTTCTGCCCGCGATCATCAATGGTTGGTTGTCAAACGACATTCCTGACAAATTTAGGAAAAAATCCGCCATTGTCGAGGCGGGATGCGGGAGGGAATTGAACTATTTTTGTCGAATAACCTACATGCGAATGAATCGGATCATTTGAAGGTGAGGGTGCCAATTGAATCTTCGAATTCCTTAAGTTTTTTATCGTCTGAAATGCCAGTCTCATTCATTTCGGAGAAAGCAACGAATATTCGCACATTGGGGCGCGTTGGGTGGATAAAATCATAACCGTGCGATTGGAGAATATAATCGCCTTCTTTGCCTGTCGAAAACATTACAAACCGATGCACCTTCACCTTGAATTCATACCTGATGCAAAACTTTCCAAATCGCTCGCAAGGAACAAAATTGCTTTCTAATAGGTTTTCACCCGTATCGAATTGCAATCTGCGCGGTTTAATGAAAGCTAAGAAACTGTCATACGAATTAAATGTTGAGTCTATTGGGAAAGCCACTACATCCATCTCCCACTTCGGAATGGAATCGCTTGTTTGTAGCAGCACATTCGTTCCGTCTTTTTCATAAATGACCCAATCTCTTCCCTTCGGTGGCGTGAATGAAAAAAAGGCTGTTACTTGAAGCTGGTGAGCTTCGGTGCGAGCCTCGTGTTCATCAATTTTTCGAGCAAGGTAGAATCGTGGATCATATTGCGTCTCACAGCCGACAACGAACAGCCCTAAGAATAAGAGTGCCAAAATGCCGAGTTGCTGTTTGGTAGCAAGCTTCCGATTCATGGCTTTGGGATAGCCCCTTTGCGGGAAATTGGCAAGCGCGGTTTGTTGGTGGGGCGAGCGTCCTCGCGAGCAGTAGTCGTCTCGCTTCCGGCATTTCAAAACGGCTCGTCGGCAGCCTCGCCCCGCCATCGGCCGGCTTGGTGAAATTTTTCTCCATTGAGCAAATTGCGACACGTTTTCACCGTGCGCAATCTGGCCAAATTTATTTTTCAGCAATATTCCCCAGCAAAACCGGCGATTTTTTGAAGCAGCCCGCGCGTGGCATTGGCATTGCTTAATCCGCCACAACGCGACTGCGGATTGGCATGAACCAGTGCGCGGTGCAACCACAAAAACCAACATATGAAGAAAATTGAAGCGATCATCAAACCGTTCAAACTCGAGGAAGTGAAGGACGCCCTTAGCGAAATCGGCATCGAAGGAATGACCGTGAGCGAGGTCAAGGGGTTTGGCCGCCAGAAGGGCCACACCGAAATCTATCGCGGCAGCGAATACACAGTGGATTTCCTGCCGAAGATAAAAATCGAGCTCGTCGTGACGGACGCCCAGGCCGACGCGGCGGTGGGCGCCATCGTCAAATCCGCCAAGACCGGCAAGATTGGCGACGGCAAGGTGTTCCTCTCCAACGTCGAACAGGCCGTGCGCATCCGCACCGAAGAGAAGGGCGATTCGGCTGTTTGAGCAACCAAACCAACTTGAACTCACCAAAACATATAAAACCATGAAACGAATTCTTTTAACTCTCGCTTTGATTGCAACCGCGACGATGGGAAGTTTCTCATCGCGCGCGGATGGGACGAACGCCCCGGCGATGGCGGCCACCAACGCTCCGGCGATGGCGGCGTCCACAAACGCCGTGGCTGCCTGGACCACCAATGCGCCGACGACTGAACAACGCCTTGAATCCGTAGAGGCGTATTTTCAAAACAGCGACCCGACGGCAACTTACAAGGACACCAATGGCAACTGGACGGTGAACTTCGGATTGGCTCCGAACATCATCAACACCAACCTGATCAACAGCCAGGGAAATTATGTGTCATTTCCCGGTGCCGGTCACAACGCCTGGCTGCTGGCCAGCACGGCACTGGTGTTATTCATGACGCTGCCTGGTCTGGCACTGTTCTACGGCGGTCTCGTCCGCAAGAAGAACGTGCTGTCCGTGCTTGCCCAATGCTTCCTGATCACCGGCTTAACGACGATACTGTGGTATATCTGCAGTTACGGGATGATCTTTGGCGGCGATGGCACCCCCACAGGTCCGTTGGGCATGACCCATGACTGGATTAAGGGCATCGTCGGCAATCCCGGCGTTTGCTGGATGTTCAATGGCGTCACTTCAGCGCCGAATCCGGGCTACTCCTATTGGGTGTCTGAAAACGTGTATTCCATGTTCCAATTGATGTTCGCCATCATCACTCCGGCGCTCATCGTGGGATCGATTGCCGAACGCATGAAGTTCAAGGCCATCCTCGTGTTCATGACCCTGTGGATTTTGCTGGTGTATAATACGCAAGGCCACATGGTCTGGGGCGTCAACGGCATGATGAACGGCTGCTGGAACTCGGCCGCGACAATTAAGGGTCTCGACTTCGCCGGCGGCACAGTCGTGCATATGTCTTCCGGTTGGTCGGGCTTGGTGTTGTGCATCATCCTCGGCAAGCGCCTCGGTTTCCCGAAGGAACCCATGCCGCCGCACAGCATCGTGCTGACTTACATCGGAGCCTCCATGCTCTGGGTCGGCTGGTATGGTTTCAACTCCGGCAGCGCGGTGGCCGGCGACGTCATCTCGGCGAACGCCTTTACCACCACGACCCTTGCCACGGCGGTCGGCTCGTTCGTGTGGCCGATGTGGGAGTGGATCGTCAAGGGCAAGCCGAGCGTGCTCGGTTTCTGTTCCGGCGCGGTGGCGGGCTTGGTGCTCATCACCCCGGCTTGCGGTTACGTGTTGCCTTCCGGCGCCATGTGGATTGGCATCGCCGCCGGCACCATTCCGTGGTTCTTCTGCTACAAGGTCAAGGGCTGGCTCGGCATGGATGACGCGCTGGATGCTTGGAGCGTTCACGGCATCGGCGGTATGTGCGGTGCAATCATGACCGGCATGTTTGCCCGTCAGGCCGCCAACCCGAACTTGGCGACCAACTTGAGCAAGACCGTCACCGACCACATCTTCCAGCCGCAATTGTGGGAACAGCTCAAGACCATCGGCGTCTCGCTGGTGCTGTTCATTGTGGGCACGATTGTGATTGCCTACATCACCAAGGCGCTGGTTGGGCTGCGTCCGACCGAGGAAGTCGAAATGGCCGGTCTCGACCTGGCCGAACACGGCGAAGAGGGCTACCACAGCTAAGCCGGCGTTTTGAAAATTCACACGGCGGGCGACGCAAGTTGCCCGCCGTTTTCTTTTTTGCATTCGTCCTCGCGATCGAACCAGTAAATTCCGAGGACGAGGACGATTCAAACCACTTGCACCACCAGAGCCGTGGTGTTGTCGCGCCCGGAATTTTTCACCGCAGTTTCCACCAGCAGTTGCGCCGGATTGGGGATTTTTTTTGAGGTTTGAGCCTCGCGCAGCAGTTCCGCCAGTTGGTTGTTGTGAAGCCCTTCCACCAGGCCGTCCGTGCAAAGCAAAAAAATGTCACCGCGCTCGCAAGCCATCGCTCCAACCTGGGGGTCAACGAACTGGTTGCCGCCACCGAGCGCCTTTTGCAGCGCGTTGCGGCGCGGATGGGTCCACGCCTCGTATTCGCTGATTTGTCCGTTCCGCAAAAGCCAGCCGACGTGCGTGTCGTCATGCGTGAGTTGCCTGATTGTCTTCTTGCGCTTCGGCAGGATATAAATCCTGCTGTCGCCGATGTGGCCGAAATACATCCAGCCCGGAGTGAACCAGCACAAGCTCAACGTCGCCTGCATCCCCTCGGTCTCCTCATAGCTGCCGCCGACGAAAACCAGCGCGCGATGAATCTGGTCGAACAATTCCGCCAGCACGTCGGAGAATCCCGCCTGCAATCCGAGCGCGGAATGTTGAAACGCGCGCGGCAGCAGGGCGGTGATTTTTTCCACGGCAATCTGGCTGGCAAATTCCCCGGCCCGCGCTCCGCCCATCCCGTCGCTGACCGCGAATGCGAAATCCATTTCCCCGGTGGAAGCTTCGCCGATTTTTCCAAGCCGATGGACATCCCTGGCATCAAAGCGGAGGCCGAGAAAGGAATCCTCGTTGTTGGGCCGGACCTTGCCGCGATCCGTGCAGCCGGACCATTTCAACGAAGGCGATTTGTTTTTGCGCGGTGGTTTCATTTCGTCCTCGTCCTCGGTTTTCCGTTTCGATTACGAGGACGAGGAGGAGGACGATTTGAATTCGGGAAGAATGGTGGCGAACTCAAAATCAATCAAGCAAAAGCGCCCGTCGGACTGCCGGTAGGTGACGTTGCGCATGTCGGGGTCATCGTGGTGGACGCCGAATTTTTCCAGCTCGGCGAAAAGTTCCTTTGCCCGTTCCTGATCCAGATGTTCGACGCGGCTGCCGCAATTGGTGGTGACGATGCGCAGCTTCTTTTCGTCCGCCTCGAGCAGGCGCGGCGCAAATCCGCAGCCGTGCGCCTCGAGATGGCGCAGCACGCGCACCTCGTTGTCGAACCGCGCATGGGCGTGCGGCCCGTGATAAGCCTTGATCACCCGCCCGTCGTAGGTGAGGTTCACGGTCGAGCGCAGCGTGTCTTTGACTTTTTGCATGGGACAAATCCCGGTCGCGCAATTTTCTTCCGCGTTCAAATATCCTTCATGCCCTCCATCTTGGAAAGCCTCTTCGCAAGCCTTTGTTTTTTCGCCGAATCAATTTGCGCATCTAGGCTAAATTTCAACAGAGCATCGCCATGCACATCCATTTGTGAATAAGTGCCTGCATCGGGAAAACCCTTGTCAAACGCGGTGAATTCGCGTTTCCACGGAGGCGCTCCACAATGTCCTTGTGGACTGGCATTCCCCCTGCTAAAAGAATTCAACCGCAGGCTCGACCAGGAAAGTGCGAGGGCGCAGTGGCGTCAGACGGCCTGTGTTGACACAGACAACAACAACAACATTCACATCCATGGCAAAATACAAATTAGAATACCTCTGGCTCGACGGCTATGAACCCGTCGCCAACATCCGCGGCAAAACCACCCTCAAGGAGTTCTCGAAATTTCCGAAGCTCGAAGAACTCCCTTGGTGGAACTTCGACGGCAGCTCGACGCGCCAGGCCGAAGGCCGCACCTCGGACTGCTTCCTCAAGCCCGTGGCCGTCTATCCAGACACCACCAAGATCAACGGCGCGATTGTCATGTGCGAAGTTTATATGCCGGACAAGAAGACGCCGCATCCGAGCAACGGCCGCGCCACGATTCCCGACGATCCCGGCGCTTGGTTCGGTTTCGAGCAGGAATATTTTCTCTACAAGGATGGCGCCCCGCTCGGCTTCCCGAAGGGCGGCGGTTTTCCGCCACCGCAGGGCGAATACTACACCGCCGTCGGTTACAAGAACGTCGGCTGCATCGCTCGCGAGATTGTGGATACGCACCTCCAGCTTTGCCTTGACGCCGGCATCAACCATGAAGGCATCAATTCCGAGGTCGCCAAGGGCCAGTGGGAATTCCAAATCTTCGGCAAAGGCTCCAAGAACGCCGCCGACCAGATGTGGGTCGCCCGCTACCTGCTCATGCGCCTCTGCGAAAAATACGGCGTGGACGTGAACTGGCATTGCAAGCCCCTCGGCAAGGATGTGGACTGGAACGGCTCCGGCATGCACACGAACTTCTCCACCGAACACATGCGCGAAGTCGGCGGCAAG
>Ga0181537_10001160_pt1 | contig 24430 bp, 24 predicted proteins | sample PEATcosm2014_Bin_39_FD_119765 | JGI IMG/M metagenome (GOLD analysis project Ga0181537, IMG submission 119765) | Peatland microbial communities from MTU Mesocosm Facility, Houghton, MI, USA - PEATcosm2014_Bin23_10_metaG | ecosystem: Environmental > Terrestrial > Soil > Wetlands > Peat | place...
AACGCGACCGGCCCGGCATAGTCGCGGCGCACATCGGCCTCGATCTCGGCCAGTATTTCGGGTGTCGTCTGCTTGAAATGGGTGAGCACCAGCCGCTTGACCCGCGCGCGCTCAGCGATCTTTCCAGCCGTATCGGAGCAGGCGAGGGTGTAGCTGCCGACCCCTTTTAGATGCGGGTTGGCCAGCGCGGATGACGGCAGGTAACAGCACTGCAGGTGCAAATCCGCGCGGTCGGCCGCGCGCAGCAAGCCGTCGCACATGACAGCGTCGCCGCTGAACGAAAAGACCTTGCCTTCGGCCTCGACCCGCCACGCGAAGCAGGCCCAGCGTTCGAGAAAATTCGGCGAGAACCCCAGGCCGTGGCCGTGCTCGACCTCTTCGCAGTGCGCGACCCAGCCGTCGCCCTCCACTGCCTGTCCGCCGCTCAGTTCGGTGACGTCGGCGCCGATGAACGGCCCGAACGTGGTCTCGCCCTCGGTGCGGAAGGCGATGTCACGGTCGTAGACCTCGCGGAACAGCGCGTCGACGATCGCGGCCGTGCCGGGCGGCGCGAAGATTTGGAGCGGCTTACGCCGTCCTTCGATCCAGCTTGTGATCAGGTAGTTGGCGAGTTCGCCGATATGGTCGACATGAAGATGCGAGATAAAGAGCGGCCCGATCTCGGCGATCGGCAAGGCTTTCGCGCCGACACCGCGGATCGCGCCGCGGCCGACATCGAACATCAGATGCCGGCCTGCGACCTCAAGAACATGGCAGGCCGAGCCGCGGTCGCTATCGAGCCGCGGACCTCCAGTGCCCAGCGTGTGGAGCCGCATTAATACGGCCGGTCGCCCGCCACCGTGATGCGGTTGCCGGAGCGCGTGTGCGGCCAGTAATCCCACATCGCGTGATGCTGGACGCAGCGATTGTCCCAGAACGCGATCGAGTTCTCCTGCCAGCGGAAGCGGCACTGGAACAGCGGGTGCGCCATGTGTTCGTAGAGGTAGCGCAGGATGCCGTCGCTTTCGTCGCGCGGGATGGCGTTGATATAGCGGGTGAAGCCCTTGTTGACGTAGAGCGATTTCTTGCCAGTCACCGGGTGGGTGCGGACGACCGGGTGGTCGGCGGAGGGGTAGGTCTCCTTGTCCTTGACGCCGTAATTGGCGTATTGGCCGCGGTAATGCTCGCCGTTATGCCGGGCGGTGAGCCCTTCGAGATAGGCCTTCATCCGCTCGGAGAGCGCGTCATACGCCGCGTACATGTTGGCGAAGAGGGTATCGCCGCCGCGCGGCGGGCATTTCTTGATGTAGAGGATGCTGCCCATCGGCGGCTCGGGGTCGCAGGACACGTCCGAATGCCAGCCTTCGCCATTGGCGCGGAACGAATCCTTGTCGGCGTGGATGATCATCATCTCGGGCAGGCCGGGTTCGGCTGGCGCCGCCGGATGGATGTGCAACTCGCCAAATTTGCGGCCAAAATCGAGATGCTGTTGCGGCGTCAGATGCTGGTCGCGAAAGAAGATCACCAGGTTTTCGGCGAGGGCGCGGTGGATCTCGTCCATTTGCCGGTTGCTGAGCTCGCGCAGATCGACCTGGCCGATCTCGCCGCCGATGATCGGCGTCAGCTTGTCGACGGTGATCGTCTCATAGGGCGAGTCGTCGGGCGTGTATTTGATGCGGGGGCCGGAATTACTGCGCAGCGAGCTCATCGCGCTTCTCCTGGGGGATCGCGGCGTCACCAGCCTCTGGGCCAAAGACGCGGCGGAACACCGTTTCGACGTGTTTGAGATGATAGGCATTGTCGAACGAGGCGTCGATTGCCTGTGGCGTCAGATAGCGGGTGATGTCGGGATCGGCCTTTAAAAGGTCGGCGAAATGGCCGCCGCCGTTCCACGACGCCATCGCGTGCTTTTGCACCAGGCGATAGGCCTGTTCGCGGCTCATCCCGGCTTGCGTCAGCGCCAACAGGAAACGCTGCGAGTCGGGAAGCCCGCCCAGCGAGTCGAGATTTGCCTGCATCCGCTCGGGGTTGACGATCATGCGTTCGATCACGCCGGCGAGGCGGTTGAGCGCGAAATCGAGGGTCACCGTGGCGTCGGGCGCGATAAACCGCTCGACCGAAGAGTGTGAGATGTCGCGCTCGTGCCAGGTGACCACGTTTTCGAGCGCCGGGGTCACCGTCGAGCGAATGACGCGCGACAGTCCGGTCAAATTCTCCGACAGCACCGGATTGCGCTTGTGCGGCATCGCCGACGAGCCCTTTTGCCCTTCGGCGAAGTATTCCGAGGCTTCGCGCAATTCGGTGCGCTGCAGATGGCGCAGTTCGGTGGCGAAGCGTTCGATCGCGGCGGCGATCAGAGCGAGTGCCGCAAAGAATGCCGCGTGGCGGTCGCGCGGGATGATCTGGGTCGAGACCGGCTCGGGTACGAGGCCAAGCTTGTCGGCGACGTATTCCTCGACCCGCGGATCGATATTGGCGAAGGTGCCGACCGCGCCGGAGATCTGGCAGGTCGCGATCTCCTTGCGGGCGGCGACCAGCCGTTCGCGATTGCGGGCGAATTCGGCGTAATGCCCGGCAAGCTTCAGCCCAAAACTCGTCGGTTCGGCATGGACGCCATGACTGCGCGCGATCGTCGGCGTGTATTTGTGCTCGAGCGCGCGTTTCTTGAGCGCCGCCAGCACGGCGTCGACGTCGGCGAGCAGCAGGTCGGCGGCCTGGGTCAACTGCACCGCGAGACAGGTGTCGAGCACGTCGCTCGATGTCATGCCTTGGTGCACAAAGCGCGATTCCTGACCGACATGCTCGGCGAGGTTGGTCAAAAAGGCGATGGTCTCGTGGTGGACCTCGCGCTCGATCTCGCGAATGCGCTCGACCTCGAACGCACCGCGCTCGCGTACCGCCTTCGCCACGCCTTTTGGGATGATTCCGAGTTCTTCCTGCGCTTCGCAGGCAAAGATCTCGATCTCCATCTGGATGCGGAAATAATTTTCCGGCTCCCAGATCTTCGCCATCTGGGGCCGGCTGTAGCGCGGGATCATGCCGGTACGTCCTCGATCGTGGCGCGGGCCACCGTGTCGTCGTCGGTGTCTACCACGAGGGGCAGCGCCATCTGCACATCGTCATGGTAGTGGCCGCGATATTTGGTGGCATGCCATTCGACGCCGTATTCGACAAAACCGAGGCTTTCGTAAAGCCGCCGCGCCGGCAGATTGTCGCTGATCACAAAGAGCTGCAGCAATTCCACCCGCCGGCGCGCATGGTCGATGATTGCCTCGACCAGCATCCGGCCGACCCCGGTGCCGCGATAATCCGGCCGCACATACATGCCCCACAGCATGCCCTTATGCGCATGTTTGGGTCCGGCCTGGACATAAAACCCGGCGACCCCGACGAGACGCGATCCGCTAAACGCGCCGATTACGAACGCGTCGGCAAGGCGCGCGGCGAACTCGTCGAGCGGCCTGTCTTGCTCGGTCTCGAGCGTGCTGCTGAAGGCTTCGGGACTGTCCGCCAGGGCCTCCAGCCTGATGTCGCGATAGATCGCCGCGTCGTCGGGGCCGACCCGGCGCAGATCGATGGGAGCGGCACTCATCGCGGCCTCTCTCCTGTCTCGCCAGCGAAATTATAGCCGGTCGGATCATAACCGAGCCGGAGGAGCGCGGCGAGCATCGCCGCGGGCGGCGGCGCGGTGACCGCGATGGCGGCGCGCGCCGGATAGAGCGGGATTGAAATCGCACGCGAATGCAGCTGAAGCGGCTCGCTCCCGAGGCCACCATAAATCGGGTCGCCGACAACCGGGCAGCCGAGCGATGCGCAATGTACGCGAATCTGGTGGGTGCGTCCGGTTTTGGGGTGCAATTCCAGCCAGGATTGGCCTTGGGCGCTGGCCAGCACGCGATACTCCGTGACCGCCCGCTGGCCGGCCGGATCGATTTCCATGCGCCAGCCGGTCCGCCGCGTTTCCTTCTTGAGCGGCGCGTCGATCGTGCCTTCGGGTTCGGCCGGGGCACCGGCGACGATGGCCCAATACACTTTCTCGATCCGCCCTTCGGCGAACAATTTACCCAGGCGACGCAACGCTTTCGGATGACGGCCCAGCACCAGGCAACCGCTGGTGTCGCGGTCGAGTCGGTGGGCAAGCGCCGGCGGGTGCGGGAGGCCAAAGCGCAGCGCGTCGAACCCGGCTTCGAGATTGGCGCCGCCGCGCGGGCCGGCATGCACCGGAATACCGGCCGGCTTGTCGATAACCAGCATCAGCCCGTCGCGATAGAGAACACGATCGGGAAGGTTCGTTGTAAAGTGCGGAATGCTACGCTCGTCACCCCTGCGAGGGCCGGGGGCCATGTCTGCCCTGGATACCGGCCTTCGCCGGTAGGACGAGACGGTGGAATTGGAGACACCCATGCCGGTCCTCAGTCAAAATCTCTCCGTCGAGACCCATTTCTTTGCGGGTGACGGTACCGTACCGAACAATCCAACGCTGCCACTCGTGCTTTATCGCGGTGCGCTCGGCGATGAGGGCGATCTCGCCGCGCGTTGCGAGGACATGTTCGCGGCTAATGGCTGGCCCAACCCGTGGCGCAACGGCATTTACGGCCACCATCATTACCATAGCACGGCGCATGAGGTGCTCGGCATCGCCCGCGGCTCGGCACGGGTCACGCTCGGCGGCGAGAACGGCGCCACCGTCGAATTGCGCACCGGTGATGTCGTCGTGATCCCCGCCGGGGTCGCCCACAAGCGCGAGAGCGCCACCGCCGACCTGCTGGTCATCGGCTCTTATCCGCAAGGTCAGCGTCCGGATATCTGCCGCGCCGACACCGCGTCGCATGACGCGTCCGCGGCCAATGTCGCGCGCGTCGCGTTGCCGGCCTGCGACCCGGTGACCGGTGAGGCCGGCCCGCTGCTCGATTGCTGGCGGAGCAAGGGTTCGCTATAACCCGCCGCCTTTGTCTCGCAGCGAGCCCGCCCCATGCCCATCGAACGCACCTTGTCGATCCTCAAGCCGGATGCAACCCGGCGCAACCTGACCGGCGCGATCAACGACCGGTTTGAGAAGGCCGGCCTGCGCATCGTCGCGCAGAAGCGGCTGCACATGTCGAAGGACGTCGCCGGGAAGTTCTACGCCGTTCATGCGGCGCGGCCGTTCTACAACGACCTCGTCACGTTCATGAGCTCGGGGCCGGTCGTCGTGCAGGTATTGGAAGGCGAGGGGGCGATCGCCAAAAACCGCGAGGTCATGGGCGCGACCAACCCGGCCAACGCTGCGCCGGGCACGATCCGCAAGGATTTCGCCGAGTCGATCGAGGCGAATTCGGTGCACGGCTCGGATTCGCCGGAAACCGCCGCCGAGGAGATCGCCTTCTTTTTCGCCGGGACAGAGATCGTCGGCTAGGCTGCCGCGTTCCTTATCCCCCGGACTTGATCCGGAATCGCGTCCTACAGCAGGAAGATCGCCATCCCGGCGAGGATCAGCACGATCACCGTCACCATGATCTTCATAAACCGGCAGAAGCCGACCCAGGTCTGAAGGTGGCGTTCGGTTTCCGCATCCATCGTGGTGAGCATCGTCGTCCCCGCAGGCATCAGGCGCGTAGTCGCCTGTATAGCCTAACCGCGCCGCGAGGCAAGAATCTCGGTAAGCACTTCTGACGGGTTCAGCGCGACGATATCGGACGCCATTCCGCCGGCGATCGCGACGCGGTTGCCGTGAATGCGCAGCCTGCCCTCGGCGTAAAGCCGCACCGCGAGCGGATAGAGGCGGTGCTCGGCGGCGAGAATGCGCGCGGCGAGACGGTCCTCGTCGTCACCGTCTTCGACCGGCACGACGGCCTGCGCGATGATCGGTCCGGTATCGACCGCGACGCGCACGAAATGCACCGTGCAGCCCGAAAACTTCACGCCAGCGGCCAGGGCCTGGCGCTGCGGGTGAAGCCCGGGAAAGGACGGCAGCAGCGACGGGTGGATGTTCATCATCCGATCGTGCCAGGCGTCGACAAAACCGGGGTCGAGCAGGCGCATAAAGCCGGCAAGGGCGACCAGCTCAACGCGCGCGGCCCGCAACACCGCGTCGGCGGCCGCGGCGAAAGCGGGGCGGTCAGGCGCGGCGACGACATGATGCGCGATACCGGCCGCCGCGGCGCGCGCCAGCCCCGCCGCATCCTCGCGGTTGCTGATGACGGTGACAATTTCCGCCGGGTAGGCGGGGTCGTTGGCGGCATCGAGCAGCGCCTGCAAATTCGAGCCGCGCCCGGAGATCAGCGCGCCGACCCTCAACCGCGCCATGCGCGCTCCCGGCGACCGCCGCGGCTGGTGATCCGGCTGTCGATGGCGTCCTCGGCAAATCTGCGGTATGACCGCAAGTCGCGGTCAGGGAGCCGCAAGGATACGAGAACAGGGGCGATTTGCCCAACGGATGTTGGCGTCAAGGAATCTTGGCCCGGGGAATATCACCATGATTTCGACGCTGTTGCGGAAGCGGGATCGTCTCGCCGCCGCGCTGTTGCTGCTGCTGGTCGCGCCGTTGCCGGCCGTGGCACAGGACGACCCTTACACGGCGACCGTTACGGTCGACGCGACATCCGACACCGTCGCGAAGGCGCGCGATACGGCGCGCAGCGAGGGTGCTCGCCGTGCCCTCAACGCGGTCATCGAAAAGCTCGCCGGTGGGCCTGACAAGACAAAGCCCTTGAAGCTCAGCGACAACCAGATCACCGATGCGGTCGCGAGTTTCGAGGTCGCCAACGAGAAGATGTCGGCGGTCCGCTACGTCGCCGATTACACCTATCACTTCAAGCCGGCTGACGTGAAAAAGGCGATGCAGAGCGCGGGCATCGCGGTCGCTGACACTTCCGCACCCGGCAACCCCGGTGCCCCGGGCGCCGCGCCGCCGGCCGGCGCGGGCAGCAAGCCGGTTGTCGTGCTGCCGGTCTATCAGACAGGCGGCACGGCGCTGTTGTGGGACGACCCGAACCCGTGGCGCGAGGCGTGGTCGCAGCGCTCAGCGGGTACAAGCGGGCCGACTCTGCTCGTGCCGCTCGGGGATGTCAGCGACCTGGCCGCGATCGATGGCGACAAGGCGAGCGCCGGCAGTAGCACGGCACTGTCCGCGATCGCCAAGAAGGCCAGCGCCGACGATGTGTTGGTCATGCTCGCGTCACAGCGAGATGGCGACAAGCCCGGCATCGATGTGACGGTCCGGCGCTACCGCGGGGGCCAGTTTGTCGATGCCCATGTCGATTCGATCGACGCCAACCCCGGCGAAGCCGAGACCGATCTGTTTCGCCGCGCCGCCGACACGATCGCCGGCGATCTCGGCAATGGGTGGAAGAATGCGAAAGGGGCCGGCAGCGACCAGCAAGGCAGTCTGGTTGTCGTCGCGCCGATCACCGGGCTCGATGACTGGATCAAGCTGCGCGACCGCCTTACCGCGGTGCCGTCGGTGCGCAAGATAGACGTGAAATCTTTGTCGCGTCAGGAGGCGACGATCGAGATCCAATACAGCGGCGGCATGGACCAGCTAAAGGCGAACCTCGCCGCGACCAAGTTCGATCTCGAAGGTGGCGACCCGATCTGGCGGCTCGCGCGCTCCACCGGCGATAAGTGATAAATCTCAGGCCAGAGACCTTGGGCGATGAACTTCCGGCCATAATCCCTCGGGCATGACGCGCCTCGGTCTCAACATCCCAAACCTGATCACGCTGGCGCGGCTGATGTCGGTGCCGTTGATGATCTGGCTGATCGTCAGCCAGCGGTTTGGCATCGCGTTCAGCGTCTTTGTCGGCGCCGGTGTCAGCGACGCGCTCGACGGGTTTGTCGCCAAGCGCTTCAACTGCCGCACCCGGCTTGGCGCGCTGCTCGATCCGGCGGCCGACAAGGCGCTGTTGTCGAGCGTCTACGTCGCGCTGGGTATCGCCGAGTTGCTGCCGAACTGGCTCGTCATCCTCGTCGTGTTTCGCGACGTGATGATCATCGGCGGTTTCGTCCTGTTCCAGACCATTGGCGCGCCGCGCAGATTCGACCCGCTCTTTATCAGCAAGGTCAACACGCTGGTACAGATCGCGCTGGTCGGCTATGTGCTGGGCCGGCTAGGGGTCGGTTTTCCCGATGGCGCCTTGACCAATATCCTGGTGGTGATGACGGCGGTGACCACGCTGCTTTCGGGACTGTCCTACCTGGTGCGCTGGGCTCGCATCCTGTCGGGCGGGGAGGGGATATCGTGAGTGGCCGCGGTTATCGGCTGCTGTTCTGGCTCGGCGTCATCCTGGTTTTTCTTTCCGCGCTGGAACTGCTGCAGAGCATTCTCCTGCCGTTTGTCGCCGGTGTCGTCATCGCCTTCATCCTCGCCCCGACCGTTGCGTGGCTCGAGGAATGGGGCATCAACCGCACGCTGGCGAGCGCCGCCATCCTGATCGCGTTTCTGGTCGCCGTCGCGCTGGTGTTCATCCTGCTGGTTCCGCTGATCCAGAACCAGGTGATCACGTTGATTGCCAAGGTGCCGAGTTTTGTCACCTTCGTGCAGGACCAGTTCGGCCGGCTGATGGATTTGCTGCAGCAGAAATTGCCCGCCGATCAGATGAGCAAATTGCGTGATATGGTCGGCACCAAGCTGGGCGAGGCGCTGTCGTGGCTCGCGACGCTGTTGCAAAGCCTGGTCACCAGCAGCTTCGCGATCCTCAACATCGTGTCGCTGGTCATCGTGACGCCGGTCGTGACCTTCTTCGTGTTACGCGATTGGGAAAAGCTGGTGGTGCTGGTCGATGATTATTTGCCGCGCCAATCGCTCGCCACCGTGCGGCAGCAGGCGCGCATCGTCAGCGACATGCTGGTGGGATTTACCCACGGGCAAGCGCTGGTCTGCCTGTGCTTGGCGATTTATTACGGCACGACGCTGTCTTTCGCCGGTCTCGATTCCGGGCTGGCGCTCGGCTTGTTGATCGGCGTGCTAGCGGTCATCCCGATCCTCGGCGGCGCGCTTGGCTTCGTGTTGGCGCTGGGGCTTGCCGCCTCGCAATACGGCACGTGGCGCGAGATCATCATTGTCGGGATCATCTTTGCGGTAGGTCAGACGGTCGAGGGCAATTTCCTCACGCCAAAACTGGTCGGCGACCGCATCCATCTGCACCCGATCTGGGTGATGTTCGCGTTGTTTGCCGGTGCGAACCTGGGCGGCTTTATCGGCCTGCTGGTCGCGGTGCCGACAGCGGCGGTGATTGGCGTCCTCGTCCGTTTCGCGTTGAGCCGCTACCGGCGCAGCGCCGTTTACGACCCGCGCCAGCCTCAGGCCGTGCGCGGGCTTACTCCCTACCGGTAACCTCATGACGACAGGGCAGTGGGCGCTTCCGCTGCCGGTCGCGACGCGTTTCGGGCGTGCCGATTTTCTCGTGTCGGACAGCAACCGCGCGGCCTTTGACCTGATCGAACGCTGGCCGGATTGGCCCGGGCGTGCGCTGGTGCTGCATGGGCCGCCGGGTAGCGGCAAGAGCCATCTCGCCCACCTGTGGTGTGAGCGAAGCGGCGCGACGCTGATTGCCGGCGATGCGTCGGCGCTTAACGACCCGGCAAATCTGCCGGCTGCGGTGGCGATCGACGATGCCGAACGCGCCGGCGAACGATCGTTGCTGCATCTGTACAATCTCAGCCGCGAACGGGAAGGCAGCCTGTTGCTGACGATGTCGGCGCCGCCGGCGGCGCTGCCGATCGGGCTGGCGGATCTCGCTTCGCGCTTGCGTGCGTTGCCTGTCGCCGGGATCGCGCCGCCTGACGATGCGCTGCTGGCGGCCGTACTGCTCAAGCACTTCGCCGACCGCCAGCTTCGCGTCGCGCCGGAGGTCGTGGCCTACCTGGTGCGGCGGCTCGAGCGATCTTTTGCCGCCGCGGCTTCTTTCGCGGCGCGGCTCGATCGGTATTCGCTGGAAACCGCCCGGCCGGTCACGATCAGTCTGGCCCGCACAGTACTCGCGGAAGCGGATCAGTCCTCGCCGCCGAGCGATTTGACCGTGACGTAATCGACGAGGCGATGGCGCGTGCCGTCGATCTCGGCCCAGCTCGTCGCGATCGCGAAGCGGACACGCACGCCGGTCGGGAATTTGCCGTTGGCGAGGCTGCTGAACCCGACCGAGCCCGGCGCGGCGAGCGCGATCGCCAGCTCATGCAGACCGGGGTTGTGGCCGATCACCATGACGTTGTCGTCGTGCTCGTCAAGCTCGCGCAGCCGCTGCAAGAGCCCCGTCTGGCTCGCCAGGTAAAGTCCGTCTTCGTAGAGGACGCGCGGGGCCGGACGCAGCCCCGCCAGGGCCAGTTCCGCTGTTTCGCGCGTGCGCAGCGCGGAAGAACACAGCACGAGATCGAGCCCGCCGATCACTTTTGGCAAGCTTTCGCCAATGAGCCGCGCCGCCTCACGGCCGCGTTTGTTGAGCGGTCGTGCGTGGTCGTCGGCGTCGTCGTCCCAGCTCGATTTCGCATGCCGCAGCAAATGCAGCTGGTGCATCGGCGGTCCTCCCAGGGTCGCTTTAACCTAGAACATGTCCGGCGTGATGACGTTCTGCGGATTATTCGTCAATAACGCCGCACGCATGGTTTCGGCTGATTTGCGCCGCGTATCCATCCACGAATGTGGCGTCAGCCAGGCCGAATGCGGGGTGATCACGACACGGCCTTCGAGCCATTCCTCTTTCGCGCGATAGGCGCGCAGCAATTCGGGGATCGGCTCGACCGGCGGTTCGACCGGCAGCACGTCGAGCCCGGCGCCAGCGATGTGCCCGCTTTTGAGCAGTTTGTGGAGCGCGTCGAGGTCGATGATCGGTCCGCGCGCATCGTTGACCACGACGGCGCCCTGCGGCAGCAGCGACAACTGGTCGTAGCCCAGAAGCCCCTTGGTCTCGACCGTCAGCGGACAATGCACCGACAAGGTATTGGTCTGGCGTAGAAGATCCTCGAGCGTCGCCGCCCGCTCGATCCCGAGCCCCAACTCATGCCCGTTGGGATGTTTCGGGTCGTAGAACACGACGCGAAAATTGAACGCCTTGGCCCGGAGCGCGACCGCCGTGCCGATCCGCCCGAGCCCGACAATGCCAAACGTTTGCGTGCCGAGCCGCTCGATCAGCGGGTTCTGAAACGAACGCCACGGCTCGGGCGGGTCGTGGCGCTGGTACTCGTGGTGCAACAGGATGCCGCGGCGCAGGCACAAAGCGAGCGCGATCGCGTGATCGGCGACCTCGGTCGTGCCGTAATCCGGCACGTTGCAGATGAGGATATTGCGGGCCGCCGCGGCGGGCCGGTCGAGTTTGTCGTAACCGACCCCCATGCGAACGATGCAGCGCAGTTTCGGGAAGCGCGCGAGATCGGCGCCGGTGACCCCGAACCCCATGATCATCAAGCCGTCGGCCTCGGCGCAATCGGCGTCGCTGATCTCCGAGAGCGCACTGGCGTCGCGCTTCACGAGGCGCACATCGGCGCCGAACACACCCTGTTCCATCGAGTCGGGCTGCTGGCGGGCTTCGGGAAAAAGAACGGTGACAGGCATCGAATTTCCTTTTTTGTTTCTAGTCGCGTCTTGTCTCTAGTCGCGTCTTGTTTCTAGTCCGGGGCGACGCGGACCGGCTGGCGCCGTGCGGCGGACGCGATGATCGCTTCGAAGACGGCCACGGCGTGCAGTACTTGGCTCGCCGGGATCGGATAGGCCGGACCGCCCTCGATCGCCACGGCAAAGGCGTTCAACTCGGCGAGCAGGCCGTTAAACCCGGGATATTGGGTGATCTGCGGCGGCAGCGCGAGCTGGCGCCCGGTCGGCGGCCCCGACGGGATCGGGGTTAAATGGAAATCGAGGTCCGGCGTGCGCAATTCCGCGCAACCCTTGGTGCCGAACACCGCCAGCCGATAACTGACCGAGGTCACCAGCGAGCACACCATGCTCGCCGACATGCCGTTCCGCATCGAGAACATGACGCTGGTCGTGTCCTCGGCGTCGTAGGCGACCGCGCGCTTGAGGCTCGATGCGTAGACCTCGTCGATCTCGCCGAACAGATGGATCATCGCGTCGACATTGTGGACGCCGAGCGCGGTCATCGCCCCGCCAGGCGCTTCTTCGGCCGTTGCGCGCCACGAGCCCGCGGCCATGAAAAGGCCCGCTGGCGTATTCTGCTCGCCGTAGCAATGCGCGATCGTGCCGAGGCTGCCGCTCGCCACCCGCGCTTTCAGCTCGACCATGCCGGGATGAAACCGCCGCGGATAGGCGACGCCGAGGGTCACTCCCGCGCGCGCCACCGCGTCGAGCGCTGCGGCCGCGCTCCGGCGATCCAGGGTGAACGGCTTTTCCATAAAGACATGCTTGCCCGCGGCGGCAGCGCGCTCGACCTGGCCACCATGCTCGCTATGCGGCGTCGCGAAATAGACGGCGTCGATCTCCGGGTCGGCGAGGATCGCGTCGAGGTCGTCGTAAAGCGCGATGCCTTTCTCGGCGCAGAACGCTTCGACCTTGGCGCGCGTACGGGTATGCCCCGCGGTGAAGCGGATCTTGTCGCTGGTGCCCTGCACCGCGTTGACCACCGTGCGTCCCCAATGGCCGATTCCCACAATCGCCGCGCGGATCATGCCGCTCGTTCCTCTCAATGCTCTCGCCTCTGTTCTACACCGTGGCCGATGCCGCGGTCATCATGCCCGCGCATGACAGCACCGTCACCGGACGGTAAAGTCGCCGCGATACGGTACCCCTTGGGGACAGGCTGGAGGAGCGCGGGTGACCACAGGCGCGCAGATCGTCGAAATGCGCCCGGCCGACATTGCGTCGCCCGGCCGCTTTATAAATCGTGAGTTGTCGTGGCTCGCGTTTAACGAGCGGGTGCTGGCCGAGGCCGACAACGAGCGCCATCCGCTACTCGAACGGCTGCGGTTCATCTCGATCTCGGTCGGAAACCTGGACGAGTTCATCATGGTCCGCGTCGCCGGCCTAAAGGGCCAGCTCCAGGCCGGCATCATGACCGTCAGCCAGGATGGGCTGACCCCCGGGCAGCAGCTTGAGGCGATCCAGCAACGCGCCACCAAGCTGATGCAGGACCAGCAGGTCTCGTGGCTCGCGATGCGCGACAAGCTCCTTGCCGCGGGCGTCGCCGTCGTCGAGCCGACCGATCTTGAGCCCGGCGACCGTACCTGGCTCGAAAAGCTTTTCCTGGCCGACATCTTCCCGGTGTTGACGCCATTGGCGATGGATCCCGCGCATCCATTTCCGTTTGTCGCAAATCGCGGGTTCGGGCTCGTGCTGCAGCTCGAACGAGTGAGCGACAATGTGCGCCTTCAGGCCCTGATCCTGATCCCGGCCTCGGTCGATCGCTTTATTCGCCTGCCAGGGGAGCGGATGCGTTTCCTTTTGGTCGAGCAAGCGATCGGGATGTTTCTCGACCATCTGTTTCCTGGGTTCGCGGTTGTCGCCCAGGGCGTCTTCCGCGTGCTGCGCGACAGTGAGCTCGAAATCGAAGAGGAAGCGGAAGACCTGGTTCAGCTATTCGAAAGCGCGTTGAAGCAGCGCCGTCGGGGTCACGTGATTCATCTGAGCGTCGATTCGCGGATGCCGGTCGAATTGCGCCAGTTTCTCTCGGTGAATTTGGATGCTGCGCCCGGAGACGTATTCGCGTCACCCGGTATTCTTGGGCTCGACGACATTTCCGAACTGATCACCGACGAACGGCCGGATCTACTCTTCACCCCCTACCATGCGCGTTTCCCCGAGCGCATCCGGGATTTTGGCGGCGATTGCCTTGCCGCGATCCGGCAGAAGGACATCATCGTCCACCACCCGTATGAAAGCTTTGACGTTGTCGTGCAATTCCTGCGGCAAGCGGCGCGCGACCCGGCAGTGGTGGCGATCAAGCAGACGCTGTACCGCACGAGCAAGGACAGCCCGATCGTGCGGGCGCTCGCCGAGGCGGCTGAAGCCGGGAAATCGGTCACCGCGATGATCGAATTAAAGGCGCGGTTTGATGAGGAGGCGAACATCCGCTGGGCGCGCGACCTCGAGCAGGCCGGCGTGCAGGTGGTTTACGGCTTCTTGCAGTTGAAGACCCATGCCAAGGTCTCATTGGTGGTGCGGCGCGAGGGTGGCGAGCTGCGGTCCTATGTTCATTTCGGGACCGGCAACTACCACCCCTACACGGCCAAGGTTTACACTGACCTGTCTTTTTTCACCTGCGACGCATCGCTGTGTCATGACGCGGCGCGGCTGTTCAACTACATGACCGGCTACGCGCAGCCCAGGGCTCTGGAAAAAATCGCGGTCGCACCGGTCAATCTGCGCGAGCGCATATGTTCACTGATCGAGGCCGAAATCGAGCATGCTCGAGCCGGCAGGCCGGCGCAGATCTGGGCGAAGATGAACCAGCTCGTCGATCCGCCGGTCATCGACCTGCTGTACCAGGCGTCACAGGCGGGCGTGTCGATCGATCTTGTCGTGCGGGGGATTTGTTGTCTGCGTCCGGGCGTTTCCGGAATGTCGGAAAACATCAGGGTCAAGAGCATCATCGGCCGCTTTCTCGAACACGGACGCATCATCTGCTTTGGCAATGGCAACAAGCTGCCTTCGGACCAGGCGCTGGTGTTCATCAGCTCGGCCGATTGGATGCCGCGCAACTTGAACGGCCGGGTCGAGGCGCTGGTGCCGATCGAGAATCTGACAGTCCATCGCCAGGTGCTCGACGAGATCATGGTGGCCAACATGCGCGACACGCTGCAAAGCTGGAATCTCGCCGGCGACGGCACCTATACCAGGGCGCCGCTCGACGAGGAGTTCTCCGCGCACACCTATTTCATGACCAATCCCAGCCTGTCGGGGCGGGGCAAGGCGTTGCGCCGGCGTCAGCCGCGGCTTGTCGCACGGTGAGATGACCGCCGCGAGATGCCTGCCACGCGATGACTACCGCGCTGCTGCCCGACCATAACACGGCGCTACCGTTGAACCGGATCGCCGTCATCGACATCGGTTCGAACTCGCTGCGCCTTGTCGTATTCGAGCGGCTTGGCGCGACGTTGCTGCCATTGCTCAACGAAAAGGTCATGTGCGGGCTGGGCCGCGGCATTTCCCGCACCGGGCGGTTGAACCGCGAGGGGGTCGCGCTCGCCTACGCCAACCTCCAGCGCTTTGTCGCGCTGGCCCGCGCGCTCAACGTCGATTATCTGATGGCGATCGCCACCGCGGCGGTACGCGACGCGAGCGATGGCGCGAAATTCGCCGCCGAGATCGAGCGGCAATGCGATCTCCCGGTGCGCATCGTCGCCGGGCCGGAAGAGGCACGATTGTCGGCTGCCGGGGTGCTGGCCGGTATCCCCGCAGCGGATGGCGTGGTCGGCGATCTGGGCGGTGGATCGGTCGAATTGGTGCGGATCACCGGTGGCGTCCGTGATGATCGTGGCGCGGCGATCGGCGAGGGCATCTCGCTGCCGCTGGGGCCGTTGCGCCTCGCCGAATTCGCCGACAATCCGCAGGCTATGCACGACGTGATCAGGCGCGGCGTGGCGAGCGCCGATCTGCTGCGCGCGGCCGCCGGCAAGCCGCTGTTTCTCGTCGGCGGCGCCTGGCGGGCGATTGCCCGGCTGCATATGGAGCAGGCGCACTACCCGCTGCACATCATCCATCAATACACGGTGCAGCGCCGCTCGGCGGAAGCCTTTATCGAGATCCTTGCCGGGATGTCGCGGCGCTCGCTGGAGCGGATCACCACCGTCAACCGCAAACGGCTCGAAATGGTGCCGTTGGCGGCGATGATCCTGCACGAGCTGATCGCGATCGGTCAGCCGGAGCGGATCATCTTCTCCGCCTATGGGCTGCGCGAGGGTTACGCCTATGGGCTGCTGCCGGTGGATCCGGCTGTCGATCCGCTGATCGCTGCCTGCATCGGCGTCGCGGCCAGCCAGAGCCCGGGACGCAGCGACGGCGATCTGCTCGAAGATTGGATCGCGCCGGTTTTTGCCGGGCTGCCCGCCGCCTCGCGCCGCCTGCACCGGGCGGCCTGCTGGCTCAGCGACATCGCCTGGACCGAGCATCCCGATTACCGCGCGGAACAGGCCTTCACCCGCAGCCTGCGCATGCCGATCGGCGCGATCAACCATCAGGAGCGGGTGTTCATCGCCTCGGTTTTACATGCGCGCTACGGCGGCCCGGCGGATGATCCGATCAAGGCGGCGACCCGGTCGCTGCTCGACGATCAGGAGGCCGCGCAGGCGCGCAATCTCGGCCTCGCGCTCCGTCTCGCCTACACGCTGTGCGGCGGCGCGTTCGACTTGCTAAACGAGGTCCGGTTGTCGCGCGATGGCGGCAATCTGGTGCTGGAATTGCCGGCGAGAGGCAGCCTGTTTCAGGGCGAGGCGGTCGAGCGGCGCCTCGCGGCGCTGGCCCGCGCGATGGGCCTGAGCGCGCAGACGACACGGCGGCGCGCTCGCCGCCCGGCGCTTGCGTAAGAAGGAGATCCTAGCGCTCGGGTTGTGGCAGGGGCACCAATTCGATGCGGTTGCGGCCGGCGGTCAGCGCCAGCGTGCCGTGCTTCAGGGCCAGTGCGTCGGCGCCAAAGACATCGCGGCGCCAGCCATGAAGCGCCGGAACTTCCGCCGTGTCGGCGGCGGCAATGGCTTCCAGATCATCGGCCGAAGCGACAAGTTTTTGGGCGACCTCGAAATCCTCGCAGCGCTGCTTCAACAGCACCCGCAGCAATTCGATCAGCGGACCCAGCCCCGGCGGGTTCTGCGCCTTTTGCGCCACCGCTGCGGGTGGGTCGGGATCGGCGAGTCCTTGCGCCACCGCGTCGAGGATTTCCTTGCCGAGCCGGCCTTCGGCGATGCCCTTCCCAAGGCCGCGGGTGCGCGCCAGCGCCTCGGCGCTGCGCGGCGCGTGGCTGGCGATCTCGATCAGCGCTTCATCGCGCAGAATGCGCTGACGCGGCAGGTCACGCTGCTGCGCCGCCGTCTCGCGCCAGGCGGCCAGTGCGCGCAACACCGCCAGGAATCGCGAATCGGCGCGGCCGCGCAGGCGGAACCGGTGCCATGCCTCGGCGGGTTCGGTGCGGTAAAGCGTCTCGTCGGTCAGCGCCGCCATCTCCTCGGCAAACCAACTCGCCCGGCCGTTCTTGGCAAGGCGCTGCTGCATCCGCTCATAGACCGTGCGCAGATGGATGACGTCTTCGAGGGCGTATTTGATCTGCCGCTCGGTCAGTGGGCGGTGTGACCAGTCGGTAAAGCGCGAAGCCTTGTCGAGCGCAGCGCCGGCAAGCTTGCGCACCAGCGTCTCGTAGCTCGCCGAATCGCCAAAGCCGCAGACCATCGCGGCGACCTGCGTGTCAAATAGCGGCGTCGGCACCGCGCCCGACAAATGGAAAAAGATTTCGAGATCCTGCCGCGCCGCGTGGAACAGTTTCAGCGTTCCCGGATCGGCCATCAGCGCGAGCAGCGGGGCCAGATCGATGCCCGGCGCTAGTGCGTCGATCGCCGCCGCCTCTTCCGGCCCCGCGACCTGCACGAGGCACAGAATCGGCCAATACGTGCGCTCCCGCATAAACTCGGTGTCGACCGCGATATAGTCCGCGCCCTTCTGTCGCTCGCAAAATTCCGCGAGCGAGGCGCTGTCGGTAATCAGCTTCATTACCAACGGCTATAGCGCGAAAACGCCCGCGCTGAAATGCCTAGGAGGCGGGCAGCAGGGTTTCGGCCTCCTGCCATAGCCGGGCGACGAGCTCTCCGGCCGGCTCCGCGCGGGCCAAGGCCGCCGCCTGGCCGGCCCAGGCTTGCATGCGGTGGATGTCGCGGGCTTTGCCGCCGGCTTCGCGCATCGCCGCGGTCAGCGCGCGCTGAACCGGATAAGGCGCCGGATGCGGCGCGTCCGGCGCGGCGAGTGCGCGCACGTAGTCGGTGGCCACCGAGCGGCCGAGCCGGCCCGAGAAGCCGCGTGTGGTCATTGTCGCTTCTGGCTCCAGTTCGATCAGCGCATCGGCCCAGGCCGGGTGGGTTTGCGCCTCGGGGCAGCGCAAGAGCGCGGTGCCGATCTGCACCGCGCTGGCGCCGAGGGTCAGTGCGGCTGCGATTCCGCGCGCGTCGCCGATGCCGCCAGCGGCGATGATCGGCAGCGAAATCTTGTCGGCGAGCCGCGGCACCAGCGCAAACAGGCCGACGAGCTGGCTTTCGGCTTTTTCGCTGTCAAAGGCGCCGCGATGCCCGCCCGCCTCGGCGCCCTGCGCGACGATCGCATCGGCGCCGGCGGTCTCCGCCTCGCGCGCTTCGGCCAGGGTCGTGGCGCAGGCGAACCACTGAATGCCGCGCGCCTTTAGCGCGGCGACGAACTTCTCGGGAAACACCCCCATGATGGACGACACCACGCGCGGCGCGGCGGCGAGCAGTGCCGCGCACTGTTCGTCAAAATCGATGAGCGGCGCGTCACCCGCGGTCTCCGCCACCGGTGGACCCCACTGCCCGAGGAATTCGCGCATCTGCTGCTCTCGCGCCGGGACGCGCCGTGGCGGCGGATCGGGGATCCACAGATTGATCTGAAAACCGCCATTGCTGACGCCGCGAAAGCCGTCGGCCCATGCGGCGATGCCGGCGGCATCATTGAGTAGCGCACCCATCCCGCCCATGCCGCCGGCATTGGCGACGGCGGCGGCGAGGGGGGCCGGGCAGGCGCCGGCCATCGGCGCCATCAGAATCGGTACGCGCAACCCGAAGCGTTGGCAGAACTGCGCGGCGCGGGCGCGAGCGGAGGTGGGCGTGTCCGGCATGATCGTGGCCTGTCCAAAGTGGCTTCGATAAAATTAGGTTTGACCGGCGGCAGCGACAATTGCTCCCGGTACGGGCGGTCTGCTTGACAATCGCGGGCGATCCGTGCCGTCTTCGCCGCTCTTTTTGACGGTCTGCGGTATTTTACGGCGATGCATGCCTATCGCACCCATACTTGTGGCGCGCTGCGCCTTGCCGATGCCGGGCAAAGCGCGCGGCTTTCGGGCTGGGTGCATCGCAAGCGCGACCACGGCCAGCTACTCTTTGTCGATTTGCGCGATCATTACGGCATTACGCAATGCGTGATCGACGTGTCGTCGCCGCTGTTCGCGGCAGCCGATGCGCTACGGCTCGAAAGCGTCATTACCGTGACCGGTAAAATCGTCGCCCGCTCGGACGATACGGTCAACCCGAACCTGCCGACCGGCGAGATCGAGCTGGTGATCGCCGAGCTTGCCGTGCAATCGGTCGCCGAGCCGCTGCCGCTGCCGGTCAATAGCGACGCCGATTACCCTGAGGATATTCGGCTGACCTACCGTTTCCTCGATCTGCGGCGCGAGCGGGTGCACGCCAATATCATGCTGCGGTCGCGGGTCATCGCCTCGATCCGGCGGCGGATGATCGAGCAGGGCTTTACCGAGTTCCAGACGCCGATCCTGACCGCCGATTCGCCCGAAGGCGCGCGGCCCTATTACGTGCCGAGCCGGCTGCATCCGGGCGAGTTCTACGCGCTGCCGCAGGCGCCGCAGCAATTCAAGCAATTGCTGATGGTGTCCGGGTTCGACCGTTATTTCCAGATCGCGCCGTGCTTTCGCGACGAGGCGAGCCGCGCCGACCGCGCCCCCGGCGAATTCTACCAGCTTGATGTCGAGATGAGCTTTGTGACGCAGGAGGACGTGTTCGCGGCGCTCGAGCCGGTGCTGCACGGCGTCTTTGAGGAATTCGCCGACGGGCGCGCGGTGAGCCCGGCGCCGTTCCGTCAGATCGCTTATGCCGACGCGATGCTGCGCTATGCGAGCGACAAGCCCGATCTGCGCAACCCGATCGAAATCCATGACGCGACCGAAACCTTTCGCGGCTCGGGTTTCCGTATCTTCGCCGGGATGATCGACGGCGATCCCAATGTCCGGGTGCGGGCGATCCCGGCGCCGACAGGCGGCAACCGCGCCTTTTGCGACCGGATGAATTCCTGGGCGCAAGGGGAGGGTCAGCCCGGTCTCGGCTATATATTCTTTCGCGACGGTGAAGGCGCGGGGCCGGTCGCGCGCAATCTCGGCGCCGAGCGCACCGAGGCGTTGCGGGTCGCGCTTGGGCTCAAGGATGGCGACGCGGTCTTTTTTGTCGCCGGCGTGCCAAAGCTCTTTCTACCTTTCGCCAGCGCCGCGCGGCTCAGGATCGGTGTCGAACTGGAACTGACCGCGAAGGATTGTTTCGAATTCTGCTGGATTACTGATTTTCCGATGTACGAGCTGAACGAGGATACCGGCAAGATCGATTTCAGCCACAACCCATTCTCGATGCCGCAAGGCGGGCTTGAAGCGCTTGAGAACCAGGATCCGCTGACGATCAATGCGTTCCAATACGACATCGTGTGCAATGGCACCGAGTTGTCCTCGGGCGCGATCCGCAACCATCGCCCGGACATCATGTACAAGGCGTTCGCGATCGCCGGTTATTCGCAGAAAGAGGTCGAGGCCCGGTTTAGCGGCATGCTCAACGCCTTTAAATACGGCGCGCCGCCGCATGGTGGGTCGGCGCCGGGCATCGACCGCATCGTGATGCTGCTCGCCGACACACCGAACCTGCGCGAGATCGTCGCCTTTCCGATGAACCAGCAGGCCCAGGATCTGTTGATGCAGGCGCCGGCGCCGATACCGGCGGAGCGGCTCAAGGAATTGCATATCCGGCTCGATTTGCCGCCGGCACGCGGGTTGCGTCCGTAGAAATATCGGGTGTTTTTTGGCGGGCAGGGCGTTCGCTGATCGAGGAGGTAGGGTTCCTGATGATTGCGCGAAGGCGTATTGCATGCGGCGTGGCGCTGCTGGCCCTGGTGTCTCTGTGGAACGGCACGGCTTCGGCCGTTGAGATCGCCGCGCACCGCGCTCTTTACACGATGAGCCTCGCCGGTTCCAAAACCGATTCCGGCGTCACCGGCGCGCATGGACAGATGGGCTACCAGTGGGGCGAGACCTGCGATGGGTGGACCGTCGAGCAGCGCTATGAGCTGACGATCAGCTACGCGGAATCGCAGGACGTCAACATCGTCTCGAACTTTGTGACCTGGGAATCGAAGGACGGGTTGCGGTATCGGTTCAACCAAAAGGAAACCCGCAACGGCACCGTGGATGAGGAAATCCGCGGGTCGGCCCAGCTCGACGGCCCCGGCAAGGGCGGCACGATCACCTTTGAGAAGCCGCAACCGCAAACCATGAAGCTGCCCGCCGGCGCGATGTTCCCGAGCGCACACACGATCCTGCTGATCCAGAAGGCCGAGGCGGGCGAAAATTTCGTGTCGCGCCAGGTGTTTGACGGCGCGACGGTCGAAGGCGCGGTGCTGGTCTCGGCGGTGATCGGCGCCAAGATCGAGCCCAAGGCCAAGGCCGAGCCTACCGCGACCAACGAGCCGCCGCTCGACGACCCGGTGCTGCAGCGGCCGGGATGGCGCGTGCGGCTGGCTTTCTTCCCGGCCGACCAAAAAGCCGAGAAGCCCGATTACGAGCTTGGCATGCTGCTGCTCGATAACGGCATCTCGCGCAACATGGTTATCGATTACGGCGACTACACGATCAACGCCAAGCTCAACAAAATCGAGGCGCTCGGCAAACCGCATTGCTGATCCTTCCTCATTCCCGCTTTTGCGGAACGAGGATTTAGCAAACCGCGCGTCCCAACCGCACGACACCGTCGCCGTGGCGGCTCTTGATGTCGTCGAGCGCGCGTTCGAGCCGGCGCGGCTTGCCGTCCTCCTGGTCGAACAGGGTTGGCAGATCGGCGGTATCGGCGCTGACCAGCGCATCGGCGCCGACCCCGATCAGGCGAAACCGCGTTACCCCGTCAGCCTCGGCGGCGAGCAAATGGCGCGCGGTGCGGTAGAGCGTGTCGGCGAGCTGGCTTGGGTCCGCGAGCCGGCGCGAGCGGGTGCGGATGCGGAAATCGCCGGTCTTGAGCTTGAGCGTCGTGGTGCCGGCTGCCAGTCCCGACGCCTTGAGCCGCGCCGAGACCTCCTCGCAGAGCGGCCATAACGTCCGCGCCAAGGCCTCCGCGTCGCTTTCGTCGCGGGCAAAGGTGGTTTCGGCCGAAATCGATTTGGTGTGTGAGACCGGCTCGACGTGCCGCGTATCGTCGCCGCGCGAGAGGCGGGCGAGCCGCGCGCCCATCTTGCCGTAACGCCGTGCCAGCTCGCGCGCGTCGATCGCGCGCAACTGGCCGATCAGCGCGATGCCGTCGGCCGCGAGGCGGCGCTGCATCGCCGCGCCGACACCCCACAGCAGCCCGACCGGCTTGTCAGCGAGAAACGCCGCCGCGTCGCCTTGGCCGATCACCGCGAAGCCGCGCGGCTTGTCGAGATCGGAGGCGATCTTGGCGAGAAATTTGTTGTAGCTGAGCCCGATCGACGCGGTGACGCCGAGCTGCGTCTCGATCCGGCGGACCAGGCCGCAGAGCGCTTGCGCGGCTGTCATGCCGTTAACCGCTTCCGTTCCGGTCAGGTCGAGGAACGCCTCGTCGATCGATAGCGGCTCGACGAGCGGCGTCAAGCGCCGCATCTCGGCGCGCACCGCGCGGCCGACCTCGCGGTATTTCGCCATGTCGGGACGGATCACGACCGCATGCGGGCAGGCCGCCAGCGCCTTGAACATCGGCATCGCCGAGCGCACGCCATAAAGCCGCGCGACATAACAGCAGGCGAGCACGACGCCGCGCTGCTTTCCGCCGACGATGACCGGCTGTTCGGCCAATTCGGGGTGGTCGCGCTTTTCGACCGTCGCGTAGAACGCGTCGCAATCGATATGGGCGATCGACAGCGTGGCGAGCTCGGCATGCGCGACAACCCTTGGTGAGCCGCAGCTATTGCAGCGTCCGGCGTCATTTGCCGCCGCGGCGAGCGCGCCGCAGTCCCGGCACAGCGCGCTCATGGCGCTTCCCCGGGGCGCCACAGCCAGGCGGCGCCGCGCACCCCGCTAGAATCGCCATGCATCGGCGGTAACAATTTTGTGAGCACCGTGTCGGAGAAAACGAATTTCCCCCACCGAAGTGGCACATCCGCGTAGAGGCGGGTGATCGCCGACAAGCCGCCGCCGAGTACGATCGCGTCGGGGTCGAGGATGTTGATCACACTGGCTAGGGCGCGGGCGAGCCGCTCGACATAGCGATCGAGCGTCGCGCGGCAGGCAGCGTCGCCGGTCGCGGCGCCGGCGACGATGCATTCCCCGGATAAAGGCGGGCCGCCATGCTGCCGGTGGTCGGCGGCGATGCCGGGTCCCGACAGGAAGGTCTCGATGCAGCCATTGCGGCCGCAATAGCACGGCCGCCCCGGCAATTCGTCGGCGCGGGGCCAGGGCAGGGGGTTGTGGCCCCACTCGCCGGCGATCGCATTGGCGCCGACGACGATTTGGCCGCCGATCACCACGCCGCCGCCGACCCCGGTGCCAAGGATCACGCCGAAGACATTGCCGAACGCCGCCGCGGCGCCGTCGCTTGCCTCGGACAGGGCAAAGCAGTTGGCATCGTTTGCCAGACGCACTGGGCGGTCGAGCGCGGCTTCAAGATCCCGGCCGAGCGGGCGGCCGATCAGACAGGTCGAATTGGCGTTCTTGACGAGACCGGTGGCCGCGACAAGGGTTCCCGGAATGCCGACCCCGACCGTCATGCATGCGCCAAGGGCAGTGTCGATGCCGCGGACCAGCCCCGCGACCGCCGCGATCGTGCCATCATAATCGCCCGCCGGTGTTGCGACGCGCCGGCGGGCATGGATCTTGCCGTTGTGGTCGATGGCGGCGGCTTCGATCTTGGTGCCGCCGAGATCGACGCCGATGCGAAACCCTGCGGTCATGTGCGGCTCGCGGTCGCTCTTTGTTCTCCCTAAATCATTTGCGGCGATCGTGCAAACGCGACTTGTCTGTGCTTGGTAAAGAACGCTGGTTCGATCCTTACCTTTTCTTAAGCCGGGGGTCCTAAAAATCCATTTGGATCGTGATGCCGGCCGCCGGTTGTGCGCGTCAGGTTCTCCGTTCGGCGCATCTGCGGGGTCAAGCGAGAATGACGTTGGAATTGATGGACGGAGATCGGTCTCCCGTACGGGACTGCGCGAAGACGGTGCTGATCGTCGAAGACAACGATCTCAACATGAAGCTTTTTAATGACCTGCTGGAAGCGCATGGCTACGACACGCTGCAAACGCGCGACGGGGTCGAAGCCTTGAAGCTCGCGCGCCAGCACCGGCCCGACCTGATTCTGATGGATATCCAGCTCCCCGAGATTTCCGGCCTCGAAGTCACCAAATGGCTGAAAGCGGACGATGATCTGCGCGCGATCCCGGTGATCGCCGTCACCGCCTTTGCGATGAAGGGTGACGAGGAAAAAATCCGCGGCGGCGGCTGCGAGGCCTATATCGCCAAGCCGATCTCGGTCGTGAGTTTCCTTCGCACGGTCGAGCGGTTCCTGGCGTGACCACGCCGTTTCGTAGAACTTTCAAACCGGCAGTCCTGTC
>Ga0181537_10001161_pt1 | contig 24426 bp, 23 predicted proteins | sample PEATcosm2014_Bin_39_FD_119765 | JGI IMG/M metagenome (GOLD analysis project Ga0181537, IMG submission 119765) | Peatland microbial communities from MTU Mesocosm Facility, Houghton, MI, USA - PEATcosm2014_Bin23_10_metaG | ecosystem: Environmental > Terrestrial > Soil > Wetlands > Peat | place...
CGGCGATTCGCGGTTGACAACGACTCGACGCTCGAACTCCTGACGCGGACCGCCGTCTCGCAGGCCCATGCGGGCGCTGACATCATCGCGCCCAGCGACATGATGGATGGGCGCGTCGGAGCGATCCGTCAGGCGCTGGACGAGGATGGCTACACGGATACTCCGATCATGGCCTACTCGGCCAAGTATGCGTCGGCGTTCTACGGGCCGTTTCGTGCGGCTGCGGATTCAGCGCCTTCGTTCGGCGACCGGCGCGGCTATCAGATGGACCCGGCCAACTCCGATGAGGCGATCCGCGAATCACGCCTGGACGCGGAGGAGGGCGCTGACATCCTGATGGTGAAGCCGGCGCTGCCCTACCTTGATGTGCTTCGCCGAGTGAAGGACGACACGGGAATGCCTGTGGCCGCGTACAACACCGGCGGCGAGTACTCGATGCTGAAAGCTGCCGCCGCCGCCGGCTACATGGACGAGCGTGCGTCCGTGATTGAGGCACTGACCTCAATCAAGCGCGCGGGCGCCGACATCATCATCACCTACCACGCAAAGGACGCTGCCCAATGGCTGAAGTAGAGGACGCAACCGAGCAGCCTGACGGCATCGGCAGTGGCTTCGGACCCAAGCTGCGCTCGCGTAAGGACGGAGCGGCGATACCGCTCGATGACACCGACAAGCGTCTGCTGAACCTGATGCAGGGGCAGTTCCCGATCGCGCGCCGCCCCTACCAGCACGTTGCCGCGCAGGCTGGCATCCCCGAGCAGGAGGTGCTCGCGCGAGTCCAGCACCTGTTGGACGAGCGCATCGTTCGCCAGGTCACGCCGATCTACGACACCCGCGCCCTGGGCTACTCGTCGATGCTCGTGGCAGCCAAGGTCGATCCCGAGAACCCCTGGCGCGCCGCCAACGTGATCAATCAGCACCCAGGTGTCTCCCACAACTACCTGCGCAACCATGAGTTCAACATCTGGTTCACGATCGCGACCGAGCCTGATTCGCCACTCGGGCTCGATGCGACGCTGACCAGGCTCGCTGAGCTCGCCGGGGCTGACTCAATCCGCCAGCTTCCGACCATCAAGCTATTCAAGATCCGCATGGACCTGGAGATGGAGGCCGGCACCGAGACGTTGGCCCAGCCGATGGCCGAGGCCGCAGAGCCCGCCGAGACCGAGGCCCAGCCCTACGACGAGTTCGACAAGTCGGTGATCCGCGCTACCCAGGGCGCGCTGCCGGTCGCCCGCGAACCGTACGAGCGGGCGGCGCATGAGTTGGGGATCTCCCAGGGGGAGCTCCTGGCGCACCTGGAGGGCATGCAGCAGCGCAGGCTGCTGCGCCGCATCGCCGCGATCCTCTTTCACCGTCGCGCCGGGTTCAGCGCCAACGGCATGGGGGTCTGGAAGGTTCCCGACGAGAAGATCATGGAGATGGGCATGCAGATGTCGACGTTCCGTGGCATCTCCCACTGCTACCAGCGCCCAACCTACGCGGACTGGCCCTACTCGGTGTTCACGATGGCCCACGGGCGCTCCAAGGAGGAGTGCGACGCGATCCTCGACTCGATCGCCGAAGCGACCGGGATATCGGAGCGCTCGACGCTCTACTCGTCCACCGAGTTCAAGAAGATCCGCCTGCTGTACTTCACCGAGGAGTACCGGAACTGGGAGCGCACAAATGCGGGCGTTTAGCCGGCATTTGCGAGTGAGCGCCGGTGTTTAGGACCGAGCCAGAGCGGTCAAGCGAGGCTGGACGCCGAGCCTCATGATCGCAAGTGCCGACCGGGCGAGAGGCACAGGGATTCCAATGAACGCGCGCTCGCAAGCTCTCTACGCGCAGGCGGTAAAGCTGATTCCTGGCGGGGTCAACTCGCCGGTGCGAGCGATGCGCTCGATCGGACGCGACCCGATCTTCATCGCATCAGGCGCCGGTGCGTACCTCACCGATGAGGACGGCAACGAGTACGTCGACTGGGTCTGTTCCTGGGGCCCGCTGATTCTCGGCCACGCCGATCCTGAAGTCATCGCGGCCGTCACCACGGCGGCTGCCCGTGGCACCTCCTATGGAGCCCCGACCGCCGGTGAGGTCCAGCTGGCCGCAGAGATCGTCGCGCGCCTGCCATCGGTTGAGATGGTCCGGATGACGTCATCCGGCACCGAGGCGTCGATGAGTGCGATCCGCTTGGCGCGCGCGGTGACGGGCCGCGAGAAGCTGCTCAAGTTCACCGGCGCCTACCACGGGCACGTGGACGGTCTGCTGGCTCAGGCCGGCTCAGGCGTCGCCACCCAGGGAATCGCGGCCACTCCCGGCGTTCCGCCAGCCGCCGCGGCCACCACCATCACGATTCCCTGGAACGATCCGCAGGCGCTGGCCCAGGCGCTCGCCGCGCATGAATTCGCGGCGGTGCTCTTTGAGACCGTCCCGGCGAACATGGGGGTCGTCCCGGCTCTGCCCGGCTTCCTCGATGGGCTGGCGCTCGGCGCTCACGCCAACGGCGCCCTGCTGATCGCCGACGAGGTGATCACCGGCTTCCGCGTCGCGTCCGGCGGTGGCCAGGGCCTGCTGGGCCTCGATCCCGACCTCACCGTGATGGGCAAGATCGTCGGCGGCGGCCTACCCGCAGCAGCCTATGGGGGACGGGCCGCGCTGATGGAGCGGATCGCGCCGGCCGGAGACGTCTACCAGGCGGGCACGCTCTCCGGGAACCCACTGGCCGTCGCCGCCGGGCTTGCCACGCTCGCGAAGCTCGATGCCGGCGCCTACGCGCGCCTGTCCGGGCTCACGGATCGCCTCGCCGCCGGACTGCGCGAAGCTGCGGCGAGCGCCGGACACGAGCTTTGCGTGCAGCACGTCACCGGCCTGCTGACACCGTTTTTCACGGCCGCCGAGCGGGTCACCGACTACGCGGGTGCTGCCGCCGGCGACCAACAGGCCTATGGCGCCTGGTGCCGCGCGCTGCTCGCGCGCGGCGTGTACCCGCCGCCGTCGCAGTTCGAGGCGTGGTTCCCGTCGCTCGCCCACACCGAGGCCGATATCGACCGCACCGTCGCGGCCGCCGCCGAGGCGTTTGGCGAGATCCGATGAGCGACAGCCCTTACGCGGAGGTGATAGCTGACATCGCCGCCGGTGCCCGTCTGCACTATGAGAGCCGGGAGTCAGCGGACCCGGATCTGGACCTCCTGCTCGGTGACCAGAGCTATGCCAGCGGGCTGTTGAAGCTCGCTGAACTGGGCGATGTTGACGAAACGGCGAGGCTCGCTGACCTGATCTCCCGCGTGGCGCAGGCGTACGCGGAGGGCGAAGATGGGGTTGCGCGGCAGTTGCTCGCGCAGGCCGAAGCGCGGCTCGGTGGCGGCAGCTAACGGGTACGAAGCTCCTTTCCGGCTTTGACTGTAGGCTTACGTGCCGCAGCCGGGCTGTGGCCCTGATTCGACCCACCAATTAGATGCCAGCAGATCGACACAAGCAATCTTCGAAGTACACGGCCGATCGCAAGATGCCGGGCGCTTTTGAGGGCGAGACGGTCACGCGGCGGCGCTTCATGACCGGTGTGGCGCACAGCGCCGGGGGCATCGCCGCGATGGCTTTCACCCTGCCTGCGCTGGGGTTTGCGCTCGGGCCAATCTTCGATCGCGAGCCTTTTCAGTGGCAGATCATCGGCAAGCCGGAAGACTTCACAGAGCTGGACTACGTCACGAAGGCGATCACGATCGTCGCGGGCATCGGCGAGGCCGGCGAGTCGATCGCTTACGTGCGCAGGCGTGATCCTGAGATCGACACCGAGCCGCTGTTCAAGCACGACAACTACGTGCTCAACAACTTCGTCGCGCTCTCTTCGCGCTGCATGCATCTGGGCTGCCCGGTCCGCTACGTGGAGGCGGCGGAGCGTTTCATCTGCCCGTGTCACGGCGGCGTTTACAACTTCCGCGGTGAGGTCGCAGGCGGCCCGCCGGTGCGCCCGCTCGACCGGTTCTACACCCTTGAGCACGACGGTTACGTCTACCTCGGCCCGCGTTACTCGGTCAACTCCGAGCTCGAGCGCTTCTCACCGCGTGACCCAGGCGAGCCGCTGGACGGCATCGGCCAGTTCCTCTACCCGGCGCGGTTCAGCACCTCCGTGTTGCCATCCACCGCCAACCTGCCGGCCCCGCCGGCGGTGTCCGGGACCTAACTATGCCACTACCTAAGCTTTTGGGACGAACCAACCCGGCTGAGCCGGGCCACGCCGACGAGCCGAAGCCCGCTCCGATCGAAGCGGCGGCCGAAGCCGGCATCACGGTGGTCGACTGGATCGATGAGCGCACGGCGCTCTCTCCGGGTATCCGCTGGCTGATGTTCCGCAAGGTCCCCAAGGGGATCAACTGGGCATACACGCTCGGTTCGGCGACGCTGTTCGCGTTTCTCAACCAGGCCGTGACCGGGGTCTTCCTGGCGATGTACTACCGCCCGGACGTCTCGGGCGGTGCCTACGAGTCGATCCGCAACATCAACGACAACGTCTTCCTCGGTCAGTTCGTGCACGGGATGCACAAGTGGGGCGCGTCTGTGATGATCATCCTGATCTTCCTGCACATGGGGCGCGTGTTCTTCTTCGGCGCCTACAAGTACCCCCGCGAGCTCACCTGGATCATCGGTGTCGTGCTGCTGATCCTGACCATGGCCATGGGCTTCACCGGGTACCTGCTGCCGTTCGACCAGCGCTCCTACTGGGCCACGATCGTCGGCGTGAACATCAACAACACCGGTCCCTTCATCGGTCCGTACATGGGTGACTTCCTGCGCGCCGGGCCTGAGTTCGGCGCTACCACGCTCTCTCGCTTCTACGCGATCCACATGCTGTTGATCCCCGGGATCATGGCTGCGCTGATCGGCTTCCACCTGTATCTCGTCACCAAGCTCGGCATCTCGGCGCCGCCATGGGTCAAGGCTCATGAGCCTGAAGCCGTGACCGAATACGTTGAAGTCTGAGTCCGCGGATGAATCAGGCTGAAAAAGAGCAGTACCTCCGCGAATACTCGCTGCTGAAGAACGAGGGCAAGCCGTTCTTCCCGTACGCGGTGGCCAAGGACTCGCTGATGGCGGTCATCGTGATGGTCGTCATCATGGTCCTGTCGCTGCTGTTCGGAGCGGAGCTGGGACCGAAGGTCAACCCAGCCAGCACCACCTACGTGCCGCGCCCGGACTGGTACTTCTTCTTCCTGTTCGAGGTTCTGCGGGTCATGAAGAACGTTCCGAAGTTCACGCCGTTCGCGACCCTCGGCGTGCCGACGCTCTGCATGATCATGCTGTTCCTGCTGCCGATCTACGACCGCAATCCGGAACGGCTGATCACCCGCCGGCCGATCGCGCTCGCGGCAGGCCTGGCGACGATCGCGTGCATCGCTTTTCTCACCTACTCCGGTGCTAGCACCGGCTCACCGAACCAGGTCACGCTCTCCCCTCCGGCCGGCCTCACCCGGGCGCAGCGGGCGACGTTCACCGCGGGTGAGGTGGTGGTCGGCGAATCCGGCTGCCTCGGCTGCCACATAATCGGTGACAACGGCAACAACGGCCCCGGGCCGCCCCTGACCCACATCGGTGAGATCTTGCGCCCGGGCGCCATCGCTTCGACGCTGCAGAACCCTACCGCGCCGATGCCGTCCTTCAAGGGGTTGGCCACTACGTCGCCGAAGAAATTTGAGGATCTGGTCAAGTTCCTTTCGATGCTTCAGTGAGTAGAGCTCCAGCGGCGGTCCCGACCGGCCCGCCGCCGCTTCGCTTCCATGACTGACGACCCGGACATCTCTCGCGGCACCCTGGAGGAGCCGCAGGTGCGGGCGATGTTCGACCGCATCGCCAATGTCTATGACCGCCTCAACTCGGTGATGACGGCTGGTCTGCATCACGAGTGGCGTCGCCGCGCGGTCAAGCTCGCGTACGTCGGTCCGGGCAGCCGGGTCCTGGACGTGGCCACCGGGACAGGGGATCTGGCGTTTGAGCTTGCACGTCAGATCGGTCCGGCCGGCCACGTTGTGGGCGCCGACTTCTCGCAGGAGATGCTGACCATCGCTCGGCGCAAGGCCGACGCGGGCGCTGTCGGGGCGGAGGCTGCACCGATCCACTTCGAGCAGGCCAACGCGCTGCTGCTGCCGCATGCAACCAACGAATTTGACGCCGCGACTGTCGGCTTCGGCGTGCGCAACTTCTCGGATCTCGATCAGGGCCTGCGCGAGCTTGCACGAGTCGTGCGGCCCGGGGGACACGTGGTGATCCTGGAGATGACCACGCCCACCCGCCGGCCGCTGTCGAGCTTCTTCAAGCTCTGGTTCGACCGCGTGATCCCCTTTTTGGGCAAGCTCGCGGGAGACGCTGACGCCTATACATACCTTCCCAACTCGGTGCGCCGCTTTCCCGGCCCCGATGACCTCGCCGCCAAGATGTCACGGGCCGGCATGGCTGAGATCCGCTACATCCTTACCGCCGGGGGGATCATCGCGCTCCACGTCGGTACGGTTGTGGTGTGAGCGTTTCGCCCGCAGCCTCAACCGCCAACGCTGAATCCGTCCATGCGGTCAGCGTCGCTGGTGGCGTGCAGACGGCGCTGGTCATGTCGCGCGTTGAGGAGCGCATGGCGGCGCTGGCCTCTGAACACGGTGCGACCCTCTCGCGCTACGCCAATGAGACGATCTCCGCGGGAGGCAAGCGGCTGCGACCACTGCTGGTCTGCATCGCCTCAGGTGTGCCCGTCGTGCAGAGCGATCCGCTCGTGCACGCCGCCGTTGCTGTCGAGCTGGTCCATGCCGCGACGCTCGTCCACGATGACGTGATCGACGGTGCTGACCTGCGACGCGGTCGTCCGACGGTGGTTGCCACAGGCGGCCGACTGATGGCGCTCGCAACCGGAGACCTGCTCTTCTCGCGCGCTTTCGCCGAGCTCGCGCTCGACAGCGAGATCGAGCCGATCCGTCTGCTCGCGCATGCCTCGGGGGCGCTGGCGGAGGGCGAGCTCATGCAGCGCGCTGACTCCTGGGACACGACCGTGTCGCGCGAGCGTTACCTGGAACGCTGCCGACTCAAGACCGGCGTGCTGTTCCGTGCCGCGTGTGAACTGGGGGCAGCCGCCGGTGGCGGCGATGTCAAGGGTCTGGGACGGTTCGGTGAGCGGATCGGGGTGGCTTTTCAGCTGCTGGACGACGTCCTTGACGTCACGGGGCCGCCGGAGCGCACCGGCAAGCCGCGGGGGGCGGACCTGTTGGACGGGACCGTGACCCTACCGCTGATCGAAGCGCGCGCGAGGGATCTCTCGCTGGCCGAACTTGAGCTGCGCGGTGTCCGCACAGCTGATCAGGCCAATGCGCTCTGCGATCGGATCGCAGCAACCGGTGCGTTGCAGATTGCGCGCGAACACGCCCTGGGCGTGGTTGCGGAAGCGAAGGCGGGCTTGCCGGCGGGCATTTCAACCGACCAGCGCGCAGCGCTTGAACTCGTCGCCGCCGGTGTCGTCGAGCGCTACGCCTAGTACGGCTGGACTAAAAATCTTCGGGCAGGATCAGGTTGGCGTCGAGCGCTGCGCTGAAGCGGTCGATCTCAGCGATCGTGTTGGCGTGAGCCAGACGTTGCAGGTCGGCGATCACCTCAGCCAGCCCCTGGTCGAGCTGGTCCTCGAGCATCTCAACTTCGTGACGGCCGTAGTTTCCGGTCTCCGTCCAGGAACAGTTCGGGCACTCGAGCGTTAGCTCCCAGCGCTCGTCACCCGCTTCGCTCCACGCGACCGGCTGTACCAGATCGGACTCGCAGCTCGAGCAGATGTGCAGTTCACGGGTGCCGCCGCCAGGCTTGTCGTGGTAGCGGACAACTTCAATCGTCCGTCCACTCGGTAGAACGATGCGGCGGACAGCAGGGTTATGTTCGTGTTCGTGGCTCATTCGTGCTCCGTGACAAGGCCCGTATCGGCCACTTATCAAGCGGGCTTTAGTCTTGGTGGCGTGTTCTACGTCACATGGGGAGAGCCGGCTTGTGCTGGGGGCCGGGTAACCTTGGTGCTTCTAAGCCACCACGAGAGAAAGTCAGCATGTTTGCTAGTCCTTTCAAGGACGGCCTGATCGTCCTAGTCATCCTGCTGTTGTTCTTTGGCCCGAAGCGGCTGCCGGCGCTGAGCCGCGCCATCGGCGAGAGCATCAAGGAGTTCAAGGGCGGGATCGACGAGGGTTCCAAGGACGAAGAGTCGAACCCTGAGATCGCCGCGGTCAAAGCCGGCGACCCTTCGGGCACCGGTTCCGAGTCCAAGATCTCCTAGCCGGATCAGAAGAAGGCTCCGCGCATGCCGGCGCTGCGGCCAATCGGCTCTGAGGATCGGCTGAGCGTCATTGACCATCTGGACGAGCTGCGCAAGCGTCTCTTTTTCTCGGTCGGCGCGCTGCTGCTGGCGTTCTGTGTCTGTTTCGCCTTCAATGGACAGCTGATCAGCGTCTTGAACCGGGCGCTGCCGAGAGCGGCGAAAACCGGCCTGGGCTCGCAGGCGGCGCAGGACGCCGCCCTGCATAAGGGGTTCGTCGCCATTGAGAACGCGGCGAGCGGGCTGAGCGAAGCTCTTGCTCGCTCACACGGGGTGACCCCCGGCGCATCCAGGGCGGCGGCCGCGCTCGGCGCGGCCGCGCGTCAAGTGGCCAGGGCGCTGCCCAAGAACGCCAGCACGCAGGAGAAGCCGATCACCATCGGCGTCAGTGAAGCGTTCACGACGACCCTTATGGTCGTGGGTTACTTCGCACTGATGATCACGCTGCCGATCCTGCTCTACCAGCTGTACGCGTTCGTGATCCCGGCCCTGAGCCGGGATGAAAGGAAGATCGCCGTGCCTTCGATGATCGCGGCGCCGGTCCTGTTCGTCGCCGGCTGCGTGTTCACGTATTTCGCGATAGTGCCCCCCGCAATCCATTTCCTGCAGGGATACAACTCGAGCGACTTCCAGAACCTGCTGCAGGCCAAGGCCTACTATAAGTTCGAGATCATCCTGATGATGGGCATCGGACTCGCGTTCCAGGTGCCGCTGCTGTTACTGGCCCTGCAGAAGGTGGGAATCATCACCGCCAGCACCCTGACGCTCAACTGGCGCTACGCTACCGTGCTGATCGCGGTGATTGCCGCTGCGCTCCCGGGGGTGGATCCGGTTTCCATGTTCATGGAGACCCTGCCGCTGGTTCTGCTCTACCTCTTAAGTATCGTGCTGCTCAAATTTGTCGAAAGTCGCAACCGCCGCCGCCTGGTCGCTGAAGCGGCACGAGCGGCAGAGCCGTCTGACGACTGAGCGAGCTTCGAGCCCAAACCCAGTAACTCAGAATGCTCTTCGATCTCCGCAGCAAGTCCCGTCGCAACACCGTCCGCGTGGTCTACGTGATCCTGGCGCTGCTGATGCTCTCCGGGCTGCTGCTCGTGGGTGTCGGCACCGGCAACAACAACGGTGGCATCTTGAACGCCCTCGGCACCGGCGGCTCCAACAGCGGCCAGGACTCGCTGATCGCGCAGCAGACCAAGGCGGCGGTCGAGGCGACCGTCAAGCATCCTGACTCCCCCTCCAAATGGGCTGCGCTCGTTCAGGCGCGTTGGACCGCCGCCGGCACCGGCAGCAACTACAACACGACCACTGATACGTACACGAAGGGCGGCGTCGCTCAGCTCAACGATGCCACCGCTGCCTGGCAGAAGTACCTGAGCCTCACGAACGACAAACCCGACCTGGGTACATCGCTGCTCGCCGCCAAGGCCTACCAGGCGCTCAAGCAGTGGACCGCTGCGGGTGTCGCCTGGCAGTACGTGATCCAAACCCAGCCCGCCGGCTCGACCAGCGCGATCAAGGGCTATGAGTGCCTGGCGCTGAACTCCTTCGCGGCCTCGCGGAAGGGCGAGGGTGAACTGGCCGCGGCCGCCGCCAAGAAGCTGCTGCCCAAGGCCGACCAGGCGGAGTGGAAAACGATCTTCACCGACGCCAAGTCTTCGGCGTCGACCGCCGCGGGATACGTAGCCGACGACTGCTGATCCGGCCGGAGCACCAGCACGCGGCGCACGGCTGAGCCGGTCGCGCCTCGCTAAGATCATCCCTCCCCCAAAGGGCCGTTAGCTCAATTGGCAGAGCAGGGGACTCTTAATCCCAAGGTTGAAGGTTCGATTCCTTCACGGCCCACTCAGGAAGCCCCGTAAACCGGGGCTTTTACTTTCTCTGGACTATCGAACACTTGCCGATATGTACCCAACATGTCCCCAGCGGGCCTAGGACGCCGCGCTGGTCGCCGAGGCCTTCGCGGTCCGGAACGAGTTGGGGCGTCTTGGGACTTCTAGGGACGACTTCGCGTCGGAGGCGAGGGATTGAGCGGCCTGTGTCGTGGTAGTCAAGCGGCCTCCGGTTCCCCAGCAAAGCCGCTCCTTAAGCGACCCTTCCGAGCCGGCCTTAGCCGGTGGGCCGAGAATCCCGGCGATAATGACCTGGCCGCTGGCCTACGCGAGGTCGGTGCCGAGCTCGCCGCAGTCGTCGGGACATTCAGCCCCGCCTGAGCATGATCGGCCCAGTGTGGTTATTGCGTGACCAGTGCCACGACGTGGTCTTGAAGGAATGTGGCGGCGCGAGAGAGGGCCTCATCGCCTTCGTCGAGCACAGCGGCGAACGCTTGGAAGACATGGGCGACGTCCCGGGTGATGTCGAGGGTGACGGCGACGTCGGCGGCGGCTGCTCGGGTGGCCAGTCGTGTGGCGTCGTCGAGCAGGGCCTCGTGTGAACCGGCTTGGACAAGCATCGGTGGTAGGCCTGTGAGGTCGGCGTAGATGGGGCTCACGAGCGGGTCTTTGGGATCGGTGCCGTTCAGGTAGTCCTTGGCTCGTGTCCGGATGGCGGCGGCGGTGATGTTGGGGTCGACTCCGGCCTTGGTGGTAAAGCTCTCGCCCGTCACGGCGAGATCGGTCATCGGCGAAAACAGGGCCACTGCTGCGGGCATCTCTAACCCGTGCTCCTTGCCGGCGATGAGCAGTTCGAGGGCGAGGTTGCCGCCGGCGGACTCTCCTGTGACGACGATCTGTGTGCCTGCACTCTCACGCTCGAGCAGCGCCTGGTAGGCGGCGGTTACGTCCTCGAGAGCCGCCGGGAAGGGGTGCTCGGGGGCGAGGCGGTAGTCGACCGTGACCGCGTTCATGCCGGCCTTCCGCGCAAGGTCGGAGGCAAAGCCGACTGAGCTGGCCGCCGAGCCGAGGGCAAAGCCGCCACCGTGGACGTGGAAGATCACACCAGTCGGCTCGGTGTCGGCGATCTCAATGAAGATCACCGCAACCCCGCCGAGCTCCCCCGGAGTCGTTCGCACATCGTCCGCCAGTGGATGCCCGGTCAACATCTGCTCGAGCAGGGGGCGTTGGACTGAAACGTCGCCGCCGAGATCGAACGGGGCGTCCCGGAGCATCTGATCGATGGTGTCGCGCTGGTCTTTGCTCATGATGCGCTCCTATCAGTTTGTGGTCCACACTAGATTAGCAGTAATCTACTTAGACCTAAACTAACCGACGTCATGAAGGGACAACCGTGACGGATTTACGCCGAGTATTTGACGACCTAGTGCGATTCGAGACCATCCTGTGGAACACCATCGACACACGGCTGCAACGAGAGTGCGCGGTGAGCCTGAGCAGTCTCAACGCGATGCTGGTCATCAACTCGACCCCCTCTTGCCGCGTCCAAGACATAGCCCGGGCCGTGGCGATCACAGTCGGCGGCGCGAGCCAGGCCGTGGACCGACTGGAAGCGGCCAAGCTGTGCGCAAGACGCCCCAACCCGCGTGACCGGCGCTCCTCGGTCCTCGAACTCACGCCCGCGGGTCAGGAACTACTGGCAAACGCAGGAGTCGTCTTCGACCGAGAGCTCGAAACGCTTCTCCGGGCTCCTCTCGGTGAGCGATCTCTCGGTCAGCTCGCCGCAGCACTTGCCATCGCACGCGGTGCCACCGCTCTCGCTGATGATTCCGCCGAACGGTCCCGACTTCGGACAGGAACGACCCTCCCCACGCCTCCCAGCTAGGCGAAGAGCGCGGGGCCGGACAAGTTCCACGGCATGCGCCGGCACTCCCTCAATGCTGCCGACGGCTACCTCTCGGGCGCGGTCGCGGTGCGATCTCGATCGCCCGCGCGCCTGGGCCTGCTTTCGGCGTCGCCGGGATAGCGCCGGGCCAACTCGAGTACGAGTTCGGGCGACACTCCGAGCCGCGCCATGCATGTGTGGTCGACGGGGCAGCCAAACAGGTAGGCCCCGTTGGCGCCTGCAAGCGTTGCTCGGGCCTTGTCGAGCATCCGCGGAATCCAGGCATATCCCTCCAGCTCCGCATCCAAGCCGCGCGGCTCCACGATCACGAGATCCTTCGCTCCGGCCAGGGTCATCATCGGGAGACGGGCGTGAATTCGGGCTGGTCGAGCAGGCGTAGCCAGGTGCCGTCGGGTTGTCTGCGAGCGACCTGCGCGCGAGCGCCGGCGCCGTCTTTCGGCGGGGTGGAGGTGAGCGCGATGTCGCCGCTGATCAGTGTCGGCAGCGGAGGCTCCTGCTCGAAGCGTGGCGCCTTGGCGAGCACCTTCTCCCACAGCGCGCGGATCGCATCGCGGCCCGTCGTCAGCTCGCCCGGCGGGTAGGCCATGACCGCCTCGGGCTCATAGAGCGCGGCGATGCCGGCTGCATCGCCGTCGTTGGCGCGCTCGACAAACAGGCGGGTGAGGTCCTCTGGCTTGAGTGCTTTCTCGTTTTCGGGCATTGGGTCCTCTCGTTCGGGGGGGGGCGACTCTCCACAGTCAGTCTGGACCCAAGCACATTAGAAGTCCAACAGATACTTCTACTAAGAGCTAGAATCACGGGATATGGAACTTAGGCAGCTCGAATACTTCATCGCGGTCGTCGAGGAAGCGAACTTCACGCGCGCGGCCGAGCGCGTGCACATCAGCCAGTCCGGGGTCAGCGCCCAGATCCGCCAGCTCGAGCGGGAGCTCGGCGCGACGCTCATCGACCGGTCCGGCCGCACGGCCACGCCTACACCCGCCGGAGCGGCGGCACTCGAGCACGCCAGAGCCGCACTCGCATCCGCTGGTGCCATGCGCCAAGTAGTCGATGACGTGAACGAACTGATTCGGGGCCGGATCGTGGTAGGCATGATTGTCGGTTGCACTATCACCCCGCTCTTCGATGCGCTCGCCGCGTTCCACCGGGCCCACCCCGGCGTCGAGATCGCCCTGACCGAAGGCAACTCCGACCAACTGATCGAGCGTGTACGCATCGGCGATGCAGATATCGCTCTGATCGGAGCGATCGGCACTCCCACAGGCCTGGACACACTCACGATCATCAGCGAACGACTCGTCGCAGCCGTGCCGCTCGACCACCCGCTAGCAAGCCGTGAACGAGTCGCGCTTGCGGATATCGGCCGCTACCCGCTCGTCTGTCTGCCCCAAGGAACAGGAATCCGCGCCGTGTTTGAACAAGCCTGCCACGCCAACGGCACACGGCCAGACATCGCACTGCAAGCCAGCGCCCCAGATGCCATCGCAGACCTCGCGATCCGCGGACTCGGCGTCGCGATTTTCAGCGAGTCCATGACCGCGAAACACGACGGGCGACTAAAAGCCCTCACCATCGAAGACATCGAAGCACCCGCCACCCTCGCCCTGATCTGGAAACCAACACCCAGCCCAGCACTCCGAAAACTCCTCATACACGCGCGCACGGCCTTCGCCGACAACCGGCCCGTCCCATCCCGGAACCGTCAAGCCAAGACACCCGTGCGCAGCAAAACGAGCGCCCGCGGCACTCGCTCCCGCACCCCCGCATAGAGACGAGCAGCACGAGCGACGGCCGCTCGTCGGCAACGTCTCCATCGCCGGGTGGGTGCAAAAGAGCTGCTGCGGGTCGTCAGGGCGGAGACCTCCTTTCGCGCCACGACGCGAACCTCCCCCGACCTAACGAGCGACCCGCCTTGCGCGGCCAGCAGGGCGCTTCGATGAGTGGTGAGCGGCCGGCGCATACGTGTCGGGCGCACGGTCCACAGGGGATATTTATTGTCTTACTGTGGGCGGGCAGGTCTTGATCGATTGGGACTGTGCACCTTGCTGCCATAACAGCAGCACTGCTGCTAAAGTGCAGATCATGGGTGTGGCTATCACAGTTCGTGACGTGCCCGACGACGTTCGTGACGAGCTCGCAGCAAGAGCTGCTCGCGCCGGCAAGTCGCTGCAGGAGTACCTGCGAGCAATGCTGGTTGACGCGACCGCACGCCCGCCGGTCGGCGATGTGATCGCCCGCGCCCGGGCGAGGGTCGACGCGACAAGCGCGCGAGTCAACGCGGAGGCGATACTCGCGGCTCGCGACGCTGACCGCCGGTGAGTCGCCGAGTCGTCTGCGATGCCTCGGCGATTGTCGCCCTTCTGCTGGATAGCGGGCCCGATGGTCGCTGGGTGACGAGCGAACTCAGCGATGCAGAGCTGCTAGCCCCAAGCCTGATCACTTTTGAGGCTGCCAACATCATGCGCAGCCATGAGTTAGCCAGCCTCGTCAGCGCAGACCAAGCGGTCCAGGCGCACGTTGATCTGCTCGACCTCACCATCGAGCAGTGGCCCTACGAGCTGCTCGCGAAGCGCGCCTGGGAGTTGCGGCACAACCTTTCGATCTACGACGGCAGCTACGTCGCTCTCGCCGAACTCACCAGCACTGCCCTGATCACGCTGGACAAGCGCATCGCCGGCGCTCCCGGGCTGCGATGCACCGTCGTCACCCCATAGCCATCCGCCGCAGCGCTTCCCCTTGCGGCCCTCGGATCGAAAACGCCGAACACCTGCTCTGCTGACCACGCGCATACCTCGCCGCGATCGCCAACAGACGTGCTTTGCGCGCGTTAGGCAGGAGCGAGACGGTCTCGTGAGCGCGGCCGGACGATGCGTTGGTGACAGCCCGTGGTGGTGCCACAATGAACGAGGGTATGGCGACCGTTCTTTCCCCAATCGAGGTCGACGACCCGGCTGACGAGTAGCCCAGCGGGTGTCGCCGACCTACGAAGCGTCGGCACGTGTGCTTCGCGAACTTCGCAAGCTGCCGCTCGAGCAACGCCGCGCGTTCCTTGCCGCACGCGACGAGTTCGTCACGGCGCTGCAGCACTCACCGCCCCAGTTTCCACCGGGATTGCGGATCAAACGAGTAGGAGCCGGCGCCCGCGAGGGCATCGTCGAGCTGGATCGGGCATCGGACCGAGTGTTGTGATGTTCAAGGTCGTCGCTGTGATGCCGATAGCTATGTCGAACATCAACTCCAGACCTGCTTGAGCCGAGGGCATGCCCTGCTCGACGCGGGTCGGCATTCCAGATACGGGTGCCGACATGGATTCAGCGAGGTGTCGGTATGCGTTGGTACCAGCGGCTCTTGGTGGCGGGAGTGGCGATGATGTCGGTGTCGGGGCTGATGGCTTCTGGCGCGTGGGCGTCGTCGCAGGCGGGCTTCGTTGTGAATAACGGCACGGGGACCCTGATTCCGCTTGACCTTGGCGCCGATACGGTCGGTAGTCCGATCCAGGTCGGGGGTGCTCCGTGGCAGGTTGTGATCAGTCCGGACGGTAAGACCGCGTACGTCGCGAATACCCTGTCAAACTCGTTGACTCCGGTGGACGTGAGCACCGACACAGCCGGAACGGCGATTCCGGCTGGCACCGACCCGCTGGACCTTGCGATCACTCCTGACAGCTCGATGGCCTACGCCACGAACTATTCGGGTGACACCGTGACACCGATCAACTTGACCACCGACACCGACGGTCCCTCGATCGTCGTTGGCCCCAACCCCTACGGGATCGCAATTACGCCGAGCGGCGGGACCGCGTATGTGGCGGTGTACGACAACGGCAGCGGTACCGATCTCGTCCCCATCAATCTCAACACCGATACGGTTGGCCAGCCGATCACTGTCGGCACCGGCCCCAGCGGGGTCACGATCTCCCCCAACGGGGAGACCGCCTACGTCGCGGACTACTCGGCAAATCAGATCTCGGTGGTGGATCTCGCCACCCAAGCTGTCACGGACACGATCCAACTGACCGGCGGCTACCACCCGATGTCCATTGCGATCACGCCCGACGGGAGTACCGCATACGTCACCGACAACGGCACTGACCTCGTGACGCAGATAAGTCTCTCCAACGACACCGTCCAAGGTGCCATCCAGGTCGGCAGCGGCCCGTACTCGATCGCGATCACGGCTGGCGGTTCAACCGCGTACACCGCCAACTATGGGTCTGAGTCGGTATCTGTGATTGATCTTCTCACCGGCACCGTTAGCGACACCATCAACGTCGGCCAACACGTGATCGGTCTTGCGCTCGTGCCACCGAGCGCGCCTACCGCGACGATCACGAGTCCCGCCGGCGGGGGCACGTATAGCGTCGGTCAATCCGTGCAAACCGTCTTCTCCTGCGCTGAGGGGACCGGCGGACCCGGACTGAGTAGCTGTGAGGACTCAGGCTCGGCGACGGGCGGGGCTGGCGTGTTGGACACCACCACGCCGGGAATTCATACCTACACGGTGACCGCGACCAGCAGCGACGGCAAGATCGCGACCGCGACGATCACCTACACCGTCGATGCTGCTGCGGCCACGACCGCACCACCACCTTCCACGACTGATCCCTCCACAAACCGGGGCGCGCCGCAGGTCAAGAATATCTCAGTCAGCAGGCCGACCGTGACCTGGTGCCGGGGCAACGGCTGCAAGTACCCCGATACACAATTCCGATTCGACGTCAACGAGTCTGTTCGGATCCGGCTAGTCTTGCGCACCGATTCTCGCCAGCACTGGCACAACGCATCGGTCGCCTGGCTCAGCAGCCAACCCGGCTCTAACACCGATCGCGTCGCCGGACGCTGGCACGGCCACCTCATCCCCGCAGGCCAGGTGCGAATCCTCTTCCAAATAAACAGGAACGGGCACTGGAAGACGCTCAAGACACTACGCCTCACGGTCCGCCACATCAAACGACGTTAGCTTCACCACGTCGCGAGTGCACCAAGCTCTCACCGCACCGCTGCCCGCCTGAGGCAGCTGACAATACGCACCGACGGTCTGTCGTCGATGCGATCACGCGGTTCGGTTTGGTCTGGTTGCCTAGAGCTAGAGCAGTCGTCGCACCAGCGCCGTGAGTTCGGTCTCGAAGTCTTTGCCACGGAAGTTCTTGTCGCCGATCAGGATCAGCGCCTGCCCGGGTTGACGTTCGCAGCGGGCGACCAGGTCTCGCTAAGACACGCCAAGGACCCGCTTCGATGTCTGGGCGCGCATCTCACCCGACGCCCGCGTCGTACCTGCGTTGCGCGGGATCCGCGACGCGAGCGGCATGTCGTTCCATCACATCCCGAGCCGGCTGTCGTTGCATCCGAATCGTCCGGGCTGCCGTGCACGTGGCGGTGTGCGCAGGATCAGTGCGTTCTACGGGATCGGGATCGAGATGTACTTCGGCGATCATCCCCCACCGCATTTTCATGCCCTTTACGCCGGTGAGGAGGCACTGATCGTGATCGAAACCGGCGAGGTTGATGCCGGGTCGCTTCCGGCCACGCGGAGCGCACGACCTCCAGATCGCGGCCACCGCTCGAGCCACCGGACGGACGATCCTTACCACCGACAAAGATGCGTTCACCGGGCTCCCTGGCGTGAGCTACCGCGTGATAAGCCGCCAGCTGACCGCTCGCGCGCCGGCCTTTTCATTCGTGCGGTAGTCAGGCCGCGCGCCGGGGAGTCAGATCCATGGCATCAGATCCGTACCTGACTCCTATCGGCTCGATGATTACCTGCCGCGGCCCTTTCTCGACACGTCCGGCTAAGAGCGCGCCAAGCCCGAGGCTCTCGGCGATCGAGATGACCTGGTTACTGGCGCCGTCGGCGCAGTAGACCGCGAAGCCGCAGCCCATGTTGAAGGTTTGGTAAGCAGCTGCAACGCTCATCGTGGCCTTCTCTGCCATGAAGCTGAGGACTTCTGGAACGTCCGGAAGCCTGCTGATGCGGTATGTCAGCGCCTTGTCGGGCCGCATCAGTTTGAGCAGGCCATGTCCCGTGATGTGGCTGAGGTAATGGATCGAGATGCCCGCGTCGAGGAGTGTTCCTACGAGTGGGCTGTACAGGATCGTGGGCTCCAGCAGCGCTTCACCGAACGTTCGGCCGCTCGCCAGCCGCGTCGTGTATCCGGCCCCCGGCTGTTGAGCTAGCAGCCGTGCGAGCGAGGCACCGTTGGCGTGTAGCCCCGAACTTTCGACAAACACGATCTCGTCTCCGGGGCCGAGGTGCTGACCGAGGATCGGGGACTTTCCTGCTGGCACGATGCCGATCGCGCTGCCCGCAAGCTCAATGTCGTCTGGGCTAACCATCTCGGGAAGCGACGGAGATTCGCCGCCGCCCCATGTCGCGCCGGCATCCCGACACGCTTTCTCCCAGCCGGCTATCAGCGCGGCCTGGCGGTCGCTATGGCTGTACCAGTCAGAGCTACCGGTCGAGAAGTAGGCGTTTATGACGACTGGTAGCGCGCCGACACAACAGAGGTCGTTTACGATCGCGGCGACCGTGTCGTAAGCGACGTTGGCGAAGTGGTTCTGATCTTGCTCTTCGTATACCTGGCGGGCGATGATTGACTTCGTGCCCAACCCTTCGAGCACGAAAGCGAAGGTCTGGCCAGCGAGGTCGAACACAAAAGCCGGTTCGCCTCTGGAAATATCATTCGCGAGCCCTCCGGGATGCGCCCTCAGAAGGTCTGAAGTGGCTAGCGCCGCGGTTAGCGCTTGCCGTTTACCTTCGTCCAGTGCCTCGTAGTCGACGCCTGCGGATCGGTAGGCGGAAGAACCACGATTGCTAGAGCCGCTCACGCGCACCACCTTGGCCGGCTGGTTGTCGTCTCGAGGAGAGCGTTCGGAGAGGGCCACGCTGAGACAACATCGTGTCGCGGAAGTCGGACGGAAAGGAAGGATCGAGCATTGATCGTCCTTCCACACTGTAGAGGTCCGGCTGCCTGGCACCCGACCAAGTGACAGCGCATTACCCGCCGCTCAGCTGCACGGCTTTGACGACGAGCAATACCACCGATACGACGAGGTATGCGCGGAGTGAGAGCATCGCTACCTTGCGGCCGGTGGACCACGCCGGCCGCGCCAGCAGCGCAAGCGGCGGCATCGTCCACTGTTCTCGGGGCAGCGTTGGGCCTACCTCGGGCTCGCTGGCGGGTTGCGCGCGCCTCGTGCGGAGCGAGAGCAGCGCGCCGCCGCCGAGGCCGATCGCCAGGGCCCCACCGCCTCCCAGCGAAACCGCGGCAACGTCGATCTTGGGGAACACCGTGGTCGCCATAAGGATGAGTGAGAGCAGCACAAGCACGGCGACGATCACTATCGCCAGGACGTTGAGCCAGGTCGCGTTGCGCCATGGCCCGAGCACTTCACGGTCGTTGCAGAGAAGGAGCAGGAAGACGCTTGCGCTGGGCAGCAGCACGCCGGCCAGCGCCTGAACCGAGAGCGTGATCACGCCCAGGGGGGCGCCCGGAATCAGAACGATCGCCGCCGCGCCTGCGATCAGTCCGGAGAAGATGCCGTAAAAGAGCTTGGCGTCGGCGAAGTTGCGATGCAGCGAACTCTTGGTTCCGAACACGTCGCCGAAGGCATAACTGGTGGAGAGAGTCAACGCCCCGGCCCCGATCAGCGACGCGTTCAGCAGCACCAGCGCGAAGAACGCCGCGGGGATCGACCCGAGCAGGTGATCCAGTCCGGACGCGGTACCACCTGCGTTCGTGAAGTGTCCGGAATAGTGCGTGCCGGCGAAGGCGAAGGCGGAAACGCAGATCAGCGCCGCTGCTCCCACCACGACGATCACGGCGCCGATCCAGGTGTCCAGGCGCTCGTAGTTGATCCAGCGTGGGGTGATCCGCTTATCGATGATGTTGGACTGCTGAAAGAACAGCTGCCACGGTGCCACCGTCGTCCCGACCATGCCGATGATCAGCAGCACCGACGTTGAGCTGGCTCCGCCGCGGATGCCCGGAATGATGAAGTGCTGTGCGACATTCCCGATCTGGGGGTGGGCCATGAAGAAGAGCGGCACGACGAGCAGGTTCGCGAACACGAATACGAACATCGATCGCTCCCAGAAACGAAAGCTGCCGCTGGCGGTCATCGCCACCAGCAGGATCGCGGCGATCGGCACCGCGATGAACCTGGAGATGCCGAAGTAGCCGAGCGAAAGACTGACTCCGATGAACTCGGTGACGATCGTCAGGAAGTTCAGCAGAAAGAGGTCTCCGACCGAGAACCAGCCCCAGAACCGCCCAAATCGCTCATTGATGAGCTTGGCGTGACCGACGCCTGTGACAGCGCCGAGCCGCACGACCATCTCCTGATTGACGACCAGCACGGGAACCAGCAGGATCAGCACCCATAAGAGGCTCGTTCCGTAGTTCTGGCCGGCTTGTGAGTAGGTGGCGACCCCACCTGCGTCGTTGTCGCCGACCATCACGATCAGGCCGGGTCCGACGATCGCCAGCAGCGCGAGCGAACGAGCCCTGACGCCGTGGTGCGCCTCCTCGTGCTGGCCGATCGTGCCGAAGGCCCCGCGAATATCCCCGACATGCGCGGAGTCGAGCACCGTCCTGGCATGTTGCGGAGTTCCCTGGTGGGTGCTGGTCGCCGCGGCGGGGCCTGGCAGGGCGGGAGGGGGCGCCCCTGGGTGGGCGCCCGGATCTGTATCCGTCATCTCGTGGCCTACTTTCCCACTCAGGCACGCTGCGTGTCGATCCGACGACGTGGACGGAGCGAGCTGTCAGGGGTTCGCGCTCAGCCCCGAGCCAGGCCGGCTCGACGGCGCCATCCCTCGGGCAGCAGAAGCTCGATCACGTCATCAACGGCGACTACGCCGATCGGCTTGTCCTCGCCGTCGATCACGGGGATCGCCATCAGGTCAAAGTCAGCCATCAGTCGTGCGACCTCCGGAAGCTCGGTCTCAGGCGAAACCGTCGGCACCGGACTCTCGATGAGCTCGGCCACAGTCGCGTATGGGGCCGCGCGCACCAACTCAGAGGCCAGCACAACGCCGGCGAGATGGCCGTCGGCGTCGATCACCCATAAGGTCAGGAGCTGTCCCGGCTCAAGCTCGCTGCGCGCCACCTGGATCAGGGCCTCGGCGACCGAGGTGTCCCCTCGCAGCGACGCGAAGTCGGGGTTCATCAACCCCCCCGCGGTCGACGGGTTGTAGCCCAGCAGCCTCTTGATCTTCAGTTGCTTGGCGACCTGTAGGAGGTTGAGGATCGGGATCCGGCGATCCTGCTCGATCTCCAACAGCAGATCGGCGGCATCATCGCTCGCCATACGTCCCAGCACAGCGGCTATCTCTGAGTCAGAACGGTCTCGCAGGAACTCAACCTGGTGCTCATCGTCGAGCTCCTCAAAGACGTCCGCCTCGAGCTCCTTGTCGTCGGCCACCGCCTTGAGGATCTCCTCGCCCTCCGCATGCGAAGCCGCTTCGACCAGATCCGCGATCTGAGCCGGATGCAGCCGCGCCAGTCGCCGTGAGGCCAGCCGCAGTCGTGAGCTCGGAACATGCCCGACGAAGGGCTCGGTGTCGGACCACGGTATGAACTGCGGGTGCTCGGCCTCGTGGACGCGATAGCGGCGCGGCAGAAACCGCCAGAAGGACGCTCGCATCGTCGGGTCGATCCCGGCCACCCGCCATGCGTTGTTCTCGTAAACCAGCTCCACCTCACGGGCGGTCACCAGCCGCGCGGTGGTGACGTTGATCAGGCTTCTACCCAGGACGTCTTGGCCGAGCAGCACCTCACCCGGGCGACGCTCGAACTGCGCCAGGTCGAGCTCTGTCGTCGACGTCGTTGCCGCCGCCTGCTCGAGAGCTGCGATCCGGCCGGCCGGCACAAACATCTCGCGGCCGCCGATCCGGGCCATCAAGCCGGTGACAGGCGGCAGCGAATCGCCGGCATCGAACCTCGCGATCAGATCCTCGACCTTGCCAAGGCGCTCACCGGACGAGTCGAGCAGCGGACTGCCGACCAGCGAAGATAGGTGCAGGACCGGTTCGGTCATCGACTAGTCGCTCACAGCGTACCCCACCGCCCACTCACAATGCGAACCACCGAAGTCCGCGGGCTGGCCATCAGTTGAGCTGCACGATGAACGTGTAGATCACCATGAAACTGACCACGAGCACGAACAGTCGCAGCGCCCACAGCGCCAGGTTGGTGGCGCGTCCGAGCTCTGCACGGGGGACCGGCTTGAAGCGGTCGCTCACGAGCTGGTCACGCTCGAGGAACATGATCAGCTCCTCCTCTTCGGGCGGCTCGCTGCCCTGACGGCGGTCAGTCGGTTCGGGGACCGGTGGTCGTGTCATCCGCTGATCAGGTGGACGGTCCGGAGGAATGAATCTATCCCGTATGCGGCGCCGCAGACGCTGATGAAGGCGATGATTGCTATCCCGATCACGTTCGTCGACCGCCGGTTGACCCAACTGCCCATCAGGCCACGGTCGTTGGCGAGCATCACCATGAAGATGAGCGCGACCGGCAGCAGCACCGTCGCCAGGACGTTGGCGTTCAGCGCGATTGACAGCAAGGGCGCACCAGGGATCAGGATGATCGTGGCTGCGACCAGTGCCACGCCGAGGTTGGCGGCATGGAAGATCCATGCTTCGCGCAGCGGGCTGTTGAAGCTGCGCGAGACGCCGATGCACTCACCGGCGGCATAGGCGGTGGAGGCGGAGATGGTCAGCACGGCAACGGCGCCGGCCTCGATCAGCCCCAGCGCGAAGATCGTCGCGGCGGGACCGCCGGACACACGGCGGATCGCCGCGGGGAAGCCGGCGCCGGCGAGACCGTTTATGTTCGAACCGTTGTGGGTCAGGAGCGCCGCACCGACGATCAGCGCGCCGAGCCCGAAAACCGCAGCCATCAGCCCGCCGACGACCGTGTCCCAGCGGCCGTGGGAGATGTCCGCAGGGGTCATGCCCTTGTCGGCCGACGCGCCCTGCTGGAAGAAGATCATCCACGGCGTGACCGTGGCACCGATCGTTGAGGCCAGCAATAGCAGCAGCGTGTTGAAGCTGCCGCCCGGGAAGGGCGTGAATGTGAATGCGTGGGCGACCGAGCCCAGCTGCGGTTTGACCAGGATCGCCGCCACGAGGAACAGCCCATTGAACAGCGCCAGGCCCAGCACGATCCGTTCCCAGCGCCAGTACCGCCCGCCGCTCATGGTGAAGAGCACCAACACCACTCCCAGCAGCGCCGCAAACCCCGCGCCGACATGGAAGTACGACAGGCCGACCCGGATCGCCACGAACTCCGCGATCAGCGTGACCAGGTTGGTGAAGGCCAGGTCCCCGGCGCTGAACCAGCCCCAGACCTTCCCGTAGCGTTGCAGCACCAGCTCGCCGTATCCGCGGTGCGTGACCGCGCCGACTCGCATGGCCATCTCCTGGCAGACCATCGCCATCGCGAATGTGACGATGATGAACGGCACGAAGAAGCCGAGGCCATAGGTCGCCCCGGTCTCCGCGTAGGAGATCATGCTCGGCCCGTCGTTCTCGCCGAGCATCGCCAGGATCCCCGGTCCCACCAGCAGCCAGAGCAGCGTCCAGCGTCGCCCTCCATGGCGGGCTTCGAACACCCGGGAGCGATCGCGTGAACGATCGGCGTCCTCGTGTGTCAGGCCGATTCCGACAGGTTCCAGTGCTAGTTCACCTGTCTCAAGCGGAGGCATATTTGGCAGCTTATCAAAATGTCCGCAGCATCAAAGTTGCTGTTTGGTCGTGTGGGTGAGTTAACATCTGTGGCGTGAACTCGAGCCCAGCTCACGTCGCCTCCGCGCCGGTGGAGGACTATCTCAAGGTCATCTATGCGCTGACCAGCGAGGGCGAGCGGACGGCTTCAACCAGCCAGATCGCCGACCGGCTCGGGATCACGGCGGGCTCGGTGTCAACGATGCTCAAGCGTATGGACAGCTCCGGGCTGGCCGAGCACGTGCCCTACCGGGGGGTGCGGCTGACCGAGGCCGGCCGCCATCTCGCCTTGGGCGTGATTCGCCGTCACCGCCTGATCGAGCTGTTCCTGGCCACCAGCCTCGACATCCCATGGGAGGACGTGCACCGTTACGCCGACGCGCTTGAGCACGCCGCTTCCGAGGATCTGATCGACCGGATAGCCGCCAAGCTCGGCGACCCGACCGCCGACCCGCACGGCGACCCGATCCCGAACCGTGAGCTCGAACTAGATGAGCGGCCCGCTCCGAGCCTGGCCGACCTCGAGGTCGGCCAGGACGCGGTCATCGTGCGCGTGTCGGACTCCGATCCAGCGATGCTGCGCTACCTGACCGAGCACCAGATCGGCATCGGCGATCGTGTTGAGTTGCTCAGTCGGCAACCCTTCGACGGGCCCTGCGAGCTCA
>Ga0181537_10001162_pt1 | contig 24426 bp, 12 predicted proteins | sample PEATcosm2014_Bin_39_FD_119765 | JGI IMG/M metagenome (GOLD analysis project Ga0181537, IMG submission 119765) | Peatland microbial communities from MTU Mesocosm Facility, Houghton, MI, USA - PEATcosm2014_Bin23_10_metaG | ecosystem: Environmental > Terrestrial > Soil > Wetlands > Peat | place...
GAGTTGCAGCAGGCGCACATAGGCGTCCTGCGCCAGATCCATTGCCTCCGCCTTGCTTCGAACGCGCGTCAGCAGGAAGTTCACCAGCGCACGGTTGTGCTCGCGGAAGAGCTGCTTGACCGTCGCTCGGTACTCGGCCGGGGTCAAATCGGGCGGCGCGGGGGCGTCTCCGCGATCCAGAAGCGCCAGTTCCTCAGGCTTTCTGTGTGCCGCCATACGACGATTCCGCGGAATTCCGCGTCCCGTGCGATTTCGCCATTGCCCGTCGTATAAGACGAACAAGCGCACCAAATGCGGCAATCCTACGCGGTGGAAGGAGCTCGCGAGCTGGTTCTCATCGTCTTGAGCCTCGTACGGCGAAGGAGGGGAAATTCCCAGTAATCAAATTCCTGCAACTTCTGAAAACGGGTATTTTCAGAAGCAGGTGATTTACCCGATTGACGCTCGCCTACTCGACCGCGCGAGTCGGATGCAAGGACGCCAGGTCCCGCTTCGCCTATCCGATGACACCCATGCGCTCGTTTGCGCGGGCCGTTAGCGATTCGCCATTGACCTCCATCCTCTGCGCGGCCTTCTTGAATTGCGCAAAGACGACGTTCGCATCCTGTGGGGTCCTGATTTGCGCACGCCGGATCGACGAAAGAATCTGATCGCAGCCCTTCGAGTACTCCTGCAGGTCGTCGGAAAGATCGCGCAGTGCCTGCCTGTCGCTCGCAGTCAGATCCAGCGCACTCATACGCCCTATTGCCATGGAGAGCGCGGCCCGCGAGCGACCCCACTTATTCGAGTACATGTCAAAGCGCACCGGATCTTCCATGTTTAGGAAGGCATCCTTTTCATAGCGGCGCGTTTCAAGAACCAGATTCGTGATGTCTTCGGCGCTCTCCATGCGCTTCACGTTCTCCATCAGCGGTTGAACGGTGTGGTCGGAGACATACATTCGATACGTCAAGCCGCAGAGCCCGAAGACCGTTGCAATGGAACAAATCGCGACTGCAGAAGCGGACCACCGTATCTTTACAAGGCGCTGCCTCGGAAGCGACGCGTCAGGTTCGGACGCCCCGGCAAACCCGGCTTCCCGGAGAGCGGCTCGAATCAAGGAGGCCGCATTTTCCTCGACGCGCGAGGGATGTTCGGCCAGCCAAGACTCCACGCAGGCCGCGACCTGCAAAAGCGTGCGAGCACGGTCTTCGGCATTCGCGCGAGCAAGCGGCTCGCGAAGCTCGATCATGGAATCGTAGATTCCCATGATGTAGCCCGTTGCGACCGATCGCATGACATTCCCGTTTTGCCCCGCGAGATCACCCATCAGATTGCGGCCACTCAAATAACCATGCGCACCATTTTTTACGACATCGGTCATCGTGATCCCCAGGAGCACGGCTGGCGGATTGCCCTGGATATCCATGAATTGGCTGTTGAATTGCGCCGGCTGCATTTCATCTCCTTCCAGTGATCCATGTCCAACCGGCGCAGCACGCGCCTAATTCCTAATTTTATATAGGCTAGAGCCTTGCCGATATGGGTGAAAATCCCAATCGGAATATGAAATTGAGGCGATCACTACATCAATCTTTGTTGTTATTCTTCTGGTATAATACAATATATTCAATATATTATATGTATTTTCTACAGTCAATTCTATTAAGAAATATCCCCATCATCAATGGGCAACGATCCGACCTAGGCAACCGGGTGTATCTCTCTTAATCTCGGGACGTCTCGGCTGGAAGCGTTGGCTCTCCAAGGCAGATTTGGGAGATTCTCTTGATCAATCTTCTTGTCGTTGATCCCCACGTTCTTGTGCGCAAGGGCATCCGCGCCCTGCTCGACGGCGAGCCGGATCTGGTTGTCGCCGCAGAGTGCGCCAGCTATGAAGAGGCCGCCGACGCGATTCGCAAGCACCCGATCGATGTCGTAATTGCCGATACATCGATGGAGGGTCCCGTCGCTGGCCAGGACAGCATGGAGCTCATCGCGCTGATGAGTCGGGATAGGCCGCACGCGCGAATGATCGTACTGACCATGCGAAGCGAGAATGCGTACGCGATTCGCGCGCTGAACGCCGGTGCGCACGGGTTCGTGACCAAGGACCTGACCCCCGATCAACTGGTGACCGCAGTCCATCGGGTGACGAGCGGTGCGACGTATATCAGTCCGAATGTGGCCGAAAGCCTCGCCATGAAGGTCGTGCGCCAGAGCGCGGAACCGCCACCCGGCGAATTGTTGTCGCGCCGCGAATCCACGGTGTTTTCGCTTTTGGCGAGCGGCAAAAGCATCCGCGACATCGCATTCCAACTCGCGCTCAGCACCAAGACCGTGAGCGCCCACAAGATCAACATCTTTCGCAAGTTGAATTTCCGCTCGGCCGCTGACCTGGTCCGCTATGCGCTCGAGCATGAGGTGATTCCGCGGTGATTCCCCGTTAGGGGCGGCAAACCACCGCGATGCGCCCGCCGCACGCGCGCCGCAAGTTGGAGAAGTGCATGCTCTATCGCATATCGGGTCGGCAGCAGCACATGATGCTCGGTGCGTCGGTCGTCTTGCTGGCAATGCTCGCAAGCTGGACGGCGGATGCCGTCCGCAAGGTTCAGAATTCGGAACAGATTGCGCGCATACGGGCGGACAAGCGTGAGATCGCCATGCAAGGCGCGCTGGAACTCGAGCGGGCCGTTCAGGATTTCAAGGATTGCATCTTGCGCGGCGACACGATTTACAACGCCGACTTCTACAAACATCTGCAGGCCGTAGAGGCAGCAACGGCGTCCTACCAGGCCGCCGGACCGCTTAACACGGACGAAAAGTATCTCCTGCAAGACCTCAGCGATGCGGTTCCGCGTTACCGCGCGGCGATCTACACGGTTACGCAAATGCGTGAGCGAAATGCGAGTATCGCGGAAATCGATGCGGCGGTTAAAGGCGGCGATCGCCCGATTTCAGCAGCATTCGCGCAGTTGGAATCCATTGGCGGCGACTCGGCGCAGGGATCCGCGCTGATGCTGTGGGGTGCTCGCCCGGAGATTTTATTTGCAGCCTTGAGCGGCGTGCTGTTCATGTTTACCTTGGGAGGCAGGTTTTCCCCGTGGCGCTCCCCGGAAGTACAGGAATATTCGCTACGCGATCTGACCAATCGCGCCATTCGCTGGGAGGAAGAGAAGGCGTCGCGTGCGTTTTCAAAATTGCACAACGGGGTGTGCCAATCCTTGAGTGCGATCATGTACATGATGACGCGAGTTTCGCAGCACGGCGAATCCAATCTTCGGTCCCAGGCGTGCGGGGAGTCGGAACCCATCATTCCGTCCTTGCAGGCGGCACTGCGCGAAACCTTGTTGATCGCGCGCGATCTGCGGCCGCCAACGGTTGGCTATTCGGGTTTGGTCGAGACTCTCGACTCGATATGGTTTGACAACCGCAGTCAGGTAACGGGGCTCGATATCGACGCGAGCACGTCGTTGCGGGAGCGTGATGTCCCGGATGAGTTGAAGCCGACGATTCTTCGCCTTGCGTTCATGAGCATGGAGTGGTCCGCGCAGTTTCCACGCGGATCCAAACTGCAATGGGATCTATGCCGGCACGATGATGAACTGCGATTGTCGATACGTCGGGTTGGGGCGGGTATCGAGTGCTCCGAGAACTTCCGGACGCATGGTGCGCCCTTCCTGTGGGAGGCGATTCGCGCGCGCGTGATACTCGCGGGCGGATGCTGTGCGGGTTCGCGCCGGATCCCCGGCGGCCAGGAGATCTTGGCAACATGGCCGGCGGCGCGATTGCACTGACTTTGCGAGGCGGGGACTGCGGGTCGTTGTTTCCTGCCTGGCGATGGTCTCGAGACAGTGCTGCGCGGTCAGTAAAGTTGCGCGTAAGTAAGTGAGATCGATTCGTGCATTTCGTGATGCGCGCGCGCGCGTAGTGTCGTCTCGTGCATGAGAAATGCGTCGACCGAATGCGTCAATTCTTCCTGGGAAACGTTATCGCTGGATTCGGCAGAACGATCGACGAGCCCCTTGATTTCAACCAATATGCGCTTTTGCGCGCGCCTGCGTGGCGAGGAGTTTGCATAGCACTCGTCCTGCAAGGCCTCGTCAAGTTCGCCGAAATAACCCGCCAGCGACACCATCAAGACACGAAGCATGTAGATCGCTTCGCCGGTCCCGTCCGGTCGCGTAAGCGCCTGCCGGAAATTGCTGATCACGGTGAAGACGCGCCTCCTCGCTTGCACGAGCCGCGCACTGAGCGGTTCGCAAGAGCGTGAGCTATCGAGCAAGGTTTCGGGGTTTGGAACTCGACAAAATGCGTGCACGGGCGCCCTGTCCATGATCGGAAACTCCCTGAAATTGGCTTTGCCTTCGCTAAGACACGCTCGCCAGATCGAAAGCGAAGATTGAGACCAAACCAACATTAATCGAGTATTAATCTCAATTAAATCAGGCAGAAATCTTGTTTGCAATAGGCTTAAGGCTTATTCATATGGGGATATATACCCAAACTGAAGGTAACCGCGAGTCTCGTCGGCGCTTGCGTCGAGAGGGATCGCCCGGAGGGCGGGGATGGGCGCCCTACTTCGCTTCTTGCTTGCTGGTATGACCGTCGACTGCGGACCATTTGGCGAGGATAGCGAGTGGCTTGAGCTCCTGCTCTGCACTCGTGCAATAGCCCCCCGACAGTGCGATCCATGCTTTGATTGCATCGGCGGGCGAGATCTCACTCTGTTGTGGCGGTGTAACTTCCGGCGATCCGGGTTCGCCTTCGCCTGCGACAACCTGGAGCGAAAGGCGCACGGCATCGCCTTTTCTTGCAAGCACCCAAAGCAGCTTCATGACCGCCGGTTCCTGGGCCGCCCATTCCAGCGACAACTGTGCGATTCGCAGGATTGCCGGTTTCAAGGAAACCGGAATGTCCTGTTCGGACGCCGGCATATGCGTCTCGACTTCAAAGCCCGGTGAGCCCGCCCTGTGATCGGACCAGATCACGGCAAGCGAGTCGAGCAGACCGAGGCCCTGCAAGCGCGGTACGTGTAGCTCGCGCGCAATCGCGTGAAGATCGCTGATTGCCCCTCGGAGAGAGCCCATTACGGACGCCGACGCGGAACCGGAATCTTGATTCGATTCCACGGGTGCGGATCGGCCTTGCTCACCAAGGGAATCCGCCATCCTCTGAAGAGACTGCGTCACTTGATCGAGCAGCAGGGAGGAGGCATTTGCATTTTTGGACTCTTCCCACTGGATCGCGCGCCGAGACATCTCAGCCCAGTCCTGCTTCGCGACGCGGGGTTGGCGCGCGCGCAGGAACCAAAACGTGGTCAAAGCTGCCATCAGGAATGCCAGCAAGATCTGACCCATCTCGATCCAGGAAAGATTCGGCAAAGTGCGCGTCTCCCGATCCAGATCCCCCGCCACTCTTAGTTCTTCAAATGCGGAGTAGACCGGTCGATCCGCGCCTTTGACCGCCGCGTCGATCTCTTCCGGACTCGCTTGCCTTGCCCGCATCGCAGCCACCGTGGCGAGTGCGGCACGGTATTGCGGAACGGATTTGTGCAGGTCTTCGAGCGCAATGCGCTCGAAAGTATTCAAATTGCCACTCCCCGCGTATGCGTCGATCGCGCGATCGACTCCGTCCATGTGAACGAGGAAGGCGGTGGAGTAACTCGACTCGCCGCGCAGGATTGCGTTCTTGAACGCCTGTACGGCTTTCTCCAGCTCCAGCGCACCCTGGGTCGCTTCGTCACGTTTCGCCAGGTGGTTGCCTGGCGCAAGGTCGCCCCATCGCACTCCGACCACCTGCAGGCCGAGGATCGACGCTGCGAGCGCCACTAGCACCGAGATTTTTTTTGAATCGACGACCATCTGTTCAATCCGTCCCGCCGGTATCGCGTTAAGGTGCGATTGATCTCCCGTCGCCTGTTGCAACGGGACCGGGATACCGTATTCCACCCGTTGCACCTATCGAAGCGCGGCGTCCTTTTGCAGCTCGAGCAGAATTTCCTTCGCAGTGACGAATCCATCGAATCGAATCCAGGGCCGTCCTGGAGCGGTACGTACCAGCGTGGTGGGCGCATGCAGCATCTTATTGCCTCGATCAACCTGGAACGAGCGCTGGATCTTCAGGCTCGCCTCCATGCTTCCCGTGTAAAGCTGCCATTCCGGCCCTGCGTCGAAGCGCCGAGCGTAGCTGTCAAGCCGCTCGGGTGTGTCCTCTTCGGGGTCGATCGAAATCGATACGAGATGGACTTGAGTCTGACGCATGCCCAGCCGGTCTTGCAGATCGGCAAAAGTCTGGCTTGTCAACGGACAGATCGTCGTGCAAGTGGTGTAGATGAAATTCAGCACGACGGCGCGGCCATCGTCGATTTCGTCGCTCAGCCACACACTGTTGCCATCGGTGCGCTTCACCCGAACCTTGGGCATGGAATATTCCGCACTGGACCGCGTGACGGTGTCGCTCCAACGAGCGTGGTGCATGGCGCTGACGCTGGATTCATCGCCTGCCCGCGCGAGGCTTGCTCCCAAGCCTGTCGACGCCAACAGGACGGCAACGATTTTTCGCGCATTGCGAACAGGCCAATACCGGACCATCAAGGCACCGTCCAATCTTGATCGGCAACGATCGCCGAACCCTCCGCGCCCTTGAAGTGCACGACATACCCGCCTTTGGAGGCAAATCGCTGGCCTTCCGCAAGGGTCAGGCGTGGGTAATAGCCCGTGAGCACGCGGTGTTCCAGCAGATCTTCCGTGCGCTCGACGAGGTATTCGCGATTGAATGTATCTGCGCTGTGGCTCAGCGCCTCCGCCAGCAGACCGCACGCAAGATACGTATCGACTTGCACCTGCTCGTCGACGACCGGAATATGCCGCAGAGAGAACCATCCGAGCGGATAGTCGACACGAATCAACCGGCGATCGGGCAAATCGAACGGGTACGACAAATGTGCCTGGACTCGCCAAGACGCCGGCAGTGGCATGTGTTCGAGTCCGCCGAGAACCCCTGAAACATAAACCGGCACCCCGGGTGGCGGAATGGACGCCAAACGCGCTATGTCCGACGGGCGTAACCAAAGCACCAGTGAGTCCGCTGACGAGGCGCCCTCCAGCGCCCGGGCGAACTCCCCTTCCGAATCGACGCTCGTGAGCATATGGTTACGCACAGCGATGCCACGTCTTTGCAGATTCTGGCCCAACGCACGCGCGGCGGATTCTCCGCTATCGCCATCGCGATAAATCTGCAGCACAGTCCGGTGTGCGCGACCCGCGCCGGACTCCTCGATCGCGTTTGCAAGGAGGCCCGCTTCCAGCAGCACACCTTTGGAAAAATACAGGGAATAAAAATCTCGTTCCTCGACGAGGGGCACTTCGACATTTGGAAATAGGCAAGGCACGTGCTGTTGCTCGCAAAATTCGTGAACCGGTTCCCATTGACCCGCACCCAGCCCCGACACAACGGCCATCACCGGTTCTTTCGCGATGCGCTCCTCCAGTTGGGCACGCCAGGTGGAAGGCGGGCCGCTCAAATCCCAGACATGCAGCTGCCAGCGCCTGTTGGCCATGTACATGCTCTTTGCATATACGGTTTTCGCTGAGGTATGCATTCGCGGGGAAGGGGGAAAGGGGAACAGATTCTTGTCCTTGAAATACTGTTGTAGAACGGAAAGCATGGCGCCGCGCTTCTGAGGATCGGCATCGGGCGTGACAATGGTCGCAAAGTGCAGCACGGTATCGCTCACGCCAGGTTCGGTGCTGCGGTCCATCGATCTCAGATACGTAACGAGAGCCTGCATTTCCGTGTCGTTCAGATGAAAACGCGGCATCAACGTCCCTAGCGGCTTGCCCTCCGAATTGATGCCCTCGCGCACGGCGCGCGCCAAGGTCGCATCCGTGTATGGCGCCCGGTCGCCCAATACGGCGCCCACGTAGTGCAAATCCGGATCACCTGCACTTGCCTCCTGGGGATGAAACAGATACCTCCCCGTGATTGGCGGCACGCGAATGCGCTCGTCGTTGGTGCCCAGCCCGCTGTGGCGATGGCAATTGACGCACGCGGCGTCAACGCCCGTTGTGACTGGAAGTGCTCCGCCTCGAGCACCTGCTAACTCGGACCCCGACTGCGTAATGCCGTGCAAATAGATGGATTCGCCCAGCGCATTTGCGCCTTGCGTCGCCGAAGCGTTCTCTGGCACGGGCGCGGTGTTGAATTCCGCCTGCGCATATCTCGTGGGCGATGACGAAGCCCAGACCCGCGCCGTAACTTCAAGCGCAAGGCATGCAATGAGCGCGCCTGCCAGGCCTACCCAACGCACACGGAAATCCGCTTGGGCTTCAGCCCTTGCGCACGAGGTTCGAGACCCCGGTCGTCGGAACAACGGGTTTGGCAAACATCGCCTCGTCGAGCTTGGGGTTGACACTGACTTTATCGATGGTTGTTCTGTGTGTCACGTGGTACCCGTCCACGGCGGTTTCGAGAACGTGTGGAATCACCAAACCGTGCTCGGAGCGGAAATCGCGCTGGTAAACCCAAACGTCGCGCAGGCGTCCGTCCATTCGACGCTGCGTGCCTTCCACCTTGACGTCGAGAAAGCTTTCGGCGTCGATCCATACATGCTGGGCACTGCCATCCTTCTTGACGAGCTTGAGCCGATAGGCATCGCGCCCTTCGATCTTCTCGACTCCCTCCGACGAGATCTTCGTGCCCCTGGCCGCATAGTCGATCAATGGGCCATCCATTCCGTCCTCCCGGGATTCCGCCCTGATTTCATCGGGCGTGAACGATTCCACCTCATTGCGATTTAAATAGGGACGCACTTTCCAGCCATGGGTGCCGTCGAATATCTGTAACGCCGTCTTTCCTGCGAAGGCGAGTTCCAGACGCATCTTGTGCGCCCGCTCCATCGTCAACGTGAAGGGCAGCTGGACCTGCTTTGCGCGCTCAACGGTCTCGCCTTCGGGCTTACCCTGCGCTTCGAGGAGTGCCTTTGCCTTGGTACGCGCAGAAAGCTTGGAATCTGCAACGTAGCGCTCGCTGCGATGTGTGGAATCGGCGCTTCCGACTTCCATCTGCCCGCTCCAGGAAATCGCCTGCGTCGCGCGCCAGGCGTCAACGCCTCCCCGCGCCGCGATATTTCTTTGGGCAATTTGCTCGGCAGTCATCTTCGACGGGGCAATGTCCGGCGCCGCATGGGCGGCGGGCGATGAGATCAATCCAGCAACGAGGCAGGAAACAACACCTGGCAAAATATTCTTTCTGCGCGACATGAACGGCACTCCTCAATCCACCATGAGCCCGTCGGCCCGAAAATGTCCGATTACGATGTTGACCCGATCGCCTTGCCTGACGCGACGACCCTGATTCGAGAACGTCATCCAATACGACTTGCCTGCCAAGGGCGTATTCGTCTGTCGTAACATTCCGACGTTTTCCATGGAAGGTATGATCAGGCTGACACCGCTCTGTGGATCCTCAAGGGACGGCAAAAGCGTCTTGTCACTCAGAATGGCCGCTTTTGCAGGATCGAGAACGCGCCACGTGAAGCGGATGAGTTCGCCTGATTCGGTGTACTTCACTCGCAGCGAATCGACACCCCAGAAGGCCTTGTAGTAGCGCCCTGCACTGCCGGCAAATCGATTGGGAAGGTACGTCGTCGGCGGTCCGGCGGATTTTCCTTGCGCTTGCGACGTCTGGGCCGCAGCAGTCGCCTTCGCACCTGCCTGCGGCTGGACGGGACTTTGCTGGCCGAAGACTGGCGTCATCAGCAAACACACCGTCGTCGATACTAGAGCGAGCGTAACGTTGTTCGTGGATCGAGTCATGATGTTTTTCGCGGCGCATCGCGATACCCCTGCGTCGGTTGACGGGGGCATCGCCATGGCGCTGTTGCTTCGTTGTTTGCGTTCCGAGTTTTCAGTTGGCGTTAAAGGTGGGGCTGGCTTGCGTCGCCTGCACCGCGCCTGTATCCCTGATCGTTACCTGGCCGGACTCCGTCGTGGTCGTGCCGTGGGGGTTGTACTGCACGTCAATCCAGCACGTCCCATTCACTTGCAGCGTCACCCCGCTCGCACATTGCGTTCCTGCAGGCGCAGGCACGGGAGCGGTTAACACGCTGAAGTAGTTCGTTCCTCCCCCTGCTCGCGCGACCGTCGGCGCCGCCGTCAAGGTCAATGGCCCTGTCCCGCTGTTGGTGACCGTGATCAGGCCGCTGTGGATCGCAGTGGTCCCCGTCACCAACGACGGTGTCGGACCCGAGAAGACAGGATTGGCTTCCAGCACGTTCCCGGTCAGCACGACCGAATATGGATTGCTCGCACCATTTCCTGCCGTTCCCGTGGCCACGTTCACATTGAACTCCCCGTATTTCGGGGACGAGCCGCTGTTCGGATGGAATTCCAGCGCGACCGTGCAACTATTTCCCCCCGTCAACGTCGCCCCGCAGGTGTTGCCGCCGCCGGGTATGACGAACTGATTTGCGCCACCGCTGGTTGTCGTGACGGCGAAGCCGGTCAGGAACAATGGGGAAGTACCCGCGTTCGTGAGCGTCACGCTCTGCGCCGTGCTGGTCCCGTTGAGCGACTCCGAGAATGTCAATGTCGTCGGGTTGAAGAGCAGGAAGCTCGACCCGCTGAGATTGAGCGACAAGGCACCGGCATTCGCCGATCCGATCGCAAGCGTCGCCGGTCCGTACGCCAGCAAAGGCATCGACTGGGCTTTTGCGGGCTGGAACTCGATCGTCAGTGTGCAATCGGCTCCTCCCGCCAGGCTCGCGCCGCAAGTGCCGGAAGTCGCACGGACGAATCCGGTACCGGTGAGCGAGCTGTACGTGATCCCCGTTGCGGGCACCGCCCCACCGTTGCTGAGCGTAACGCTCATTACCGTCGTCGAACCGTTGAGCTGATTGCCGAACGAAATGCTCGTCGCCGACAGGCCCAAGCTGGCCGCGCCAGACGGTGCGTACTCGACCGCACCGATATCGAAGGCGTTCGGATTGGCCGGGTCGGGACGAGGATTCCCGAAGAAATCCGTCGTCGGCATCGTCGCCTGCGTCGTCGCGCTCACCGGGATGAAATTGATCGCCGGTGAGTTCTCGTTCAGGGCGTAGTTGCCAAGCGTCACGCCGGTCGACGGGTTGGTGCTCGCCAAGGGGCCCCAGGAAATATTGACCCAATTGTTGCCCTCATCGACCGTCGCATTGGGTTGCAGGCTGAATATCGGATTGGGGACGGTTGCGTCGGAGATGCCTGGGGGAACTTGCCAGCCCAAAGCGGCAAGCTTCCATGCACCTGTGAGGTTGGCCGCCGCCTCCGGAGGAACGCGGGAGCCATTGCAGTACTGGCTGACGAACGCCGGGTTTGCCGCGGTCAGGTTGTTCGACCCGTAGCCGTTCTCGGAAGCGTTGGTGAGTGCCGAGTAGGTCGGTGCGAGTTCAAGGCCGGGGAACGCATATTGGCCAGGACCCGTATCACCGCGAACGCCAATATCCCAGTAGCTCGAACCGGAGACACACTGGCCGGTGGACGACTGGCTTGCCGGCGAGACTGTCGGATTTTGTCCGGTGAACACCGAGTTGAACAAGGTAACGATGTTCTGCTGGTACGCATTGCTCAGCGATCCCACGCCAATCTGGAAGGAGCGGTTCTGCCAGAACAGATCGTTGGCAACCAGAGGGTACGAAACCTGGGTGCAAGTGCTGTTTTTGGCCGACGCGGATCCAGGCGCGTAGTGATTCGCCGGACACGTGATTGTCAAACCAGCGAACGTCGCCGTCAGGTTCGAACTGTTCAACATCGTCACCAGACCGGCTGGCTGCGGCGCGGACACGGACGCCGAAGTCGTCTGCACCACCGGATTTGGCGCGCTCGCCAGCGGTGCTCCGAGCGTGTTGAAGAGCGGACCTGCAGTCGCCGTGGTGTCGTTCGCCGCAATGGTGTTGTTGACGATGTTCGTATATAGGGCATCCTGCAGCGAGATGCCGCCACCGTCCCAGCCGGCAACGTTGTTGACGATCAGATTGTTGGTCAACGTCACGGTGTTCCAGACCGGGCGCTGATTGCTTGCACCCGTGCACCTGCCCAGACCCGTCGGCTCGAGCGTGCTCTGGTTGAACGTGATGCATTGGCTGCCATTGGGGAAGTACGAGACTTCCGTGCCGTTGACAGACTGCAAGCGAACGCCGCCGCCGCTTCCGCTGGAGGCTGCATTGCCCATGATTAAGTTGGCATTGATGACCAGGCCGGGACCCGTTCCGTCTGGAAGGCCAGGCGCGCAATCGACGTCGGTCGTCGAACCGCACTCGACCCCCGAGGCATTGAAGCCGTCCGGTGCCGCGCCCATGACGATGATGCCGCCGCCGTTGGTCTGGATGGTCGGATTCGTGCTCTGGTTGAAGATGAGTGCGTTGTGCTCGATGTCGCCATTCCAGATGTAGCCGATGTGCGCAAAACCACCACCGTCGCCCGTGCTCATGTTGCCGCAGACCCAGTTGTAGTTGAACTTGTAGTAGTCCGCGCCCGTACAGAAGCTCACGCCGCCTGCACCGGTCGGTGTGCCCGAGAAGAGCTCATCGCCGATCGAAGTATTGAGCGTCACCGCATTGTTGTGAACGTTGACGTTGATGTCGTAGCAATACGGCAGTTGCAAATTGGTCAAGGCAGCGTCGCGCGTGCTCGGATCGGCAATGCAAGACGAGGGATCCGAGTCGTTGGTCGTTCCCGCGAGGTAGCCGTCGGGCGATTCGCCCTGACCGATGTTGATACCGCCAGAGAGCGTGCCGATGTTGTTGAATACGCGGTTGTTTGCGATCTCCAGGTTGTGTGCCCACGCGTGCACGAAGATGCCGCCGCCGCCTTGCGAGCTATCCGTGACGGACAGTCCGTCGATGCGCGACGGATTGCACTGGAAGCTGCTCGGGAAGGGGTTGGCAACATATCCCTTGCTGCCCTTCGTGCCCTTGCCGCAACTGGCGTTGCTGCCATCCAACCAGGTGGTTCCGGTCGGAAATGCCGCTTCGGCACCACTACCGTAGTACCCAACAACCACGCCGTCCACACTCGCTGAGCCGGCGGGATTGACGCCTTTGGAGAGCACCGTGATTCCCGCGCCTTCATAGGCGCCCATCAGCGTCGGTTCCTGCAGCATCTGTGCAAGGTTGCCGTTTGTCGTCGTATCCCATCCGACGATGCCCTCCAGCGGCAAGCGATCGACTTGCGGGTTCTGTGCGACACCGCTAAATCCATTCCACACCACGCCGTCCGGGCCCATGCCACTCGCGCCACCGGCTGCGCCGGTCGGACAGGAAAGCCCCTGCCCCGCCGAGTCGTACGGATTGGTGGTACCGATCGGCGTGCCGTTCGTGGCCAAACCGAACAGGCAGTTGACGCTTCGACGCCACGGGTCGAGCTTGCCGGCCGGCTGGGTATTCGCGTTGATTACGCTCGCCACCGCACCCACGCCTTGCAGGCGCACGGGCTTCCACATGATGATCATTTCGTTGTAATTGCCTGCCGGAACGATGATCAAGTCGCCCGGCAATGCTGCGTCGATTGCTTGCTGGATCGAACCTGCGCCGGTCGGCGTCATCGGATTGGCAGACGTCACCAGCGTCGGCGTCTTGCCGCCGATCGTCACCGTGACCGCGTCGATGGATTGCTGGCCGCTGCCCGCGGTGATGGTCATCTCGCCGCACTGGGCAGTCGACCCACCGTACTGTGCCTGTTGCTGGACTGCGCAATTGGCGATTCCAGCGGGAACAATTACCGTAATCGATGTGTCATTCCAGTTGGAGATCGTTGCAGGCTTTCCGCCGATCGTGACGCTCGAAATCGAATTGCATGTTGTGCTGCCTGCCGTCGGACTCGTGCATTGCGCCCCGAATCCATAGTGACGCGTAACGGTTTTCTGGTTGAACGGCGCCGTCGATGCCGCCGGTCCCGAGTAACCGTAGTTGTTCACCGCGGTGTCGCCCAGAGCGGTGATCGTGAGCGAATCGCCCGCAGCGCTTACCCAGGGACCGGATCCCGCCGCCAGCGATTTTCCGTCGGCGCCGGTTTCCGCATTCGTGTTGACTACGGAGGAAACGGCCGGGGTGGCGATGGGATACGCGCAGTCCACATTGTTGTAGCCAGCACCGGCGAACGCGGCCGTCGGCACGACTGGCGTATCGAGGTACTGCGTCGTACCGGGCATGTAAGGCTGCTCGTAGCAGAACTGGCTATAGGCGGGGTTGAACAGGGGATCGCGCACGATCTTGCCGCTGCCCAGAGGATCGAGCGTCGGCCCCGGATCGTTCATGCACGTAATCATCATGGTGGGTGCGTACCCTGTCGGATTGGGCGGATTCACTTCCCAAGTCGAGTAGGTCAACGCGTTGTACGTGCCCCATTGATCGGAATAGACCCTCGAAATCTCCGTGCCCGTCCAATCCTTGATGGAGACCGGCATGTTTGGCGGCGAGAACTTTTCGCCGAACATTGGTGAGAAGGGGTCGAATTCGGATGTGAAGTCATCCGTGATCACCCCCGTCATCTTCGACGCGATGTGCGTCGAGCTGAAGATGTAGAACTTCGCGATCGCGCCCATCTGATCACCCAAGGTCACTTCCTTGCGATCGCACAGGTTGCGTGTCGCTCCCGCGAAGGGCGAAACCTGTTTGGTCTGCGGGAACAGGCTGATGTAGTCCGGCACGATGCGCTGCTGACCGACGCAAGGCCAGGTCGGCTCGACCGTGAAGCCGGGCACCGTGTCGTCGTTGGGCGAGGTTCCCAGCATCTGCGTCTGATTCTGCGCATTGTTGGCGTTGTAATTCGCCGCGATGGACGCCTGATCGGGCGTGATGAATATGTTGGTGAGACTGCCGAACTCCTGGATTGCCGGTGCGATGAACTGATCGCCGATCAGGATGTTCTTGTCCTCTTCTTTCACGAGCTCCATGCCGGGCGGAACAACAACTTCCACCACGTACTTGCCCGGCGGCAACATCGGCAGCCCAGCGTACAAGTCAGTGGCGGGATTCGTTCCGCAGATGGTGCAATTCGTCTTCGTGGGCTTCCCGGTATTCGGATCGACTGCCGTCACACTGGGGAAGGAATACATCCCGTCATAAGGGGCAGGCTGGACCTGATTCCAGTTATGCATGCCGTCGTAGCACTTGAATTGGGATGCGTACGCAAGCGGCGTAGTGGCCGAAGACGAGCCATGCTCGACGTTGGTGTACAGGTCCATCCAGTTAGGCTGGCTTTGCAGCGTGAAGAAGAACAAGTCGAGGGTCGACTGGCCCGGGCAGTTGATGTTCGGAACAGAGCCGGCGCCTGCAGTCGACGTCACGGGTGTGACCCCGTCGGCCTGCGTGCGGAATCCCTGCGCGAACGCATCCCAGCTGCTCGTTTGCGTCGTATCCACCAGAGTGAGCGTTTGGCTGCCATCCGGTGCCACGCCTTCCTGGTAAAGATTGATCGTCACGTTCGGAACCAGCGGCTCCCACTGGGTTTGCACGAGCATCTGCGGGTCATCGAATGGACGTGTCGATGCGTAAATCACGTGGCCGTGGATACCGCCGTTCTCGCCCGGGATGTACGGCGCCTTGCCGAACTCAAGAAAGTTGTTCTGTCCCGAAAAACCCTGCCAGCCTTCCGTGCCCCCGAACCAGGGATTGTCGATGCGGCCGGTAGAGAGTGTCGTACTGCACGAATAGCTGAAGCCGGCCGGCCCCGAGACGGATGGCGTACATACGCTTGGCGGATCGCTGCTGGTCGGCCCATTCATGACGGACTTTCCGATGCAGTCCGCACCAGCGCAGTAGACGGAACCCGGCACGCGCAAGTCGCTGGGCAGCGAAACGACTTCCGCGGTATTGGCGAGAAACTTGCCGATCGTTGACGTGCCGCAAGGCGGATATCCCGAGACGCCGCAAGCCGGGGTGCCATCGGCGGGCCCGCCGGAGTCATAGACAACGTGCGTTCCCGTGTTCTTGTAGCGCGTCACGTCGGTCTCGACGACGTACCAGTTAAACAGCGGAAACGTTTCGTTGAAGTTTGCCGTTCCCGTGAAATCCGTCTGAAGGTTGTTTGCCAGGCTTCCGTCGCGATAGCGGACTGTCGTGTTCAAGAACGGAATGCCGTCCTCGCTCGACTGCGACACACCGTCTTTATTGGCGTCGAGGAACGTGCGCGTGTACATGTTGATCTGCCACTGGTTGGTGGCAATGTCGCCCATGTTGACGGTTTGATTCGGTCCCGTAATGGCGACCGGTGTCGACAGGCCGTCCACCAGCATGTCGTCCCATTGGTCGAAGACTGTGACGCGCCAGGTGCCGGGCGGCAGTCCCGAGAGCGTGAAGGTGCCGTCAGCGTTGCACTTGGTGAACGCAAAATCCTCGCCATCGGGGTCGCCGAAGCTGATGTAGCAGTTGGTCCAGTAGAAGCTGTCATGCGAACCGCTGCTGTATAGCCGCTCGTCGGGAACCCGGCTCATCCGCTCGGTGGTCACCTTGCCCACGACGGTGTTCGTGCACTGTCCGGCCGGGATCGTGAGATTGGGATCCGTGCCGGCACACACGCCTGGTCTGCGCCCATTGATGATCGCAGGGTTGGCGAACCCGATCACCGCGTGATAGGACGCAGGCCCGAACTCCTGGAAGTACGTCGGCTCGCCGATCCGAATGAAGGTATCGATTGCATGTTGCCCATCGAGGGTGTTGGTCTGATGCCATTCTTCGCCACGCGCGATGCGATCCGCGCCGGGCGTGGCGATCACTTCGAATCGACCTGGCATCAGGTTCTTGATGACTACTTGACCACCCAATGGCGACAGCACCTGGCTCGTGCCGTTGCCTTCATACTTGGGACACGTCACCATCATTCCGGTGATGCCGCCGCTCGTGGCTGGACTATTCAATCCAAGCAAGGTGATGGGACAGGCATCGAGACCGGTTACAGGATCGATGGTCCCGTCAAGACTGTTCGTCAAAGGTTGGTTGAACATGTCGTACGTCATCTGCCCCGAGAAGTCGCCGTTTTGCGCCATCGCGTCCCAGAGGATGATGTTGAAACCTCCCAGGCCCGGCTCGTTCGGGGCGAGCACGTCGACGCCTCCGCCCGAGTCTTGCTCGCCATTCAAAGGAAAGTCGTCCTCGAACACCATGATCGACATTGCGCCCGGCTGGTACGGATTGGGTTGCGTGAGAACGCTTACCGGGGGTAGCGAGAAGGTCGAGTAATAAGGCGTGCCCGCCGCGTATGCGCAGGTCGTTCCCGCTGCGAGGTCCAGGCAAAGCGCAGGTACAGGTGCCCCGCCCATGCCGTGACCGCAGTTCTGCCATGTACTGCTTCCGGCCGTCGTCGTAGCCGTGGAACTTCCCCCACAGTTCGGCGATTGTGCGTATCCCGTGGTAAACGTGTCGGCGGCGTCCCCGGGCAGAATCGACAAGTAATAGCGCTTGGTGGGATCCAGCGCGACGGCGCCAGGAAGCACTGGAGTGTGGCCTATGCCAGCGGTATCGGCCTCGCAACCGCCGTTGCCCAGGTCGCAAACCATCGGTTGCCCGAGGACGGTTTGTCCCTTTTCGCAGGAAAGCGGTCCGGTGCAGCCCTGGGCCACGAACGGCATGTGACTCGTATGAAAGTTGACGCCGAACGTCGGCACGAGTTGCTGATTGGCGCCCGGGCACCCGGCCGGCGGAGGATTTTGTGCGCATTTCGGGTCGACGTAGAACGTCTGGTCTTCCTCGATCACCCAGCGGTAATCCGGAACGCCATTGGGGCCGAGTGGCAAGGACGCATTGGTGGATCCGTCGAGGACAGCAACGGTCAAACCGCTGCCTACCGGGAAATTCAACGTGACCGTCTGCGTCGTACTGCTGTCCGTCCCTTGGGAATTCCTGGCCTGGAACGTGAAGGTGTACGTGCCGGGCGCGGTCGGCGCTGCCTTGAAGCTGCCGTTGCCGTTGGGATTCATGACAAGATTGAGTGCGCCCGGTCCACTCACTACCGAGACTGTCGAAAGATCGACACTCAGCGGGTGACCCGCCGCATCGACAGCGCCGGTCAACGCGCCCGGGGGATTGATGCTGAGATAGGTTGCGACGTTGGACTGGAACGACACCGGTGCGGTGTAGGTGATTCCGGTCGCACCTTCCATTGCGGCGGCACCGAGTGTCACGCTTGCACACGCGGGTCCCGTCACCGCGCCGTTACCGCAGTACGTGAACGAGTCCGTCGTGGCCGTTCCGCTTGGGACATAGGTGAATGTGCCGTTTTCCTGGAGCGTGACGGTGCCGTTTGCAAGCGCCACCGGACCGGTTTGCGCCACACCGCTCACAACCACCTTGACGCCGTACACGTTGACGTCGTTGGCGAGTACGCCCTTCGATGGATCCGATAGCGTGAAGGCCTGGCCAGCGACAAGGGCGTCATACGTGTCCGCGTTGGCCGTGGCCGCTCCCAGGGATGCGGCCGGCGGCAAGGAACCACCATTGGTTCCGCCCGCCCCGCTGGAACCAGGGTTGATCGCGAGGTATGCGAGCATGCCGGCATCGCGATCGATGGCGTTGCCCGAAAGGCTGAGTTCACGGTCGAAGACAGCGAGCGCGGGTGCCCCGAGTGCAGGACCGTTGATCATCACGTCGTAGGTTTTGCCCGCGGCCATGAACACTTCGCTTTGCACACGTGGGATCCCCGGCAGTGGATTGCCGTCCTCGGCGATCAAAGAAAAGCCGCTTGCGAGAGGTGCCTCTGTTTGCGCGCCTGCCGTCTGTGATCCGACGATCGAAGGTACGTGCATGCGCAAACCGGCGTTGACGAAACGGACCAAGACATTGCCCGTAAGCGTGCCCGTGCCGCTGGCCGGCGTGAGTGTTGCGGGCGCGACCGCAAATAGCGATGCCGCCGCGTTGGTACGGTTGAACGCCACACCGTTCATCATGTAATAGAGCGGCGTGTAGTTCACCGCCGGCGGATAGCACGCTGGCACGGTGGAACTGATCGTCGTTGCGGGATTGCCACATTTGCGGGGCTGGCCCGACCAAACCGCGGTTTCGCTGAAAAATGCGGCGTTGACTGCAGCGCTGACCGCTGCGTTTTGCACCGGGTCGATCTCGCTCATCAGGATGGGCACTTCCGCGTCGTAGTTGACGCCCGGATACGCTGTGCCGACGCTTGATTCGACGGTCGACGGCGCGGTTCCGGTCGACCCAGGCGCCGCGGTGACCACCAACACGCCGTAGAGTCCCATCGGACCCTGGATCGATGGGTGCGTACCGGATTCGATCAGGTACGTGCCTGGCTTGAGCGGCGGTGTGTTGCCACCACACACCCCCCAACAAAGAGAGACCGGCGTTCCGTTTGCCTGGACCTCCGTGGCGAACGACTGCACGCGACCACCCTGCGGCGGCGGAGCGAAGGTCGAATTGACGATCGTCGACCACGTCGTCTGGGTCTCGCCATGGGTCGGACTCGCGGACCGCGTTGGCGTAGCACCAAGACCGCCACCGAGTTGACCCACGATCGTCAGCGAAGTGGGCACGGCATTGGTACCGAAGATCAGCTTGTTGGTCAAATTGATCTGCAGATCCTGCCCTGTCGGCACGGTGATCATGACCGGCGACCAGCCCGTCCCCGCGCTGGCATTGAGCGCAGCGCAGGTGGCGGACGAACCCGCCGCGGCTGTCCCGCAGCTGTAACCCCACATGGGAACTGCCGAACCGTCGGGCAAGGTCGCCGTCGCAGGTCCCGCCGAAAGATTGACCTGCTGCTGCGCAAAGGATGCGCCAGTGGCGAGCAGGAGGCCGGAAGCCGCGAGCGCCGATTTGATCAGCACCGACTTGAAAGATTGAATTCGCATTGCGGTTCTCCTGGACCTATTTCGATTCGTCGATCACGAATTCGCGCGAATCGACCAGCATCATCATCAGCATTCCACCGGGAAATACGTTGTTCGTTGTGATCTCGCGCTCGTTATGCGAATGCCACATGAACGCCCATCCGCGCTCGTTGGCCGGGTTGGCTTGGGTGTTGGCGGGCTGGAAATTGCTGTTGGGACCGGTCGCGCGCGTGGTCGCATCAGGACCGAGATATGGGCTGCCGCTGAACCACGCGCCATTGGTGAAGATGTTCGGATCGGGCAGTGTTGCAGGCCCGCCCCCTGGCAAATCTCCGAACGGCGCGGCTTGCAGCGGTTTGAAATGGTCCTGACACCATTCGTAATAGTTGATCGCCGTAGGCGCCGACGTGTTGTAGCCGTTGATGTCGGGCGTGCAGGGCAGCGTGGCGGCAGCGTCCAACGAACCAGGGTCATGCCCATACATATCCCAGTTCAATCCGCGACCGGTGAAATAGAAGATGCCGTCGAAGGCAAGTCCGGGCGTGGTCGTGGTCGTAAATTGCAGCGGACCCGCGAGTGCTGGAACGGGCGCCGTGTAGCTCTTTGTGATCGCGTCCAGATAAGAAACCGACGAATTGCTGAGGATCAGATTGCCGTCGCGCGCCAGAATGCGCACGTGATTGGCGTGCTCGTGGAACGGGTGTTGCCAGCGCCCCTGGCCAATCACACGCAGCAGTACCTGCTCGCCCGGGTGCATGTGTGGGTTGCCGTTGTACGGCTGGTGCGGATATTCGGCCGCATAGTTCGGATCCATGTCATCCGGCATTGAGCGCCCGTTGATCACGAAGTACGCCGGGTGGTAGGGCTCGGTCGGAACGTCGAGGCTGCAACCGGGCGCCGTCGCGCTTGTGCCACATGCGGCGGTACGCGCAGGATCGGAGACCTGGGCCAGTGCCTGCTTGTGAATATTGGGATCCATCTCCGCGAACTGGAACAGGTACTCGCGGTCGTAGCAGGTTCCCGGGTGGTCGTAAGCCGCCTGCGACAGCCGGAAATCGGACTCGCCCCAGTGCGCTTGCGCCAGCAGGTTATTGGCATGCAAGCCGGACGTGCAGGAAACGTCGACTGATTTTGGCAAAACGATGATGGCGCCATACAGTCCCATCTCGATTTGCAGATCGCTCTGCGTGCCGCTGTAATAGGCACGCGTACCGGGCGAGGAGGCGGTGAAGGTATAGGTGACGCTTCCTCCGGGAGGCGCCTCCGTCGCAAGCAGTCCCGCGACGCCACCCGTGGCTGTCACCGTAAAGCCCGGAAAAAGTATGGAGGTGTTGCCTGCTGCCGCGGGCAATCCATTGGTAAGGGTTACCGTGACCTGCTGACCCTCAGTGACGACGAGCGTCGGTCCGGGTATCTGCATCGAAGGGCAATTCGCATTGGGAAGTGACGTTGCATTGGCGAACGTCGGGGTGCCGCTGCCATTGCATCCGTAGCCCCAGGTGTAGATCTGGTTGCCGTCGGGTTGATTGATGTACGCCGGCTGGGCGATCAAGCTGAAGCTGTTCGGATTGCCCGTGTTGCTCGAAATGCCGGGCGCGGCCGCCTGCGCTGTCATTCCCGCCAGCGACGCCAGCGCTACCATGCCAGCCGGCACGATGCGCCCGATCAGGGTTTTGATTTTCATTTGGCGCATGACGGCTCTCCTAGCTGCAGATCTTGGTGACCGGATCGACGGCATTGCAGATGTTGACCTCGGTCATGAGGCCACCAAAGTTCTCGGCATCGTTGGACAGGTGGTCGAGGTTCGGCGTGTAGAGATAAAAGACCGAGTGGACGGGGTAAGGCGTCGTGCACGTGCCGTTGGTGGCGCGCACTTGGCAGGCGTCGAGAACGACATCGAGCGATTCGCCGCCGCCGAGCGTGATCGAATTGGTCTTGAATGCCAGGTCGTTGCCCGCCTGGTCACGCAACAGTTTCGCGTTGTAACCAATCTCGATCATCGGGATGCCCAGCGAGGCGAGCGTCTGGAATTCCGTCACATCGAGATCCGAAATACGCAACAGCGCCCTGCCGCCCGCCGGAATATTGATGATCGAATTGAGCGGCTGCGAGAAGTGCACGCGCCCATCGGTGGTTTGCGTCTGCTGGGGCCCTGCGCTTGCCGTGTCGGGATAGCTGCGGCCATTGAGCAGGAAGTACTTATCCTTCATGTCGACGAAGGCCTCCGGATTGAAGGTCATGCCGACGAAGTGGAAGTTCGGATCGAAACCGTGAATCTGGATCGGATACTCGACGTCATATGCAGTCGAGCCGTCGCCATCGTTGTAGGCATACAGCTGCGTGCTGCCACTAGCATTCGTTCCTTGTAGGGCTCCGTTATTGGCCGGTGGCATGGGGTTGCTGCATAGGATGTCGGTGGAGGAGTTGCATGCCGTGCGCAGATCCAGTTGTTGCCAGCCCAGTGCCGTGTACAGGCTGGTGCCCTGCGGTACGCGATCTTGGCGGGGACGCACAAAAATCTGACCTACCATGCCCATCTGCAAATGCTCGGGCGGAGTGATGTGGCAGTGCCAGAAGTAGGTGCCCGCGTCCGGGGCGAGGTAGTAGTAGGTGAACGTACCGCCGATGTTGATCGCGATCGAGGCATCGGGAACGCCGTCGTAAAACGGTGAGGCGTTGGGGTAGCCGTGGAAGTGAACCGTGTGCTGCTCGAACAAATCCGGCCGCATGATCATGCCGACGTTGGTGAGCGAGAGGAAAAATTCGTCGTCTTCGTCAATTGCCATCAGCGGCGCGGGAATGTTGCCGTTCATCACGCCGACGTCGATGATTTGGCGTGGATCGACGTGGCCGTCGATCAGCGCGAATGGACCCGTCTGCGCAACGTTCGGGCAGCTCGCGGGTTCCGCCGCGCAGAGGGTATCGGGAGCAAGTCCGATAGCGCCGTTGTACGTAAAGCTTGGCTGGCTCCCCGCGGTTGCCGCCGTCAAGCCGTTAGGTCCGTTGCCTACGCTGTATGGGACGGCCGTGCCCCCGTCCGTCGTATCCGGGTCACCTGCTACGGGGACACCCGAGGGATTTGCGGTGAAGGTCTGGAATGTCGTGTTGTAGACGTCGTAAAACTGGGTGCCGGGCAGCCCACGCGAAATGTCGTATAGGCCGGAGAGGGGCCCGAAGGAATACATGAAGATCTGGTTGCCGTCGGCCATCGTCGAGAGGCCGTCGCCGCCACTGATCTGCTGGCACTTGATCGTCCCGTTGACCGGACCTGTTCCCGCTGGGTAGCCGCCGGTCGTATACGTGACGCTCACGCCACCACCACCTGTGCTTATCGGTGTCGTCGTCCACGTGGAAGGCGCCAAAAAGGTTGGAGCGGTGTACGCCGGTTCACCGGCCGCTGAGGGATTGGGATTCGGGTGCGTAATCGTCGTAAAGGGACACTGCGCCCTGAAGCTCTGTGCATTTGCGGGCAGCACGGCAATCAGAAGCAGGCCTGCCGCGATGACACGCAGGGACGAAAGGAAATTCGACATTTGGCCTCCCCCAAGACGAAAGAAATGCTTCCAGCCTTGCAAATACCCGTTGGCGCTTTCTGATGCCGATCTCTAATCGAAGAAGACCTAGTGACATTTCGAATAAGCGATCGCGATATGCTCTTATTCTAGGTAGGCATTAATCTTGACAAGTATGGGTAGTCCTACCACTTTTTCCTAAATGGTCAGGATTACATCTCGGTCTGCAGACCGATTTTTCCTAAAACTGGGTGTATGCCCTATAGGTCAGCGAACGAAACGCGCAGTTAGCCGATTCGAATTTGGGCGATCGCCCTCAAAATTGCCAAAGCAAGTTGAGAAGTCGCCGCAAAGGACCCACCGCGATCGTCACGCCGGAAGCGGCGAAGGATGATTCGCGCGTGACTTAAGTCAGCGACTCATCTTCCGGCGCGTTGACGGCGGATGCAGAACCAACGGTTGTGCCTGTCCGGTATTTGGCGCATTTGAAAGTGCCGTGTTCCTTTGCACGATCATGCGAAGCACAGCGTCTCGTCGCTCATGTTTGCGTGCTGGCGTCGCAAGTTCGGCGCAATGACGCCTTCCAAGGCCCGCAGGCGCACGCAATTTGAGTCCGAGGATAATCGGGCTCAAATGAATGATCGACCGACAGCCGCCGGTCCGGCAAAGGTCGATCTGCGTTTGCGGTCTCGAGTCACGGTACTGTACAAAGCAAAGTCGACTCGCGATGACCCGTGGCGGAACCAACAGCCGTGATCAAAGTCGAATTTTCATCCACTCGGACCTAGGCCTGTTGTTCATCCCGATTGCTGGCGAACGTGCGCCACCGGAATAGCGTTAACACGCAGTAAGCGCCATGGAGATTCATTATGGGAAGTGCCGTTCGGTTTTGGCTGCTCGGGATGAGAATTGATCATGACCTGAGCGCCACGGCATGATCGAGTCCCTACTGCTTTCGACAACGCGAATTCGGACTTTCGCCGGTGCAAACGTGTTGACTGCGGCGAGCGGATTCTTTTTCCGTCGCAGCGGACGTATGTACCTGGTGACGAGCCGCCATGTGCTTCTGGACGAACCTTCCGAGCACCACCCTGACCGCATTGAAATCGAGATCCATACTGAC
>Ga0181537_10001163_pt1 | contig 24421 bp, 20 predicted proteins | sample PEATcosm2014_Bin_39_FD_119765 | JGI IMG/M metagenome (GOLD analysis project Ga0181537, IMG submission 119765) | Peatland microbial communities from MTU Mesocosm Facility, Houghton, MI, USA - PEATcosm2014_Bin23_10_metaG | ecosystem: Environmental > Terrestrial > Soil > Wetlands > Peat | place...
AGCTTCACCAATTTGGAAGTAATCCCGCTGGTGGGCAAGCCGCCCAGGCCATCGGGCGTACAAAGGGGGGACTCAACACCAAAATAGCCGCGCTGGTCGAAAGCAGAGGCCGACTCATGGCGGTAACGATTGGGCCAGGCCAAGCCGACGAGGTTAAGACCGCCGCGCCGCTATTGAAAAATTTGCGTCGCATCCTGCTGATCGGCGATAAGGGTTTTGACCGCGATTCACTACGTCACCAGATGCTTGCTCAAGGTTCTCTAGTCTGCGTACCGCCGCGGTGCAATCGCAACAGCGTGGCATGGTGGTCTCGGGGTTTTTATCGCCAGCGTCATAAGATCGAAAACTGCTTCCAGCGCATGAAACTTCACAAACGTATCTCCACCCGTTATGACAAACTTGCGCTCACCTTCCTCAACTTCATCCTTCTGGCCGCTGTTCTCGACTGGCTCAAATCATTTTGAAAACACGCCCTAGCTTCCAAGATAAATCGAAATTAGTTCTCGTCTAGCGATATTCCCCCATTCAATCGCTTTTCTGCCCACCGAGCCGTACGGTTAAGACCGGCTGTAGGTCTCAATAAAAATTATAGGGCTTCCAATCGCGTTTCATATTCTCTGCCTCTCTCATCCTGAACGCCTCCTCAAGAGAAATGTCAAACATATTGCAAAACTCAAGCATATAGATAAACGTATCTGCCAACTGCTTCGATAATAGCGCTTTTTGATCGCCGGTAACTCCATCCCGACTGCCCCACGTCAATCGTAAAGCTTGACCCAATCCGCCCAGCTCTTTGTTCATCAGAATGATTACCTTATCGGGAGTATCATTCTTAAATCCTCTTTCCACTATCATTTCTTTTACATACAATTGATAGTCTGCGAGTTTCGGTTCTGATTTCAGCGAGAGACTCATATTAGTTGGCTCCTTAACTTTTGAGGTTTATTCTTCCTGACGGGTTATTAAAAAATAAGGCTGTTTGATAGTGGCGACGCAAAGCTCTCTTCGGACTCATCTGTCGATCGACTGACCTTCATGAACGATTTACTTTGAAGCTCCCATTGATCAGGGGGTAGCTCAGATTGGGAGAATCGAGATGGCCACCGCTCTTCGACAAAATCACGTAGAGCACGGTACGACTCGTTGAGTTCACTAAAATCCGCAAGCGAACCCCACCAATGACGTTGATTATGGTGAATATGATATTTACCCCAGTCTCCATCCCAGTCTGGTTCTGTATCAATTCCGCGGAGGTCAAATAGGTGAGGATTTTTGTAAACATATGTGCCGGGTAAAGGCACAAATCGAAATAAAGACACTCGATGAATCCATGGGCGAACTTCGTCGAGCAGCTGCATTGTTTCCCGAGTCGACTCCCAGTTTTCGCCCGGAAATCCATGAACTAAGAAAACCTTATTATGTATTCCCACCTCGTAGGAAGCGCGTAGGGCGTAGCGAACTTGCTCCACGGTCACGCATTTATCCATCCGGTCAAGTATTCTTTGGCTGCCAGACTCAACACCAAACTCCAACTCATAACATCCCCCTTTTCGCATAACAGCAAGAAGTTCGTTATCGACCCTATCGACACGCGTAAGCGTCGCCCAACTTAACTTTAGATCACTGATTTCGGAACAAATTTCTCTAACATTTTTTTTGCTCAAGATGAAGTCGTTCCCGACCACTGCAAATCCTTGTATTCCGTACGTGTCTATAAGATGTGCTAGCTCCAACCGAATATTACCTCCGCTTCTGTACTGGATTTTCGTTTGAGCGGAGGCGCAATAGCGGCAAGGAAACGGACAGCCTCTACCGGGCATTAAGTGAGTCATGCGGACGTTCGTATTTGACATCCTGTCACTCATAATAAAGTCATTGACGTCGATCAAGTGACGAGCCGGAAATGGAAAGTTATCGATATTGCGCGAGATCATCCTTGGCGGCGTCTTATGGGGAACGCCGTCCCTAAGATAACAAACGCCCAGTGTAGTCGAAAAGTCTCCCCCCTTTTTCACCCTGATTATATCCAGGATGGTTTGTTCCCCCTCGCCGACTCCTACAACGTCAACCTTTAAATCTACGAGAGTTTGTTCAGGCATTAAGTTTGCGTGAACCCCGCCCGCGATCAGTAAGGTTTCTGATTCGATTTGGCTTTTAAAGCGGCACTCAATGAAGAGATTGAAGCATGCCGAAGCAGAAATACTGAATGCTATCACATCGAACTTCGTGAAGTCGTATGTAAGCTGGAAGGGATTTAACTTAAACACGCTAATCTGATGACCAGCTTCCTCAAGAACGGCGGCTATATATAGGGCTCCAAAAGGAGGAAATTCTTTGCGCTTTTCTCGATAACGCGCCATGTCCAAGACTTCCGGATAAACAACAGCGATTCGCACGGAGACCTCCTTTGCATCTTTTTAGTAGGGCAATTTCTTGATTTTGTCGACGCCTATTATAGGTAAGGTTATTTACCATTTAGACTGCTAGTAATGCAGTGTTCCTTCCAATCGTTTCCATTGTGTTCCCAGAAATCAACCACTTGGATTTCCTCTTACGGTTCTACTGCGATTGCGGTATAGGAAAATGGCAGAAGAGTTGCTCCCACTTGTTTTGAAACCGGCCCTTAATCTTAAAGTAGGGGCGCTGCCTTTTGATTTCCTAACGAAATTCAAAAGCACGTATGCCAGAAATTACAGTACAAGTATTAGAAGCGGATCGATCTGCTAGGATACCTGCGCGATAACTTGTTATTCGTGCACTTGCACTGCCAGGATAATGACGCCGTCGTGCATGAGAGGATTCTACCAGAGATAAAGAAAATGGAAACATCCCGGCCCTCAGAGCTTTCTGGAGAAAGCGGTAATCCGGACCTTTGCGGAGCAATTACGCGTTGCTGTAACTGGTTGTAAAAGTTGATCTTTCGGTTTGAAGGCGAATTTACTACGCTCTCTCGAATGGCCCGCCCCCGAAAACCCAATTCCACGCCGAAAAGTGCGCAAACCTACCGGCACCCTGACGCCGATTTGCCCGCCCGCCCGGAAATCGGCGCGCAGGCCCATTTCAAGCAGAGCAAGCCTCCTTCCACATACCGCTTCGATTCCTCCCTCGCCCCTGAGATGGAATGGGACGGCCAAAATCCCGCCCGCGAACGGGCCGAGGCCCTCATCCATGAAATGGCCGATTACGGGCTTAAACTGGCAGAACTTGCCAAGCGACCTGCGTCCAAGGAACGTGACCGCGAGATAGCGAGCTTGCAATCCGCCATCCGCAATCATCAGTCGGCATTGCGCAAGATTAGCGGCCCATTCCTGAACTGGTCTGGCAAGGCAGAGCGATTGAGCTTCGACGTGCCCACGCTCCCGCTCTTTATTCATGAGCGACTTTCCACTTCAGCCATCCTCGACACCCTTAAAGGCCACCAACGCGACAAGCAGGACGATTTTCTCGATTCACTCTATGGCAGCCCCGAGCGCTCGCTCTCTGACCAAGTGCTCCGGGCGTATCAATACCGGGACAATTGGGTCAACCGCCTCATGCTTGGCGACTCGCTCGTGGTAATGAATTCGCTCCTCCGCTACGAATCGCTGGGTGGACACGTGCAGATGATTTACATCGACCCGCCCTACGGCGTGAAGTTCGGTTCCAATTTTCAGCCCTTTGTCCGAAAGCGCGATGTCTCCCACAACGACGATGGAGACATGACCCGTGAGCCCGAGATGGTTCAAGCCTACCGCGACACTTGGGAGCTAGGCCTCCACTCTTACCTAACGTATTTGCGTGATCGACTCCTACTTGCCCGCGATTTACTCACTCCAAGTGGCAGCGTGTTCGTTCAAATCTCAGATGAAAACCTCCACCATGTTCGCGAAGTCATGGATGAGGTGTTTGGACCTGAGAATTTTGTAGCGGGCATTGCATTTCAGAAAACTGGCGGGCAAAACCCTACTCACATCGGGTCGATTTACGACACGCTCTTATGGTACGCCCGCGACAAAGAGAGGCTGAAATCTCGACCCTATAACGTTCAGTTCGTCAAACCGCCTGCGACTGAACCTTACTACGTTCATCTCGAATTTCCCGATGGAACCACACGACCAATGACACCGGAAGAAAGAAGACGAGAAGTTGCTTTGCCGGCGGAAGGAAAGATATTTCGCTACGGTCCGCTTGTTTCTGCTGGTGCATCGTCGAATGACCAACAATTTGAATTTGAAGGTCAAGTTTATCTTCCTCCATCAAATTCTCATTGGAAAACTTCTATCCCCGGAATGAAGAAGCTTGCCGAGGCCGGGCGAATTTTGCGTTCAGGCCGAACGCTTGCTTACAAATTATACTGGAACGACTTCGCAGCGGAACGTTTGACGAACATCTGGACGGATACCCAATCTGGCGGTTTTAACGACCCGCAAATTTATGTCGTGCAGACGACAACCAAGGTCGTCCAGCGTTGCCTGTTGATGACCACCGACCCTGGCGACTTGGTGCTCGATCCCACATGCGGAAGCGGAACGACGGCATACGTGGCGGAGCAATGGGGGCGGAGGTGGATCACGTGTGATACTAGCCGCGTGCCCCTCGCTCTCGCCCGCCAACGACTCCTGACGGCAACTTTTGATTTTTACAAATTGAAGGACGACCAACATGGCCCCGCCAGCGGTTTCGTCTATCAACGTCGCCAGAATCAGAAAGGCGAGGAAGTCGGAGGAATCGTCCCGCACATTACACTTAAGAGCATAGCGAATAATGAACCTCCCTCGGAAGAAGTGTTGCTAGATCGCCCCGAAGTCTTACCCAACGTGGTGCGTATTACTGGACCATTTTCATTCGAAGCGACAATCCCCACCGCGCAGGGACTCGGCACGGAACAAGAGACGCCAGTCCTTCAAGGCGAGGAGTACGAAAGTTACGTGCAACGGATGCTAGAGGTCTTACGCCGTGCACCCGTGCTGCGTCTCCCCGGCAATCAGACCGTGACGCTAAAGAACATTCGGCCTCCAGCCAAAACGCTAACGCTGAGCGCGGAAGCCCTAGTCGAAAAGCCAAGTTTAAAAAATCTGGCAGACGACGCTTCAGCACAGCCCGCTCTTGTCCGCGAAGCCGACGCTGTGGCCATTCTATTCGGTCCGGAGAACGGCCCGTTAGGTGAACGGCTCGTGCGTGAGGCGTGGGACGAGGCAGGTTTGAAGCATTACTCCCGTCTTTTTGTCATTGCCTTCGCCATCGACCCGAAAGCACGGCAGTTCATAGATAGCGCGGGCCAGATCGGCATTCCCTGCACATACCTCCAAGCAACGATGGATCTGCAAATGGGCGATCTGTTGAAGAACATGCGCAGCAGCCAGATTTTCAGCGTATGCGGCCTGCCGGACGTGAAAGCGACCCGCGTCAAGCAGCCGAAACCTGCGAAGAAAGATCATGAGGAACAATGGGCGGTCGAGTTGCTTGGCCTGGACACCTTTGACCCGGTGACCATGGAGGCCGACCATTTGAAAGCGTCCGACGTGCCCGCATGGCTTTTGGATACCGATTACAACGGCATGGTCTTCCGTGTGCGTCAGGCCTTTTTCCCTAGAACCGGCGCGTGGGAGAATCTGAAAAAATCGCTCAAGGTAGAATTTGAGGACACTGTCTGGGATCACCTCGCCGGGACCACCAGCGCCCCGTTTCCCGCGGGAGAAAACAACCAGATCGCCGTGAAGGTTATCGACCCCCGTGGTAACGAGTTGCTGGTGGTGAAAAAGCTGGAGGACCGCAAATGATTACGGAAGTTGTGTTGCGACGGTTCAAACAGTTCGAGAATACGACGTTTCCGCTGTCAGGCCATGTGGTACTCGCAGGCCAAAACAACTCCGGTAAGACGACGGTACTACAAGCACTGTCTGCCTGGTCTTTGGCTTTTGAGCAATGGCGAACTCTCAACGACACGCGGAAACATAACACTGCTTACGCACTTAAGCCGATTACCCGGCAGGCTTTTAGCGCTGTGCCCCTGCGGTCGTTTGATCTCCTCTGGCGGGATCGGAGCTACGAGGGCACGGTAGAGATTGAAGTCGCAACGGATGCAGCGGCTGGTTGGCGTTTGGCCATGGAGTTGATCAAGGACAGTTCGGAACAAATTTATGTTCGGCCAGTTAAGACCACGACTCGCGAGATTTTAGAACAACCAGCTCCAACTATGGTCTATGTGTCGAGCGTGGACGGCCTGGAAATCGAAGAGCCAGCCATCAATAATCCCGACTGGATTCGCACGTTGCTGGGCCGGCAGCGTCCAGGTAGCATACTGCGTAATTTATTATTGGAGGTTTCCCGTACAAATCGATGGGAGGAATTACGCGCCAGCGTACGAAAGCTATTTGGTATTGAATTGCAGCAACCGCAAACCCCCGGAGGGCAGATCATTTGCGAGTTCCAGCGGGTCGGCAAGCCTTACAATCTCGACGTGCTAAATGCCGGTAGCGGACTACACCAAGTGTTGCTCCTGTTGGCTTGCCTCTACACGCGAGCTGGGTCAGTGCTCTTAATTGACGAACCAGATGCTCATTTGCACGTATATCTCCAAGACACGATCTTCTCGGAAATACGGCAAGTTGCTGCGAAAACCCTCTCCCAGGTCATTCTCGCTACACATTCCGAAGTTATCTTCCGATCAGTACCTGCGGAGCATCTTTTGGTGATGATGGGTGAGCCTCGTCGGCTTTCTTCTATCGCAGAGCGCGAACAATTGGCAAAGGCGATGGGGATATTGGAGCAGGTAGACATTATCAACGCGATAAATGCTCCCGGTATTATTTATTGTGAAGGCTACACGGACCTAAATCTGCTACGCGCATGGGCCGAAGTGCTAGGACACCCGACGGCGGCCTTTTTTGACAGACAGCCGTTTTGGAAGCCACAGGTTTGGGAGTCACGGGACGCTGGTCCTGGCATCAAAGCTAAAGATCATTTTGACGCATTAAAGTTGGTTCGTAATGATCTAACTGGCATTTGGCTCATCGATGCAGACGGAAAAACACGCAACATAACTCAGACGCCAAATTCTCAACAAGGCGTATTAAATCGGATCGTTTGGAAGCGTTATGAAACGGAAAGCTACTTGATTCACCCTGGGGCGCTCGCGAGATTTATTCAAAAGAAGACCGGCAGCGACGCCGCACCTGATTTGCGCGGTTTTTTCGTTAAGCGCTTCGGAGCTGAACTCACTGACTCATTTTTTGCACAACCATTTACGCCCCCAGACCTCGTGGAGAACTATCTCCGTACCACTAAAGCTAGAACCGACATTGTAGGTGCACTGCTCCAAGAAGCGGGCATTCATGGTTTTGATTATAGTGAATACGATGAAATAGCTGCCGTCATGGAACCGAGGGAAATTCACCCCGAGGTGAGGGAGAAGCTTGATTTCATTCAACAAGCGTTTCGCCTGTGAGCAACTTTGAAGTTCCCAGCCCCATTTTGAGTTCTCCTTACGAGGAGCCGAAAGAGCATTGGTGGATTCTGGAAGGCCAGCCTGCTGAACGTCGCACGGGGCGCCGTCCGGCCTTGTATTTCTATCGCGAACCAGGTCGCGATGACGCCGCAAGGGGCGGTATTGCCATCGAGATGAAGTTGGTCAACCGTATACGTGAGGCAGTGAAAGCCTGGCGTGTAAGCGGCTACGCCGGAGTCACTCGTACCACACTGGAGTTGCTTCAACACTGGCGGAGTGAAGGAAGCAGCCGACGGTTCTTCGCGCAAATCGAGGCGGCTGAAACCATCATTTTTCTCATTGAGGCACGGGTTGACTTCCGTCAGGGCCTTGAAATACCGCGCGATGAGCCGAGCGACGAGCGAAAAGAGATAGACGGTTTTAACGGGTTTCTCCGTTATGCCTGTAAGATGGCCACGGGGACTGGAAAGACGACGGTGATGGCGATGCTTGCGGCTTGGAGCATCCTGAATAAGGTCAATGATCGCAGTGACGCTCGGTTTTCGGATGTCGTTTTGGTCGTCGTGCCGAACGTCACAATACGCGATCGTTGCCGTGAACTAGACCCAGAGCTTGGTGAAGCCAGTCTTTACCGTACTCGCGATCTAGTGCCTGGTCACCTCATGGAGCGACTGCGGCAAGGGAAGCTCATAGTGACAAACTGGCATATCTTCGAACCTCAATCGGTAACGAATGGTGACGCCGCCAAGGTAGTTAAGCGAGGCCGTGAGGTGCTGACTACCGAAACAATCCGCATTGGAGAAAAGAACGATACCAGACGCGGTACGCGGTTCCTAACTCGCGAGTCATTGCACCAACAAATCGCTAACGGGATGCTGGAGGTGGTTGAGGGCGATCCAAAGGAGGACATAGCCATCAAAGTACGCAGCAGGCGTTATGTCGAAAGTGATACGGCGCTGATAAACCGTATTCTTGGTCGGGACATCGGAGGCAAACAGAATATTCTCGTGATGAATGATGAGGCGCATCATGCGTATCGGATCAAACGCGAAGAACCAAACGAGGCAGAAGAGGAAGAGGAGTTTGGCGACGAGGAAGAGGCGGAAGAGTTTTTCAAGGAAGCAACCGTCTGGATTGATGGACTTGATCGAATTAATAAGCACCGTGGGATCAATCTGTGCGTGGACCTATCGGCAACGCCTTACTTCCTTGGCCGTGTAGGCCAGCAGACGAATCGTCCGTTCCCTTGGGTCGTGAGCGACTTCAGCCTCATGGACGCAATAGAATCCGGGTTGGTTAAAATCCCTCAGCTTGCCATTCGCGACGCCACGGGCGCGGAGATTCCCGGTTACTTCAACATCTGGCGCTGGATTCTGCAGCCGGGACGCCTCACCCCAGCAGAACGCGGAGGCAAACATTCCAGCCCAAAGCCGGAAGCCGTACTCAAATGGGCGCATACTCCCATCGCCATGCTGGCCGGATTATGGGAGAAGGAGCTTGCAGACTGGCAAAAGAACGATGAGCCGCGTCCACCTGTCTTTATCATCGTTTGCAAAAATACCGCCTTGGCAAATGTCGTCTTTGAATGGCTGGCCAATGACCGTTGTCCTAGCGGAATCCCGTCAGCTAAAATCGAAGGCTTCCGCAATACCAATAGTGCGATCAACACGATTGTGGTTCACACGAAAGTGGTGCATGAAACTGATTCTGATACCGGTAAGTCAGACAGTTCGCGTTGGATGCGATTTACGCTTGATACTGTAGGGAAGACCTCGTGGCCTCTTGATACTCAGGCACGTCCCATTTACCCGGACGGATTCGAAGACTTGGCGACGAAGTTAGGGCGTCCTACCCATCCACCAGGTCGCGACATTCGGTGCATTGTCAGCGTCGGAATGCTGACCGAAGGATGGGATTGCTGCACCGTGACTCACGTCGTGGGGTTACGTCCGTTCATGTCGCAACTGCTCTGCGAACAAGTCGTAGGTCGCGGCTTACGCAGGGCTAGTTACGAACCGGGTGAAAATGGCTTGATGACCGAAGAAGTCGCCAAGGTTTTTGGCGTACCATTCGAGGTAGTTCCATTTAAGGCCAATCCTGGAGGCACACCACCTCCGCCAGTAAAACGCTTCCACGTTCATTCTCTGCCTCAGCGGGCACATCTACAAATACGATTCCCTCGCGTTGAGGGTTACGCTCAGGCGGTGCGTAACCGCGTAACTGTGGATTGGAGAAATGTTCCTTCTCTGATTATCAAGCCCGACCAAATTCCTCCCGAAGTCGAGGTCAAGGGGCTAAATCTTAATAATCGCGGTCGCCCCTCGCTACTTGGACCTGGTCGCCTTGACTTAGTCAGTCTAAACGAACGTCGCTCCCATTTGAGGATACAGGAACTTGTCTTCGATGTGGCTAAAACGCTGACCCACGACTTTATTGAACAACGCGGTTCTGAAGTTCCAGTCCAGGTTTTGTTTCCACAACTCGCCGGGATTGTGGACCGATATATTCGCGAAGAAGTCGTGGTTTCTCCTCCAGCCGACCTCCGCGACCTTCATTTTGCTCCTTACTATGGATGGCTTGTCGAAATATTGGTTGAATCTATCCATCCCGATGCCGCCAACGGCGAATCGCCGGAAATTCCACGCTTGGAATCTTCGCGCGGACCGGGTTCGACAAGCGAAGTCGACTTCTGGACCACCCGCGAAGTGTGTGAAGTCATAAAGTCACACGTAAATTGCGTTGTTGCGGATACCAAAAAATGGGAACAGACGGCGGCTTATTACATTGACACCCACCAAGCCGTGCGAGCTTTCGTTAAAAATGCGGGCTTGGGGTTCGCTGTACCTTACCTTTACAACGGCCAGATGCATGATTATCAGCCAGACTTCATCATCCGGCTAAACACCGATGCTGAGCAGTATCTGATACTTGAAACCAAGGGATACGACCCCCTAAAAGAGGTCAAAGAAGCTGCGGCACATCGGTGGTGTTCTGCGGTTAACGCCATCGGCATTTATGGCCACTGGTCGTATGGACTGGCGGATAAGACCGAACGGGTTCGCGCTATATTGGACGCTTCGATTTCGAGTTAAAACCAGCACGGCCTCGCATTTTCGCGGTCTGCCTTCCGGTTTGCCCCTGCATAAGCAGCCGCACGAATTCAAGCAACGGGGACGGATTTACGCCACAAATCCAAGATCGCCCCCAAGTTGACACAGGAGTCGAGTGAGAAATCATACAACGGACCACGGTTTGAATCTGGCAGCGGCTTGATCGCCGAAACCAACTCGCCGAGGTTACTGAAGCCAAGTGCCTCGGCCAGTCCACGACTTTCGGATTCCGAAAACTGACCAAGGATGCTTTCGAGTTGTGGAATGGTCCTATGGAGGCATTCCAAGAGGGTAAGAATAGCCGCCGGATTTTTTGACTCCTTATTGAAAAAGAGATCAAAACTGGCCGTCGGCAGTACGCTATCGGGAAACGGCACGGTCTCACGATCGGGATATCGCCTTTTCATTTCGTCTTGAATCATCTTCAAGAAGGATCGTGAACCTAGCGCATATTGGATTGTCTCGTTTACAAGCATCTCCACGGCCTGTGCGGCATTGTCGAACGCTCGGGGAACATAGTTCCCGAATGGCTCAAAGTGAATATTGTCCTCCAGATAAATGCGTAATCCGCTTTGGCTCGGAAAACCAAACCGAGTCGTGGAAAGTTGGCGGCGGCTGGTAAGGGGAGGATACTTGGAGCCTTCTATTCCGTAGCCTTGAACAATCTGGCAGCAAAAACTCGAGATGCGGGCACACCGAGCACCGTAGTCTTTCTTCATCTCGTTGTCCTCCGAACGCAAATAGCGATAACAGACGGCAACATCATCACCGTCTTCCTTGTTAAGGGCGTCCAGCGCCTCAATTCCTGTTTGCACCCGCGTCTCCGAAAAATTTAGCGAGGGGATCGGCACGGCAAGCTTTTCTTTTCCCGTAAGCATCATCAGCACAATGATGGGCAAACTCTGAGGCGACCTCGGAAGAGCCACTCGTAGACGGGCAGGAGGAGGAGCAGAGCTGAGTAGCTTGATGGCCCTTTGCGCACGAGGAGGAAGTTGCTTCTCGTTAATTTTTCCCGCTTCGATGTTCAACCAGCGAAAGATTGTGCTTGGACTAATGCCCTTGTAGTCCGCGAATTGAGCAAGATCGTCCGCCAAAGCCTGAAGGGACAGATACCGGCTCCGAATTTTTTCGAGAGGCTTTTCCTTGCTCCGCTCTAATTTGCGGCGGGAATTTTTATTTTTCATCATTAATCATTTACCATGCAAGACCCTGATAGGCAAAGCGAAAGCTATGCAATAAGATACGTTCATTTTATATTGCGTAATCGACTATTTGCGTTGAATGGCATTCTACGTATGTTTACCCATGAACACCATCTCCGAGCGAGTTTCTGTGGATGGTGCTCTCGGCTCCATCGAGCAGAGGATTTACCTCCCTTTGGCGGCTTGCGTGGATATTCGTCGCCCCACACCGCTGGAGACCGTTAAAATTGGAGGCTGGCGGATCGACCTCAAACTCGAGAGTTCACATAAAATTCGGGCTGTCCGAGTCTTGGTTGCACGGTTATGGCGAGACGGCGTTATCCGCGCGGCAAACATGCCCGAGGTGGAACTGGTGATCTCCTCCTCCTTCAACGCGGCAAACGAAACAGCATTCTGTACAGCAGGCACGAACGCGCGCCTAGTCGTTTTCACGGACATACTGACGCCGCCCGAGGCACGGGCAGAACTCGCCACATGGCGTCACGTAAAGGTGGTGGTGATCAACGCTCCCGACCACACAGGCAGCCACTCCACCGCCCGCAATCAAGCGGTCGAAAAGTATCTGATCAATCACCCATGCGCGGTTTCAATCGACCAGTACAAAAATTCGGACTTTCCATGTGGATATTTTTCGATTTTTGAGGAAGTCGAAGGACAACTCGGTCTCGATCAGCTTGCAGCAATCTTCCTGCCGGTCGGCACCGGCGCGCTCTTACGAGCGGCGACTAAGTACAAGCTGCGCTTCCAACGTTCGTGGCAAATTCACGCTGTCGATGCTGCCGGTAGTGGAATTAACGGGGTCCCTCAAGGAGTCCGCAATTTTTCAGGTTTCGGCAACTCCGGTCCCACGGAATGGACGAAGCAGGCATTGCCGCACGTTAATTCTTGGTTTCCAGTCCCAGATCGCGGGACGGTCTGGGCGTCGCGCTGGCTTCGGGCTCACGGTTTTCACCGTGGTGCATCGACTTGCGCGGGCTTCGCCGCGGCGGCGAAGGCGGCGATCTCGGGGGCACTTCCGCACGAAGGACGGACAATTGTAGTTTCACCCGACGCCGGAAGATTTTACGCCAGTACTCTCTACAACGACAAATGGCTCATTGAAAGGAACTTACTGTAGCTAACCGCAAAACATAAAGGAGAGAATATGGTGATTAAAAACCAAGCTAAAATCTACGCCGGTTGGGAGGTGCTATACGCAGCAGGTGCCGAGGAGAATTGGAGCGAAAGGCCACCGCCTTGGTTTAACGAATCGAGGGCGAAAATCTCACCCGGTTCAAAGGTGCTGGAATTGTGTGCCGGCGACGGCCGCATTACTCAAGAACTTGTCGCCACGGGACACGCCGTAACTGCGCTAGACATTGCCCCGTCGGCGTTAAAAGCGATACAAACGAATTTTCAACGCAGGGGCCTCCCCCACCCGCTTCTTGTTCGCGGTTCCGCGACCGACATCCCGCTCGGCGATGCACAATTTGACGTGATCATCTGCGTCAACGGCATCGGCCAACTCGATCGACCGGCAGCCTGCATCAAAGAAGCCGCCAGGGTTTTGCGTCCAGGAGGTTGGTTTATTTTTGATGTCTTCACGCCGGACGATGAGACCTTCGGTGAAGGAGAGCAGATCGGCGCCCAGGACTTTTTGTATCGCGGCACCCTATTCCGCTACTTCACAGCGAACCAGTTTGCACCGATTTACGAAGCTGAGTTCGAACTCGTCGAGATGAAGGAAGAAGAATGGATGGACCCTGCTCACGGCGAGTTTCGTCCGGTGTCTCACGTTCACCGTGCACTTGTCTACACGCTCAAGAAAAAGGGCTAGCATGATACCTCCCACCAATACCAACCTCCTTTGGATCTTGGAAGAACAGGTAGACCTGGTGCTTACTCAGGACATGGCCAGGCATGCCGTCGAGGACGCATTAGTGGCTCATGCCGAAGGGAGAGTGGAACAACCTCTTAAGGCCTATCTCAGGCCCGGCGGCCGGGAGAAAGAATTTGAGCAGGGCCGCGCCATCGCCATGCAAGCGAGTATTAGTGATGTGGTTTTCGGAATTAAATGGATCACGAGCATGCCGAAGAACGTCGAGCACGGCCTGTCCCGTGCATCTTCAGTGGTCATACTTAACTCGATCGAAACCGGTTTCCCTAAGACGCTGATCGAGGGCGCCACACTTTCCCATCGTCGTACAGGCGCCGTTGCGGCGGTAGCCTTTGAGCATCTCGGGGTACACGACGGCGTAGTAGCCCTGATTGGAGCGGGTCCGGTAAACGAGGAGGTTACGTTGGCCCTTAACGCCTTGGGCGAACGAGTTGAACAGTTCAGGGTATTCGACCAAAATCCAGCTCGAGCGGAGTCATTTTTCCTAAAGATGGCACCAAAGGTGTCCCGAAAAATCTCGATTTCCACCTCCCTAGCAGAATGTCTCAGCGGGGCCCCGAACGTCATCACGGCAACCACCGGGTCGAAAGCCTACATCAAGCCACACTGGGTACATGATGCCCGGTTTCTCCTTCCCCTGAGCCTAGACGACTTTCAACCGGACACCTTACTCTCAGCGGAGAAGATCGTAGTCGACGATTTCAATCAGTGTAATCGAGAGGAAAAGTTGTTCCACCACATGGTCCGCGACGGCCGCTTGGGACGGGAACAGATTTACGCCGAACTCGGAGAAATAGTCGCCGGAGCCAAACGCGGTCGCGTTTCCTGCGAGAAGATATATTGCAACCTCATGGGCATGGCGGTCGAAGACATCTCAGTGGCCGAGGCAGTTTTCCAGGTAGTTAGCAGAGGATAGTGAGCCCCAAAAAAACGAAAGGAAGCACCTATGTCAGACAAAGACTCGAACTACCGCTTGGTTGCCATTCTCAACAAGAGAATTGAAACCGGCAAGGTCATGAACGCCTTGGCACACTGTACCGCAGGTGTAGTCAACCTTCTGGATGATGAAGGGATGAAAGCTTTAAACTTTTTGAACTTTGTCGATGCCGACGGCCAACAGTATCCGAGCATCAGCGCGCGAAGCTTCATCATTTTGCGGGGGACCGACAGTGAAATCCGAAAGACTCGCCAACATGCACTTGAAGCCGGCCTTCAGGCTGTTTGCTTCTCCGAAAGCATGACGGGGGGATCGTATGTTGAGCAGCTAGAGCGAACCCAGCGCACACCAACAGCTTCCCTTGAGCTCTATGCGATCGTACTTGTTGGAGAGGACCGGCTCCTTAGCCCACTAACAAAAAGATATTCTCTTTGGCGAAGTGGTGAGACCTCTCAAAACGCTGCCGTCCAGGAATAGGCCTCGGACAGATTGATCAGTGCTTGAATAAAATTGATCCTTTGTTGCTCCAACCGGGTTTGGCCCGCGCGCTAATCGCTGGCTTCGCGTGCCAAACCCGGTTCGAGCCAAGGAGCGAAGCAGAAGCGCCTTTTCTCCCGTTAAACTCCGCTGCTGCGGAGATTAACGGGCGGCGCTCCACCGTCACGGCTGGCTGGACAGCCGTTTCTGGAAAGCGTAAGCTGACGTAGTGAACGATGTAACTTTTGGAACTAAACTTCGACAGCTCCGTGAAAAAAAGGATATTTCGCTTAGGCAGTTGGCAAAACGAATAGGCGTCTCAGGTGCCTTTCTCTCGGATATCGAACTTGGCCGTCGCTTTCCGTCCGCCGACAAGCTCGAACTCATCGCCAAGGAAATCGACGTCACGGTCGAGGAACTCAAGAAATACGATTTTCGCGATGAAGCCGAGACCATCAGGAACATGATGTTTGCCGATCCCGCAGCAGGAATGGCGTTTCGTACAATTACTAATCAGCTTCAAGGAGGGCTGACCCCTCAAGAACTCATGAAGCGCATTACTAAATCAAGAGGCAAGTGAAAGAATACCGCACACGTGAGGGGCCATATCCATTGCGGCTTCAGTACGAAGTTTCGGAAATCGACGATATTTGCCGGGACGCTCTCCAAACAGCGAAGTTGCTCCCCAAAGAGCCGGAGCCAATCAAAATCGACCTCTTTTTGGAGAGGTATTTTCAGGTGATTGTTGATTATTCCGACTTGGGCGACGGGATTATGGGATCAGCCATTTTCAACAGCAAAGGTGCGGTGACCGGGTTTCTTATCTCATCTAAGATTGAGGAGGAAGGAACTGCCGTGGCCGAGCGGCGCGTCCGATCAACCTTGGCCCATGAAGCAGGCCACGGATTGTTACATCCAAAACTTTTCATTGAGGAATCGACTGGAAATCTTTTTTCCTCGCCTAATCCTGTTACGCAAGGCAAGGCGAGATTCCTATGCCGAACTTCAGATATTCGACCGATGGATGCGAAGCTATCCTACAGTGGAAAATGGTGGGAATGGCAGGCCAATCGAGCCATCGGGGGATTGTTACTTCCCAGGCAGCTTGTCAGGAAATCGCTGTCATCCCTAATCGAAGAGTCCGAGTTCGGCCCCAGTCTGGCGGACTCCAAGCGCTCGGCAGCCGAAAGGCAGGTAGCGAAGACCTTCGACGTGAATCCCGTGGTAGCCAGAATTCGTCTTGCGGAAATGTTTCCCCGCACAAAACAGACCCAATTTTAAAAAAGCTCTTGAAGTGAAAGCTGTCACAGCTTACACTGCTTGAGAAATGACGCCATCGAGTCCCCTCACACCTTCGCGATTCCAGATCCTTTCCCTCGACGGTGGAGGCCTCAAGGGCCTTTTTACCGCTGGTTTACTTGCCAAGTGGGAGGAAGAGCGAAATACCCGCATTGTCGATCACTTCGATCTCATCGCCGGAACTAGCACGGGCGGAATTATTGCCCTCGGGCTCGGCCTCGGTTTTACAGCCGCCCAGATCAGGGACCTTTATCTTAAAAAGGCCGACCTCATCTTCCCCCCGTCGCTCCTAGGCGATGCTAAGCATTGGATCGATGTTAAATATTCCGGCGACGGTCTCCGGCAAGCTCTCGAGGAACTTATGGGTAATCGCAAGCTTGGAGAGAGCGCGACCCGGCTGCTTATACCAGCCTATGATCCCAAGTTCGAGGGGGTTCATATTTTCAAGACCCCACACCACAAGCGGCTTCAAACAGATTATAAGGAACTCACCGTGCACGTCGCCTTGGCGACCAGCGCTGCGCCGACCTACTTTTCCCCACTGGTCAAAGATTCTGGATTGGAACTGGTCGATGGCGGCGTGTGGGCAAACAATCCGATCATGCTGGCGGTCGTGGAAGCCATGGGGTATCTGGCCCAAGGCCAGAAAGATATCGCCGCGCTGCGCATAGGGACTACGGACGAAGTCTACTCCATCGAAGCGATCAAGACCGCCGGAGGCAAGGCCGCAATGGCGGGTCCTCTAATTAGCTTTATGATGCGCGGGCAGGCTCAGTCTGCATCGGGCATGGCCGGTCATCTTCTCGGTAGAGAGCGCTATCACGAAATCAACCCGAAGGTGGCAGCCGGTGATTTTAAATTGGATCGTCTCAGCCGCGAACTCCTCGCAATGGCCGACGCCCATTGGCGGCATCAGTCCTCCGAGCTTCTCGACAAAGGTTTTCTCGACCACAAGGCCCAACCCTACGAACCCTGCTACCGACCCTAAGATTATGAAAGACTCCCCCGCAGAAAAAGTGACGCTAGCCATCGCTGCCGCTCTTGAAATTCCGGCCAGCGCCTACGAAAAAGCAGAAGCCCGCTACCAAGACGTTGGAAGTTGGTTTAGTGACCCTAAATCTGAAAGCAGCAGGTACTCACCCCATGTCTATCCTCAAGGTTCTTTCCGGATGGGCACCGTGATTCGGCCACTGAATGACGAGGACTCCTATGATCTCGACCTCGGGTGCCGACTCCGCACAGGTGTATCCAAGGCCACGCACACGCAGGAATTCTTGAAGAGTCTTGTCGGCCGAGACCTTGAGGCCTATCGCACCGCGCGTCAAATTCAGAACGAGTTAGAGGAGATGCACCGCTGCTGGAGGTTGGAGTACGCCGATGAACTAAGCTTTCATCTTGATGCAGTTCCGTCGATTCCTCAAGAGGGCGGTCAAATCTTCCAGTTGCGCGAGGCAATGGTGAAGCAGGGAAGCTCCGATTTTCTGGCCGAACAGGTGACAAAGCATGCTGGGGCCATCACCGACAACCGGCACCCCGCTTATCGCTTGATCGCCGCCAATTGGCGGATCAGTAACTCAGAGGGTTATGCCCTGTGGTTCGAATCGAGGGTCAAGCTAGCGCAGCAACTACTCGAAAAGCGTGCGTTTGAAGCCCAGGCGGCCAAGGTTGACGACTTGCCGACCTGGCAATGGAAGTCTCCCCTGCAACAGTGCGTCCAAATTCTCAAGCGGCACCGCGACGTTATGTTCCGGGACAACCCGGATGGAAAGCCGATCTCAATCATCCTTACGACCCTCGCAGCAGCGGCTTATCAAGGCGAAGAGGCACTCGACGACGCGCTGCGGCGCATCCTTACTGACATGGGGAAATATGTGCGCCAGAGTCGTCCGCGCGTGCCCAACCCGGTCAATCCTGCCGAGGATTTTGCAGACAAGTGGCACGACTCGAATTACGCGCACCTGCGACTTGAGGAAAACTTCTGGGCATGGCTGACTCAGGCCCAGGCTGACTTTGCCCTTATCGAGCGGGGCGGCGATCCCGCCGTCCTGGTCAAACAGGTGGATTTTAAGTTCGGCATCAAACTTGATCCGCGCTCGATCAGCGGGACTTTCGCCGGTCCTGCCATCCTCACGAACCGGAAAACGCATGTCATCACGGAAACACCGCCTAAGCCTTGGATGAGGGGTTAAGCGGTGGCGGCAGGACAGGTGCCAGGCTTGACGGACTTTCTCTTGGAAAACCCTTTAATGGCCGTGAGACCGGTCAACGAATATTGGCTCACCCTAACGGGTGAGTTTGAGTTTTCCGCGACCCACGATTCCTACATGGTGCATGACAGTTTTGAGTTGATGATCACCGTGCCCTTCGGCTTTCCCCAAGCGGTGCCTATGGTCCTAGAGTTGGGCGGACGCATTCCTAAAGGTGGAGGATACCACGTTAACCCAGACGGTACGCTCTGCCTGGGTTCGCCACTTCGGTTGCTGTTGAAAATTCACAAGACGGGCGACCTTACGGGGTTTGCGAAAGAATGTCTGATCCCATACCTCTTCGCGATTTCGAAGAAACTCAAGGAGGGAGGTAATCTTGTCTTTAGCGAGCTTGGCCACGGTGACGAAGGAATTCTAAGCGACTATCAGGAAATCTTTGGTCTGAAGGCCCCGATGCAAGTTGCCGCCGTTGTTAAGGCACTGACCCTTAAAAAGCGGCGAGCCAACAAGCGTCCTTGCCCGTGTGGTTGTGGAAGGCGTTTGGGCAGATGCTCATTCAACAAGAAGGTTAAAATCTTCAGGGCGCTGGCCTCCCGCTCTTGGTACACAACCCAACATCAGACTATTCTCAATAAGTTGCCATAATTTCATAATGAGATTCCCTGCTTTGGGCGGTCAGGCTCAAAATGGTTGAAGGGTTTCATTTGCGGGCTTTCATGAGCAGCTTCCCTGGGGTGAACTTTTACCGTGACGTGTTCCTTTTCTGGCTTCATCGCCGGACGTAAAGGCTCAGGCACAGAAATCGGGATCTTTTCCCGCAATATCGCCTCAAAAGGATCGATGCCGCTTGCTGGCGCTGGCAATTTGAGCAACTCATGGGCGGTCATGCGTGCGCCGCTGGCTTGGATGGATTCCGCCAATCGCGCCTTGTCGTCGGTGTAAACCGTGACAGCTTCGCGGGCGCGGCTGACAGAGACGTAAAATTGCTCGACTGATGACGCACCTAAAGACGCCGCCGATTCCGCGACAAAGACCCGATCCACGGTTTTGCTCTGGGCGACGTGTGATGTTTGGCAATAGCCGTGAGCCAGGTTCCCGTAATCCTTGTCGATGATCCAGCCATTCGTCAGCTTGAGATCGCCGTTCTTGGTGAAACCCTTCACTTGGTACACGGCTCCGTTATTCAGGCGGTGTTTTCCATCGGCAGTGAATCCATTTTGCGTGATGCGTATCTTGTCGCCGGGAGCTATGGCTACTGTTTGGGTTTCATAAACCTGAAAACGAGAATTTTGCTTCAACGGCAGCGCGTGTTGCCGTCCATGTGCGTCTTGGATGTGCACGGAACCGTCGTGCCGTGCGCTCGATACCGTGAACCTTTCTCCTCGCGTAAAGCCGGGAGTATTTTGATGGAACTGGACAACCAGGCCGGCACGATAACTTTGAGGGTTGCCCCTCTGGGCTTCCGTCCATTGCTGGTTAATGAGGCGTGTAAATTTTCGCTCCTCGGTTCCAAGCTTGTCTCGTTGTTTCAATTTCTCCCGAATTTCTGCCGTGACTTTCTCGCCCTCGGCATGAGTGGGTGAAACAACCATGGCCGTTTTACGCCGCTCGATGGTGTCGGCATAATCTTGTGCGAGTTGCTTGTATCTCTTGTCTACTTCGGGCAATTCCTTGATCGAACCTATTTGATCCAGCTTTTCAAAACCACGCCGGGCGTCACCGTTGGCCAAATCCCGAACGGCCTCCCGGTATTGCTCGGTTGTTTGCCGCCGGATTTCGGTCAATTCAGCCGGTTTCAGTCCCGCGTATTTTTCCAGCAGGCGCAACGCATCCCCACGCTCGACGGAGGTATGCTGGGCCGTGTCGCCGGAAAGAATCACACGGCAATCCTGCTTTTCGGCCAACTGGAAGATTCCGCGCATCTGGCGGGCGCTGAGCAGACCAGCTTCGTCGATCCAAAGCACCTGCCCGCGCAACTGCGGATGCAGTGCTTCATTTGTCAGGAGATGTGCCACGGTTTGCGCGTTGGAGAATCCCTCCTGCCGAAGAGTGCCGCGCGAGGCCTCGGCACTCGGCGCGAAGGTGAAAACCTTGTGTCCCCCGGCTTCAATCGCCGACACCGCCTCTTTCATGGTGGTCGTTTTTCCCGTTCCAGCAGGACCGCGCATAGCCGTTACCCGATCCGGTGATGCCAGCACATGGCGGACAGCATCTTTTTGGTCCTGCCCGAGCTCGTTATTCTGGAAGGTGTAAGAGCGGGCATGAAGAGGACGGCATTTGCCAAATCCCTGTTTCACGAAATCGATATTTTTCAATTCCTCCCGGAGGACTTCCTTCGTCGTACACCAGCGCTGCCCAGCCATTTCTTGGACGAGGATGTCGTCACGGAGGGTTTGCCGTTCCACCTGCTCCACGCCGACGTGTCCGATGCCATGCCACAGGGCTTCCGTCACTAACACCTTGTCGGTCACGACCGAGGCGCGTTCATGGCAATGGGCCAGGGCGTAATTCATCGACTCGCGGGACGTGATGATTTGTTCCTGTCGTTGGCCCAGCAAACCGAAGAGCGACTGCTTTTCATCCGGGGTGAGCCGATCAGCCCATTCGCGTTTCAAATCGGCCATGGACGTTTGCACCTTCTTTTCGCGAGTCACCGCGCCAAGCCGGTCCTTGGAATGCGCTTCCGTTATGCCATTCCTCTTAGCCGTCTCCTCAATCAATTCCGTGCGCTGGGAGAACTTGTCGAGAATCTCACGGGAGACGCCTTTGATCTCCCACCAATCGCCGGAACGCCAGACCCCATAGCCCAGGTTCGCCACCTTCTGCGACAACCGGGCATGAAAAGCCGCCTCGTAATAGGTATCATCCCGCTTGATGTCCCCAAACTGCCCGGCCTTCCATTTGTCCTCCACCGCGTCATGGGTGGCGTTGAAGGTATAGCAATGGGAATGGAGATGAGGATCAGGGCGACCTTCCACCGGCCTTGCAGTGAAATGCGTAAATTCACCCCAGACCATGTTTCCCGTTTTTCGATCCTCCTGGGCATTGTGGACCCGTACCCGCGTTTTCATGTCCGATTCGATTTGCCGCATGGTTTCCGATACGGATTCCCGGAATGCACCCAGAATACGTTCATCGCCGGTTAAGGCATGGACGACAGACACGCTCTTGGGACAGTTGAAATTGAAATCGTAGCCCACCCTTCGATTGTCATTGGTCCGGGGAGTTAATCTCTCGCCCGACCCAGGACGCTTATTATCGCACAAGGTCTCGAACGACTTTTGATCCACTTTCCCTTTCAATCCCAAAAGCTCGGCACCCTTACCCTGCCATTCCCCAATGACTTCCTGTTCCTGACCATAATACTGTCCCAGCTTGGAAGGATCAGCTTCATACTTCAGGCTGGAAGTATAATAGTTCTTGGCCTGTCGAATATCCTCACTACAGATAATCCTCAGCATACTTACATCCCTCGCTTCAAGGTCATCGCTCCAAAAATCATGGTTAAAAGAGTCCGAAGACATCTCCCCTTGGCAGTGCCCAAGGCTTGAAAAAGCAGCGGCAAAAACTTCGGACAAAGTCCGAACGGCATTCGAAGATTGTTCGAACTTGTTCGAGCCTGTGGGAACCCTGTTCTCAACGCTGATTACCCGGCTCAAATTGAATGACGCCGGCGTGGGAAGTTGAAATCCAAGTGTCGCTGGCATCCGGAAGAACAAGAATGTATTTGCCGTCCTTTGGATAGACACTAATCGACTTGCCCAAATCATTTAGCGCCTTGACCACGACTTCGTTGTCGGCTGTGCGCGCATCGATTTGGCGTACCTCGTCCGCCAGGGAATCGTGATACCACATCTCCAGTTTTAACCAGACAGAGCCAACGAAAATTAGCGACACGGCCGCACAGACGATAGAGGCCGTATGCCATGCGGCAGCGGAATTATAATTCTCGACCCGTTCGAGCATCTTTTCGAATCGTGGAGTGCCTTCGTCCAATCGCCTGACCACTTCCGCCGACTTTTTGACTGTCTCTTCGGCAGGCTTCAGGATCGTCGCCTCCATTTTGGCCCGAACATCCAGCGCCAGTTTTTCCGTTGCAAACCCATCTGCTCCGTGCCGCAAGGCCTTCTCTACTTTCTCCGCGCTCCTCACGACCAATTGGCCTGTCGCGTTAACTTCCTGGGCCAACCCGGCCACCTGATTGGTAATGACGGTGGATTGTTCCTGTGCTTTTTGAAGCGCCGCGCGAAGTTCGTTTTTGAAAGCCGTGCATGTTTCCTGCCAAGCTTCACGCTGAGCGGCCAGTTCGACGGGAATCCTCTGAGTGACGAGCGTCAGCACGCCCATCGCCTGGCAGACGCGCAAAATCTCGTCATCGGGAGAAAGCTTTTCCAGATGCGCCGCCATCTCCCAAAACTCTCTTTGTTGCGCTGGAGGCAATCCCTTAGCGATCTCTCTAAAGATGCTCTTTTTGTCGGGTGTCATGGCAGCAGCACCTCCTTAATGCGGTCAAATTCGGCAAAAAGCTGCTTCCGGTAGGCCTGCGCGCGCATCACCAGACTACTCTTGGCAAGTTCCGGGATGACCACCTCACGATTGATGACGGAGGTGAGCGTGACGCCATGATTGCGCAGGGCGTGCTGGAGATCGGGCAGCCGGGAATCCATCTGGATGATCTCCGGCTTGAAGAGCTTGCGGAATTTGACTGCCTCCGCCGTTTGCTCCCAATAGGTGAAGGCCGAGGCATCATCCTCCTGCTTGTTCAGGACGATGACATACGAGACTCGGTTCTGGAGCCGGGCGGCCCAGGCGAGGACGCTTTCCACGCTGGCGGGGTCGCTCGTCACCAGGCCGAGCGCGGTAAAACTCATGGTGTCCGAGATCGATTCGTACATCGAATCGAACCAACCATGGGCGACTTTGCCGCTGCCCGAACCCATGTCGGCGAGGATGATGGAAGCCTCATCGGCCAAGTCGATGAAGGCGTCGAGACCGGCGCGTGTGTTGATGTCGATCTTCTGTGTTCCTTCCGGGAAGAAATGGCAGAAGCTGCCTTTGACCTTGTTTTCGGTATCGAGGTCCAGACGGACACAGGGGATACCGTTTTCGCTGAACCATTCCGACAGGGCGGTCAGCACCGTGGTTTTGCCGGTGCCACCTTTGCCACCCATGGGGAAAAGGACTTTGCGACGTTTACGTGTTTCGTTATTCATTTTTGTATCAGAGTGAGGGGTTTGTTTTCATCGAACTCGAAGATTTTCTTCTCCGGTTTCGGGATCGGCTTGCGACGCAACGCTTCGATGGCATCGGAGGCGTGTCGCGCCGAGGTTGGACTGACAGGAGCCATGCCTTCTGCCATGGTATAAAACTTCCGACGCTTCGACCTGACTTTGACAAAGCTGAATATCGTCGACCGGGAAGCCGTGATGCCGTGCTCCTCGCGGAGTTTGTCCTGGATTTCCCGGTAACTATTCCGTTTGCGCCGAAGCTCGCGGATGATTTCCGCGAACGGTTCAAGTTTGCTCCGAAACGGTTTACTACGTGAGGATGGAAGGAGAGGTTTCATTCAGATAAAAAATGGGAAAGGTTGCAGCCGATTGAGGGACATCCTCGCCGCTTTCCCGCGCCCAACCCCGGCGTTTTGGCCTCTATGGGTTGCGCGCGGGAAATCGGCTCGTCTTTGCCGAGCCAGGCAGTGGCCAAGGATTGGGTATCGCAGCGAGAAGTCATGTCTGTCTTCCTTTCTTGCTTTTGAGGAAGGATCGGCGGCCCCGGTTTTGCCCCTTGGCTGCCGTTTCGCACGGAAGGAGTGGCGGCATTTCCCCGGCACGGATTTTCTCGTAACAGGCATGAGCACTTTCGTAATCGAGGAGTCTTTCTGAACCGC